>Ga0068855_100003687_pt1 | contig 18736 bp, 17 predicted proteins | sample KBSCornC52_FD_66592 | JGI IMG/M metagenome (GOLD analysis project Ga0068855, IMG submission 66592) | Corn rhizosphere microbial communities from Kellogg Biological Station, Michigan, USA - KBS Corn C5-2 | ecosystem: Host-associated > Plants > Roots > Rhizosphere > Soil ...
GTGGAGTTGCTGACGCGGGGAAATGAGGCTCGGGATATCGGGCTTCGGGCCCGTGAGGTGTTCGACAAGCAGGCGGGTGCGACGGCTCGGTCGGTGGAGGCTATACGAGAGGTGCTGGGTGTTGCGGCGGACAGTGCGGTCGGGGTTGAGGTGAGGCCCGCATGAGGCGTCCGCTGCTACTGCCCCTGGTGCCGTTGTACGCAGCAGGGCTGGCTCTGCGCCAGTTGAGGCTGGAGCACGGATGGGAGAAGGTGCGGATCCTCTGGTATCCCGTTATCAGCGTTGGAAATTTATCAACGGGTGGTTCCGGGAAGACGCCGCTGGTGATTGCGCTGGCGCGGCTGCTTGCCGATGAGGGATTTCGGGTAGATGTTCTGTCGCGAGGTTATGGCCGGGAGAGCAACGAGGGTGCGCGAGTGACGGCGATGGGCAGCGCTGAGGAGTTCGGAGATGAACCCCTGCTGATTGCGCGGAAGGCCGGCGTGCCGGTGTGGGTGGCAGCGGAGCGGTACGAGGCCGGGACGGCAGCAGATCATGCTTTCATCCAGGACGGAGGAGAGATGTCCGGGGATCCGGTCCCGCTGGTGCATCTCCTCGATGATGGCTTTCAGCATCGACAACTCTTTCGTGATGTCGATGTGCTGCTTGTCAATCGCGAAGACTGGAGCGACCAGTTGCTGCCCGCCGGTAATCTGCGTGAGCCAGTCGAGGCTGCGGCGCGGGCGAGCGTGCTGGCGATTCCGGCGGACGATCACGAGTTCGAAGAGGAGTTGAGGGAGTGGGGTTGGAGGGGCCCGGTTTGGCGGGTCCGGCGCCGTATGCGAGTTGCGGAGGCTGATGGCCCGGTCGCGGCATTTTGCGGGATTGCGCGGCCCGAGCAGTTTTTTGCCGGATTGGAGGGACGGGGCCTCCAACTTGTCTCCAAGCGAGTATTTCCGGATCATCATCGTTACACGAAGGGAGATGTGGATAGGTTGCTCGAGAGTGCGCTGAAGGCAAATGCAAAAGGCTTGATCACGACAGAAAAGGACCAGGTGCGCCTTGGCAATTTAGCGACTTCATTGAGCGATTCATTACCGCTTCGCACCGCGGAACTGACGGTTGAATTGGACGATGAAAAAAGCGCAGGTGCATGGCTCAAAAACAGGCTGGCGGGATCGCACATGGCGCAAGCCCATCGGAACGCTATTGAGAAGCAGTCTGCGGCGCCTTGATCGAGTCTGGAGATTCGCCCGATTGTTCTCTATCGTGTGAGAGAATTCTAGTTTGCAAACGCAATCCAAGTACCGTTTGCTCGTGGTGCGGTTGGGGGCCATGGGTGACATTCTGCATGCTTTGCCGGCGGTAACGGCGCTGCGCGCGACGCATCCCGAATGGGTGATCGACTGGGTTGTGGAGCCGATCTGGCGCTCGCTGTTGACGGCCGGAGATGGTGAGACGCGAGACACAGCGGCAAAGCTTCCGAAGCAGCCGGTTGTCGATCGGGTGTATTTCGCGTCGACACGGAAATGGCGTCACAACCTGCTGGCGCGCGAGACACGGGAAGAGATCGGAGCCGTGAGGCGGGCTTTGAAGCAGGAACACTACGATGCGGTCGTCGACTTTCAAGGCGCGGTGCGATCGGCGATGATCGGACGCATGGCGCGCAGCCGGCGATACATCGGCGAGGAGAAACCGCGGGAGGCTGCGGCAAAGCTGCTGTTCACAGAGAAAGTGGCTACGCGCGGCGTGCACGTGATCGAGCAGGACGTGGACGTGGCTGCGGCAGTTGCAGGCGACGCGCTGGAGGCGATGCAGCCGATGCTGCCGTTCGATCCGGGAGCGGAGAAGTGGGCAGACGAGCTGATGACGGATGCCAAAGGTGCGCCTGCGGTTTTGATTAATCCCGGAGCGGGATGGGGAGCGAAACGCTGGCCGGTGGAACGATATGCGGAGGTGGCACGGGCATTATTGAATCGAGGACTCCGCGTGTTTGTGAATGCCGGGCCGGGCGAGGTGATGCTGGCAGATGCCATCGTGAAGAGAACCGGAGGCGGTGCCATCGCGCTTCTGTGTTCGGTGGAGCAGCTGATTGCGATCACGCGCAGAATGACTCTTGCCATTGCGGGCGATACCGGACCGCTGCATCTGGCGTGCGCACTCGGGCGACTGGTAGTGGGAATCTACGGGCCGACGGATCCAAGCAGAAACGGACCTTTTGGAACGCGGTTCAAGGTGCTGCGGAGTTCGGAGAGCAAGCGCGATCACTCGCGCCGCGACGAGCCGGAAGCAGGTTTGCTTACGATCTCGGCAGACGAGGTGATCGAGGCAGCCGATGCGCTGCTTTACTCTGAGGCGGCGCGATGACTGATCAGAAGGCGCCGGAATCGGGAGCGATGGAGCGGTGGCAGAAGATCGCGAGACGGATACGCGTGCCGCTGGGTTTTTTGACGGCGGCACTGTATCTCTTCGAGCTGTGGCGGAAGGCGCCGCAGCCGGCGGCGATTGCATGGAGTCTGCTGCTGGTTATTCCAGGGCTGTGGCTGCGGGGATATGCGTCGGGATATGTGAAGAAGAATCGTGAACTGACGCAGACGGGGCCGTATGCGTATACGCGGAATCCCCTCTACCTGGGATCGATCCTGATTGCGGCTGGCTTCGGGGTTGCGCTGATGAGCTGGCAGGTGGCGGCGATGCTGGCAGCGATGTTTGTGATTATCTATGTGCCGGTGATCGCGTCGGAGGAGCGGTTCTTGCGATCAACATTTGCGGATTTCGACGCGTACTGCCGCAGGGTGCCGAGGTTGTTTCCAAGATTCACATCGGGAGTTGGACAAACCGAAGTTTCACCGGGTAAGTTCTCTCTTGGCCTCTACTTGCGGCACCGCGAGTACAATGCAGCTATAGGAGCCGCCCTGCTCTATGTGAGCCTGCTCTTCCTCCGGCCGGCTTTGGGCCTTGTTGTTCACGTGCCGCATTAAGGCGGTGCGTTCGAGACAAGGCGGGTACCGGTTATTGCGCGGAACAAGTCAAAAGAGAGGTAAGGAGCAGAGCCCGGAAGTGAGTGAGCGCAAGGTCTTGAAAACAATTTTTTGCGCACTTGTCCTCGCTTCCTGCGGGTATACCCAGCAACCTGCGCCTCCGGCTCAACAGCTTCCCCTGCTTCCTGCTCCGCGGGCAGGATTCAGTTTTCCGCAGAAACAAACGCTGACCTACTCGGTGGATTGGCGAGTCTTTTCGGCGGGGACGGCCGTGATCCGATTCGAGCAGGCAGGCGATCGCGAGAAGCTGAGCGCTGACGCCAATACGATTGGCGCGATCAACATGCTCTTCCATGCGAGCGATCACTTCCAATCGATTTTCGATCCAGTGAAGGGTTGTACATACCAGTTCGACAAGCAGACAGTAGAAGGCCGCCGCCAGGTGAACTCGACGCTGAAAATGGACTATGCGCAATCCAAATCGATTCTGGACGAAAAGAACCTGGTGTCAGGGCAATCGAAGCACGTGGAGTCCCCAATACCGGGATGCATGACAGACCTGCTTACCGGCGTCTTCTATGCGTCGTCGCAACCGCTGGAGATCGGACACAATTTCGTGATGCCGGTTGTGGACGCGATGCACAACGTTCCGGTGACGATGAAGGTGGAAGCGCGCGAGGTGGTGAAGACCACGCTGGGCACGTTCAAGACGATTCGAGTCCAGCCGACCGCTGATGCAGGCGTGGTGAAGAATCGGGGGAATATCTGGATCTGGTACACCGATGATGAACGGCATCTTCCGGTGCAGATGCGTGCGCGGCTATTCTGGGGAACCATCACATTTCGTCTGATCGGAAATGAAAACAAGTAAGCAGCCGCGAGTTTATTGGCTCTGGAGCGAACTGTAGTCGCGATCCGGACTGCCTCTTTGTGCCTATTGCATTCGGTATCGTTCGCGCATGAGGCGCTGGAGGCGCGGCCAGTAGATCAGGTTGAAGGCGAGCTCTTTATCGGGAAACATGAGGAGCGCAGCTTTGCGGGTATCTGCGACCATCTCCGCGGCTTCGTCTACGGCCAGGGATGAGTCCTGCGCGATGACCTGCATGACCATATTCATCATGATTTGAAGACGGCGGATTTTCCGGCTCTCTTCCTGAAGTTCTTCAGGCGATTGCGGGGGCTGCCGGTGAGCAGGCTCCGTGTCGGCGGGGGAAGCTGGGATAGCGTCGTTCTGCCGCTCCCAGGGGTTTCGGGATAAACCCATGCAGCAAGTCCTCCTGGGTATTGGATGAAATTGTCGTGCTTTCAGTGCATGGTAGCGCGGATTTGGACAGAAGGAGGCCGGCGGAGGTAATCGGGGCTCTAGTGAGCTACCCGGAGCGGCGTCGAACCAGAGTTCTCCTTCCAACCGGTAACCCGATTGTTCTGAAAGAAAACGCGGGAGTTGCCGTAGCCGAACTCATTTTCAGAGAAGAAGGTTGGGGTGCCCTGGAGAGCGATGACATCACTTTTGGAAGAGCCGATTCCAAAGGTGGTGAGGCCGGGAACAGATGAGGAATCGGACCAGAGCTTCACGCGGATCGGGGAAGCGGGATCGATTCTCCAGCCCGACACCTGACCATTTTTGAAATCGATCTCGGAGTTGTTGTAGAACATCTTTTCTCCCGACGATGAGGTCGGGGTGCCGAGAACGGAGAGAACCTCGGTCGGGCTGAGGCCGGCGGTGATGTAGGGCTTCACGGTCTGAACATGTTTGCCGGGGTTTCCATTCGTCGCGGCGGCCCCTGCAGGAGCCACAGCCGGAGGAGGAGGCGTGGCGGGAGGAGTAGCCGGAACTGCTACCGGAGTTGCGGGCGTGGCCTGAGGTTGAGCAGAGGCGCCCGATGTGAAGTGCACCGCGAAATCGTGCGCGACCTCGAGCTTGAGTTGGTCCCATGCACGTGACGTGAGCGCATTGCTGGAGAGTATGGAGTCGCCGGTAAGCCAGAGGATGACGATGACGGCAACAGCACCGATAGCCAGCCCTACCTTGAGGAGGATGGCCGGTACCTTCGATTTCTGTCGACGGCGGAAGATCCTGCGGATCTCTTCGGTCTCTTCACCTTCGGTCTCTTCGCCTTCGAAGTCCAGAGAGCCGGCTTCCATCGGCGTTGGAGGCTTGTCAGTGCGGGGAGCGGGGCGAGGCGGCTCCTGTTTCGGATGCGTGAGCAGATAGTCGTGCGCTGCGTTGATCTCTTTCAGCTTCTCTTCTGCTTCTGTGCGGAGCCTCTGGTCATGGGCGAAGCGATCAGGATGCCAGACTTTGACGAGCGTCAGGTAGGTGCTCTCGATGTCGTGTGGCAGTGCGTGGCTTCCAAGGCCAAGAGTCTGGAGAGAGGCGCAGCGGTCACAGAGGCCGCCGAAGGTATCGGAGACCATTCCGCAGGCGCAGAGGGATTTTCCAGCTTTGGTAGGATCGAAGACCATACGTGATCCGAAGTAGTGGTTTTGAAAATCGTAGCACCTGGCGTGGATTCCGAATGGGGTTCGGGGAGGTTGGGACGAACTTCGGTTACCGGGTGCGCTACTTACCTCGGATGTGAGGTAACAAACCCGCGTAACGCCGCCCAGGTTTGTAAATTCTGGCATTGCAGGGAGTTCAGCCCGCGCAAAGGGCGAGGAGGAGTGCCGAGTTATCGTGCCGAGTCAAACGTCGGTTGAATCCGTAGAATAGGACCGGATGGCTTTCACCGAACAATACGATATTGCTGTTGTGGGCGCGGGACATGCGGGTTGCGAGGCGGCGATGGCCTCTGCCCGTATGGGGTTGAAGACTGCCCTGATCACGATGAATCTGGACCTGATCGCGCAGATGAGCTGCAATCCGGCAATCGGTGGGGTGGCGAAAGGGCATCTGGTGCGTGAAGTCGATGCGCTGGGCGGCATTATGGGCGAGGTGGCGGATGCGGTTGGAATCCAGTTTCGGCTGCTGAATACTTCGCGCGGGCCGGCAGTGTGGAGTCCGCGGGCACAGTGCGACAAGCAGCTATATCGCGTCAAGATGCGGGAAGTCCTGGAGGGGCAGCCGGGGCTACACATCCGGCAAGCCGAGGTCATCGATCTGGTGATCGACGACAGGAGACAAGGGAACGAGGGGACGAGCGAACAGGAAGTTGGCGAGCTGCCCCGGCCTACGCGGCCCACTGGGCGGGTATTGGGACTGAAATTGAGAGACGGTCGGCGTCTGATGGCGGGAGCGACCATCATCACGACTGGCACCTTCCTGAATGGGCTGATTCACTGCGGTGAGGAACGGTATCCTGCGGGTCGCAGTGGGGAACCGGCTTCGGTATTGTTGGGCGAAGCATTGCGGAGGCTGGGTCTGCGGACCTGCCGGTTGAAGACAGGCACTCCGCCACGGCTGGACGGACGGACGATCAAGTGGGAGATGTTCGAAGAGCAGCCGGGCGATACGGAGCCGACGCCATTCAGCTTCAGGACGAAGAAGATTGTGCAGCCGCAGGTGAGTTGCCATATTGCGTTCACCACTCCCGAGACGCTGCGGCTGATTCGCGAGAACGTGCACCGGTCGGCGATGTATTCGGGGCAGATCGAAGGGATTGGACCGAGATACTGCCCTTCAATCGAAGACAAGGTTGTGAAGTTCCCCGACAAGACGCAGCACCAGTTTTTCCTCGAGCCGGAAGGATTGAATACGCACGAGGTGTACGTGAACGGGATGTCCACATCGCTGCCGATGGAGGTGCAGTGGCAGATCGTCCATTCGATTCCGGGACTGGAAGAAGCGGAGATGCTGCGACCGGGATATGCGATTGAATACGACAGCGTGGATGCGACGGAACTGGATCGCAGCTTGCGTGTGAAGTGCATGGAAGGGCTGTATCTCGCGGGGCAGATCAATGGGACCTCGGGATATGAAGAGGCCGCGTGTCAGGGGATTATGGCGGGGATCAACGCCGCACTCTATGTAAAGGACGATCCGCCGTTCACGATGAACCGTACGGAGGGATACACGGGGATCCTGATCGACGATCTGATTTCGAAGGGAACGAATGAGCCGTATCGGATGTTTACTTCGCGCGCGGAATTCCGGCTGCACCTGCGGATCGACAACGCGGATCGGCGACTGACGCCATACGGGCGGAAGCTTGGATTGATCAGCGACGAGGCTTGGGCGGAGTACCAGGAGAAGCAGACTCGGATGGCCGCGTTGACGAATTTCCTGACCACGCGGAAGGTGGATGCGGCAAAGCTGGCTGAAACCGGGTTCGGAGATCTGGGCTCATCGAAGGGACAGACCTGGGCTCAGTTGCTGAAGCGACCGGAGATGACGATCGAGACCGCGCTTAAAGCATTACGTGACGATATGACGGGCGATTCGGTTCTGGCTGAACTGGCGCACGTGGAAGAAGATGCCGCGGTACGGCGAGCGATTCTGCACAATGAGGCGCGGGCGGTTGAGACGGAGATCAAGTTCGCGGGGTACCTGGAGCAGCAGAAGAAGGCGATTGAAAAGCTGAAGGCAGCGGAGTCGGTTGCTATTCCGGGATGGCTTGATTATGGAGTGATCAGCGGCCTGTCGCGGGAGATGCGGGAGAAGCTGGAGCGAGTTCGACCGGGGACTATCGGGCAGGCGAGCCGGATTCCCGGTGTTACCCCTGCAGCGTTGTCGCTGGTGCATGTGTCGATACGAGTTCAGGGATCGGCTCGGACAAAGATCGCCAGTTAGGGCGGACTTTCATCCCGGATTCAGTTCATCCCGGACTCAGAAGCAAGATCCGACGACCAGTTCGGGACAGGGTCTTACAGTTCGCGAACTCGAAGCAGGTCCCAGCGACTGTTTGTACCCGCGATTATTTTTCGGACTTGCCGAAGGTAGGGAAGTGGAAGGGAAATTCGGAGGCGGATTTCTTTTTGCCTTTGCCATTGTCTTCGCGCAGAACGGTACGTTGCGAGTTGATGCAGAACCATCCACTGTGAGCGCGCTCGAAGACATGAGTGAACACGCCTTTTTCATCGATTTCGCCGGACGAGCCGCGATGATGCAGCACGTAGGTTCCATTGGCGATTGCGGTGTCTCCAAGCATCCGGACCGTGATGATTTTCTGCTGGAGGTGCAACGACTTGTCTTCAGTAGCGATGATGAAGGCAAGTTGCTGGTTCCGCGTCGTGACGTCGCCGGAGCCCGAGACATCCAGGAACAAAGGTGAGAGCACGTTTTCGAGGGCGTACTGGTCGCGGCGATTGATGGCCTGATCCCAGGCGTCTTCGATCTTCTGGAACTGGGCGATTTCGGGAGAAGCTGTGGATGTGACCGGCGCCTGGGCAGGATCGGAAGCGTTGTTTGGAGCCTGTGCAAACGCGGAGCAGGGAAGAAGAACAGCAGCTAAGCAGACCGGAAAGCGGATCATGAGCGTGCAAAAACTCCCAGATAAGATGATATCTCTTGGACGGGAGAAGCCAGGAATTGGGGATGGGGGACTGGGGAAATAGGGAATGGGAATCGAGAGACACTCCTTCCGGCAATTCTTGAGGCTCGGAACCGAAATGTGTTCTCGTCGTCCTTGGATCAGAAGAGGTTTTGGAGGCGGTCGGGCTGGTGAAGCGTGATCATGGAATCTTCGATTGTGATCGAGCCCTCTTTGCGGAACTGGCCAAGCGTGCGGGTTACAGTCTCTCGCGTAGTACATGCCATGGACGCCATCTCTTCGTGCGTGAGCAGCAGCGGGAAACGGTACCCGCCGTTGACGTGCTCACCGATCTGATGGGCGAGTTCGAGCAGGAGACGACCGAGGCGCCCGGCAACTGTTTCAGCGAGAGCGATGCGACATGCATCCTGCAGCGCGAAGCGGTATTCCTGGCAGATGCACTGTACGGCGCGCATCTGTGCTTCGCGGTGGTTGCGCAGGAAGGCGAGGAACCTTTCGCGCTCGACGGGACGAAGCTGGGCAGGCGTGAGCGATTCGGCTGAGACTTCGTAGACGCCGTGAGAGAGGGCGGCATACAGGCCTAGGACGGAGCCGGGCCCAGCGACGCGAACGATCATCTGGCGATCTTGCGCCCGGCCGGCAGTCAGCTTGAGATATCCACTACAGATCAGATAAAGACAGCGCGCATCTTCTCCCTGGCTGAAGAGTGAAGCCTGTGAAGGCAAGCTGATGGTGCTGGTCACCAGTTCGAGGTCAGCGAGTACTGCACTGCCGAGAGAGCAGAACCATCCCGGCCGGCGGTTGGCGCATGCCGCACAGCCAACCGGAGACTGGCGGTTGAAAGTCTTCTGCCGCCGAGGAGGAGCCGTGGTGATTCCCAAGTCCGCCATTTTCGTACCTTCCATACAGTCTGCCGATCCTTGAGGGTTGTGGATGTGATGGGGCTCACGCAAGGAATGCTGCCTAAAGCCCATACGGAGTTGGGACTAGGAGTATTCCTGAAACGAAAATGTGGGGCGCAAACCTTGACAGTCAGGAGAAGACAGAGCTCGCGCTCGAGAGTGTGACGGACGTCATCGGAGCGCCTCCGGAGCTGTCAGGTTCAATTACGTCGCGAAGCGGAAAGCGCGGGAAAGGCGGTGGTCCGAGCGGGAGCACGTTTTCGGACCGTAAGTTGCTCGAATAACTGATGATCAGAATCTGCGGGTAAGAGGGAGCCTGCTGCTTTGTCGGACTGGAGCGTTAATGCCCAGGAGGGTATTTTGTCGCTGGAGACGGCGCGACGGACCATGTGATGGAGGTCACCGTAACGTTCGTTCCCCGCAGGTTACGATTTCGGCCATAAGGTGATGCTCCACACAGGCACAACCGACTGACAGCAAGGAACCCTGTTCGACTGAAGCACGGTCCTGAAAAGGAAATGCATCGAGCCGAAGAGTAGCCGAGCTGGATCGAGGTTGGCCGGGAAGCTTGCCGCAGGTGATCTTGATGCATAGAGAACGGCCAGTTGCGCACAGAGAAGGCCACTCAACCTCAGGGATCGGGCCGAGGTTGTTGGTCTTCCTTTTGCTATTTTCTTCGGTATTTGTCTATTCGCCACGGAGTCTAGCGGCTCCGGTGAAGGGTGCCAACCCGGCGAAGACGAGTCAAGCCGCACCAGCTTCAGGTGATTTCGTAGGTCAGGAGACCTGTGCTACCTGCCACGAAGAGGTCTCAAAGGGATTCTCTTCCAATCCTCACACCAAAATCGCCGAGATGCATGGAAAGAGCGGCGTAACGTGTGAGGGCTGCCACGGGCCGGGCAAAGCGCACGTCGACGGCGGCGGTGATGTATCGAAGATCTTCAATCCTGCGAAGGCGTCGGCAAAGGAGATCGATGCGCGATGCCTGAGCTGCCACCAGGGACAGCATGCGAATTTCCAGCGCACGGCGCATGGCGAGAACAATGTGAGCTGCATAAGCTGCCACAGCGTGCATCACAGCAAGACCCCTGAGCAACTGCTAAAGGTGGAGCAGCCGAAGCTCTGCTTCCAGTGTCATACGGAGACGAAGTCGCAGTTCAACATGCCTTTCCACCACAAGGTGGAGGAAGGGCTGATGAAGTGCACGGATTGCCACGACGCGCATGGGACATTCAACCGCAAGAACCTGCGAGCGTCGGCGCAGATGGATGCGGTTTGCACAAAGTGCCACAGCGAGACTGCAGGACCATTTGTGTATGAGCACTTCGTAGTGAAGACGGAAGGCTGCACGGCCTGCCACTTCCCGCACGGCGGGCCAAATCCGCGACTGATCAACCGGGCGAGCGTGAACACGCTTTGTCTGCAATGCCATTCACCGTCGCCGAATTTTACGGCGAGTCAGCCCTCTGGTCCGGCACACAACCAGGCGACGCAATATCAGGCCTGTACGACATGCCACACAAGCATTCACGGATCAAACACCAGTCCAATTTTCTTCAACTCAACGGAGTAAGGGGCGAGCGATGACGAAGCAGATTGAAAATGGACACAGTCTGGCTGGGTCGCCGGTCGGGATCAAATTATCTCGACTGACCGCCCTGACCGCGGTAGCAATTCTTGCGATGGGTGGAGCGCTGAGCGGGTTTGGTCAAGACCCTACGGCTCAGCCCGAAGCTGCAAAACCTGCGGTAGAAAAGAAGCCGGCTGCTGAACTGAAAGAGAAAATGGCCGGCCCTTACACGATGCATTCGAGCGTTGAACTGGGCGGCGTGCTTACCCAGAAGGACGGCAGCAGCGCGATGTGGGCGACGATGGTGAACGAAGGCACGGGAATGCGCGTGCTGAACGAGTCACTGGAGCTGCGCACGACGAATCCAACGAAGACTCCGTTCTTCGATCGGCTATCGACGGCAAGCTTTGGTTACGGTGGCGAGCCAAACAACGTTTCGTTTCTGAATGTATCGAAGGGCCGGTACTACGATTTCGCGGGGAACTTCCGGCGCGACCGGAATTACTTCGACTACAACCTGCTGGATAATTCGCTTCTTTCAACAGCCTCAGCTGCGACGCCTGTGCTGGTGCCGGAGCCGAGCTCGCTCCATGTCTTCAATACGGTTCGGCGGAATACGGATGCTTTGTTCACGCTGTTTCCCTTATCGCGGCTGAGTTTCCGGGTGGGATATAACCACAACACGCATGAAGGTCCGACATATTCGACGGTACACGGCGGCGGCGACGTTGTCGTGTTTCAGTGGTTCAGGAATGCGCTGGATACCTATACCGGGGGTGTGGATTTCAAACTGGCGAAGCGCACGACGCTGAGCTACGACGAGTTGTTCGCGCTTTATAGGGGCGATTCGTCTTACGAATTAGCGCCCACGCCATTCACCCTGGCAAACGGAACGCCGACATCGCTGGGTGTGAATACGCTTGCGACTACGACATGCGGAACTGGAGCAAGCAAAACCGCTGAAGTGGTAAATGGGATTGCCAATCCGTTCTGCAGCCAGACGCTGGTGCAGAGCCAGGGGGCGCCCACGCGGACGGTTTTTCCGACGGAGCAGTTGCGTTTCAGTTCACATTACTGGGACAAAGTGGCGTTCAATGGGCGGCTGGCATACAGCGGCGGCGTGTCGAATGTGAACCATTTCAACGAGACGTTCAATGGCCTGGTGGCGCGCACGTTCAACCGTCAGGAAATCGATACAGGCGGATATGCGAACGGTCGGCTGGCGCATAACAAACGGAACAGCCTCAATGGTGATTTTGCGGTTGAGGCTGAGCTGAGCAGATATTTCTCAGTATCCGAGTCATTTGACTATCGCTATTTCCGCACCGAAGGGAACGACATTCTCGTATCGACGATCTGGGGTAGTCAAGCGGACCATCCGGCGAACATTAGTGTCAATACGCCGCTCAGCGCTTTCACTCCGTTGACAACTACAACGCCGGGCGGAGACACGATCAACCAGAAGATCGAGCGCAACACGGTGCTCGGAATCGTCACGATCTCGCCGGTGTTCAGGATTTCCGGTGGATGGCGCTTCGACAATCGGCAGGTCATTGACGATGACGAGAGGCGTATGTGGCACCAGAACGGGGTCTTGATCGGTACGGCGATCACACCGTCACGCGCATTCCGATTGAATGTGAATCTGGATACATTGAACTGGGAGGCAGCGAACTCGGAGACACCGACAAACACTTATACACGAGCGGCGCCGAACAAGGCCTATCACGTGAGAGCGAGGGCGGTTACAACACCAGCGAAATGGGTGAACTTCGCTATAACGGCGAACGACTTTGAAGGAAAGAATGACGACCCGCTGGTCAATCATAAGGAACACAATCGCAACTTCAGTTTCGCGACACAGGTGATTGCAAGTGAGCAAGTAAGTCTCGATTTCAACTACTCGCATGACGAGGTGTTTTCGGAGACGGACATGTGCTACATCTTTGTTGCCACGGCAACATATCCGTTGCCGGCCGGGGCGCAGGGTTCAACGGGCACATGTTTACAGACAGCTAATAATCCGGGCGGGACCTTACCGACGGCAACACCTGCGTCACAGCTCTATCGCGGAAATGGGAGTTATAACGCGCCTTCAACTTTCTTCTCGGGAGCATTTACTTACTCGCCTTCGAAATATTTCCGGTTCAATGGTGGTGCGCGAGTAACATCGAACAGCGGCTCGGGTGAATTTCTAAATCCGCTGATGGTCCCGGGCGCTCTGAACTCAAAGGTTGTCTCGCCTTTCAGCGATCTGGTTGTGAACATAGCGCCGCAATGGGCCTGGCACGGTAACTGGGTACATCATGGGTACCAGGAGGCTGGCGGTCCTGGCCCGGCTGCTCGGAACTTCCATGGCGATGTGGTGAGTCTGGGAGTTAGGTACGCATTCTGAGTACTGCGGGTGGGCTGGAGATCGAAAAGTGGTCTTGGTACGCCTGTTTGCGATGAACGACGCAGTCGGAGCTAAATTTTAAGACTTCGGCTGTTTTAAACGATGTCCCTCGCACCGATCTTCCCCCGAAGCAGGGGAGATCTCTCGAGGAGATTGAGAAATGAACAAACTTGTGCGCAACGTGGGTGCGGCAATGCTGTTAGCGGTGCTGGCCGGATCGGCGAGCTTCGCGCAGTCATCGACTGAAGCGCTTTACAAATCGAAGTGCCAGATGTGCCATGGCGAAAAGGGCATGGCGGATTCGGCGGCAGGCAAGTCGATGAAGGTAAAGCCTGTCACGGATGCTGACGTAAAGAAGATGAGCGAAGCGCAGATGGTGGAAGCGGTCGAGAACGGAATGGGCAAGATGCAACCGTATAAAGGCAAGCTGACCGACGCGCAGATTAAGGATGTGGTGGGGCACTTCAGGACATTCTTGAAGTAGACCCAATGCGGGGCTGTACGAGCATTTAGTTGAAGTAGCCAGTGGAAGATTGAGCCCGGCGCATTCTTGACGAGTAGGATGCGCCGGATTCAGTCAGACGGGCACGGGACAGTTATCACAAGACAGCTACTTTCATCGGACAGCGGTGTTTGGATAGGTAAGTTCCTGGCAGTTTGCAGTAGGTGAATGGGCGTGGCCCCCAGCGATCTGGCCATAATGTATTTTTGAAGGAGTCTTGCATGACGAAGACGATTCGATCGATGGCGGTGCTGGCTGCGACAGTGTGTCTGGCTGGTTCCATGGGCTTCGCGGAAACAGGTGAAGCGCTCTACAAGGCAAATTGTCAAAGCTGTCACGGCAGCACGGGCACGCCGAGTGCGGGTATCGCGAAAATGATGAACGTGAAACCCGCAGCGGAGTACAAGACGACTGAGAAAGAGCAGATTGAGTCTGTGAAGAACGGCAAGGGAAAGATGAAGGCATTTGCCGGAAAGCTTACCGATGAGCAGATCAAGGATGTCGTCACATATTTCCGCACGTTGAAGTAGTCGAACACTGACCCGCTTCGTGCCGCATATGTGAAAACGGGTCCCGGCCGAATGCCGGGGGCTGAAGCGGGTTTTCTGTCTTGGGGGGGACGAAATGATGCAGCGATTCCGCGAGAACTGGGTGCGGCCGGCACTGTTCTTCGGCAACAATCCCATAAGCCTTGCAGGCGGCGCGATTACGAGCGCTGCCGGTGTAACCATGATCGGTTACTGGCTGGTGGAGCTATTTGGCCGGCCGAATGATAATCCATACCTCGGCATTATTTTCTTTCTTATCTTGCCGGCCATTTTTGTGCTTGGGCTGGTACTTATACCTGTTGGAGTTCTTCTTCGCCGCAAGAAGCTGCAGCAAGCTGGCCAGATTCCGGCTGAGTTTCCGAAGATCGATCTGAACGATCGCGTTTTTCGGCACGGACTGGATATCGTGCTGGTGGCGACGATCGTAAATCTGCTCGTGGTTTCGATGGCAAGCTACCGAGGCGCGGCATACATGGATTCGCCCCAGTTCTGTGGATCCTCCTGCCACGTAATGCATCCGGAATATTCGGCGTACAAGGTATCGGCTCACTCGCATGTAGATTGTGTCGCGTGCCATATCGGGACCGGAGCGGAGTCATATTTCAAAGCTAAAGTGAACGGCACGAAACAGCTTATTGAGGTGTCGGTCAATAAGTATCCGAAGCCGATTCCTTCGCCGGTGATGAATCTGCGACCGGCACGGGAAATTTGCGAAGGCTGCCATACGCCGGCCAAGTTTGTGGGCGAGAAGCTCCTGGTGAAATCGAACTTTGCGGATGATGAGAAGAACACGGAGACGCAGAGTGTGGTGCTGCTGCACCTGGGCGGCATTGATTCCCTTTCGCATCTGACAGGAATTCACGGCGTGCACCTGGGACACATCGAGTACGTTGCCACAGACCCGACGCGCACGACAATTCCTTGGGTTGAGCGGACGTATGCGGACGGCTCAAAGACGGCGTTTGCAACGTCCAGCCTGAAGGGGGCTGTGCCGCAGGGTGAGCGGCGAGTTATGGATTGCATCGACTGTCATAACCGAGCGGCGCACACGATGCAGACGGCAGAAGACGCGCTCAACCGGGCTATGGCGGAGGGCGCGATCAGCCCCGAACTTCCATGGGTTCACAAGCAGGGCCTGGCTCTCCTGAAGGCGGATTACAAGACGGAAGATGAGGCGCGGGCGAAGATACCGGAGGGACTCACGCAGTTCTATCGCAACGAGCATCCGGAGGTGCTGGCGCAACATCCTGACCTGGTGAAGACAGCGGGCGCCGGGCTGGTGCAGGTGTTTACGACGAACGTGTTCCCGGACATGAAGGTGACGTGGGGAACGCATCCGAACCACATCGGTCACATGAGCTATCCGGGCTGCTTCCGCTGCCATGACGGCGACCATGTTGCGCAGAACGGGAAGTCGCTGACGCAGGACTGTGCGGTCTGCCACAATCTGCTCGCTGTGGATGAAGCAAAGCCGAAGGTGCTGGCAGACCTCGGCATTCAGTAAGTGTGGTGCACCGCTGGGGGAGGGACGACTTCGCGGTCGTCCCTTGGTGTTTCTGACGACTGAGGCAGCGTGGTAGGCTGGCTCTTCACGTCAGGAGACTCTGAACCGGATGCATTCCACGAAGAATTTCAATTTCAATCTGATTGCGGCCGCACACGCCGACATGGTCGAGCACGGTTTTCAACCGGACTTCCCTCCAGGCACCGATACGGAACTGGCAAAGATCGAGGCTCAAGCGAAGTTGCCGGTGCCAGAAAATCTTCAGGATCTGCGCGGATTGCTGTGGTCATCGATCGATAACGATACCTCGAAGGATCTGGACCAGATCGAGTGGGCTGAGCAGTTGCAGGATGGCCGCATCCGCGTGCTGATCGGAGTTGCCGATGTGGATGTGCGAGTGCCGCGCGGAAGCTTGCTGGACAAGCATGCACAGTCAGAGACGACTTCTGTCTATACAGGGGTAAAGGTGTTTCCCATGCTGCCCCCGGAGTTGTCGGAGGGCATCACGTCACTGAATGAGAATGAAGATCGAATTGCGGACGTGATTGAGTATGCGGTTGATGATTCAGGCGCAGTTTCTGATGGGAAGGTCTATCGCGCGCTCGTGCGGAACCGGGCGCAACTGGCATATCCAAGCGTGGGCGCATGGCTGGAGGGGCGCGGCGCTGCGCCGGAGAAGGTGGCTGCGAATGCTGATCTCGAAGCGCAATTGAAGCTGCAGGACAAAGCGGCTCAGAGAATGCTGGGCAGCCGGTTCCAGCACGGTGCGCTGGACCTGGAGACAATCGAGACCCATCCGGTGATGCGGGCTGACGAGCTTGTTGATATTGGAAGCCAGGAAAAGAATCGCGCGACGTCGTTGATCGAGGAGTTCATGGTCGCTGCCAACGGCGTGGTTGCACGTACGTTTGAAGAGGCGGGGGTGGCTTCGATTCGCCGAATCGTGCGGATACCGAAGCGATGGGACCGCATTGTTGAGCTTGCCAATGGGCTGGGCACCAAATTGCCGGAGCAGCCGGATTCGAAAGCGTTGAATGATTTCCTGCTCGCGCAGAAACAGAAGGATCCGGATCATTTCCCGGATCTGTCGCTGGCAGTGATCAAGCTGATGGGGCCGGGCGAGTATGTGCTGGTGAAGCCGAATGAGGAATCGCCGGGGCACTTCGGATTGGCCGTGCAGGACTACACGCATTCGACTGCGCCGAACCGGCGGTTTCCGGATGTCGTGACGCAACGGTTGATGAAAGCGCATCTCGCGAAGGCGCAGCAGCCCTATTCAGAGGGTGATCTCAATGCGATTGCACAGCGCTGCACACTCATGGAAGATGCGGCGCGCAAGGTCGAACGAGTGATGCAGAAGCGGATCGCGGCGGTGGTGCTGCATCCGAGGATCGGGCAGACGTTCAGAGCGATTGTCACAGGCGTAAACCAGTACGGCACATTTGTGCGAGCACTGGAACCGCATGTTGAAGGGATGCTCGTGAATGCCGGCAAGCCTGGGTCGAAGGGACTGGATGTCGGCGACAGGGTTAGTGTGAGGCTGGTGGGCACCGATCCGCAGCGCGGGTTTATCGATTTCGCAATCTAGTTAAGCTTCGCCGATTTCAGTGGCAGCTGAGGCGGGAGCGATCTCGACCGTTGCATTGGCGGTGGGTGAGCCCGGCTCGTCATTCCAGAAGCAGATGATCCACCAGATCACGACGAGAACGTAGACGGCGCTATTGGTGTTGAGCAGCTTTTCCTGGATGCCGAGGACGCGCTCGTATTCTGCCTGCGAGTGCGGGGTCGTGTGGTGCGCGATGATCTGCCAGATTCCTTGCGCACACATCTGCGAGAGTGAGGCTGTGGAGAGGCCGATCATAATACGTTGTACATGGCTGCGCCATCCGGCGCCATAGCGGCGGCCGACGGAGACGACGAGCAAGCCCAGCCCTATGGAAAGCACGTCGACGAGCAGACCCACTTTGACCGACAGAAACTGCATGAATTGCAGTTTGGCAATGAGTGTGTCGAAGGCGAGGGTGTGCAGGTTCGGCCACGGTCCCCACTTCCACACAATCAGTCCGCCGATGATGAGAAGAGCTATCGTCCATAGAAGCCACGCGCGGGCAGAGGCACGGCGGAAGGCATTACGCGCCATTTCGATGAGGATGATGAAGCCGACGAGGGCGGAGACGAGTGCCAGCGAAATAGCGATTTCGCCCATCGAGATGGGAGGGAGCCTGTCATGAAGCAGACGATTTATGAGCAGGCGGAGGGTGACGAGGACGATGCCAGTGGTAAACCAGGGAAAACGCTTGATGCGATCGCGTCCAAGAAGGACGACGAGCAGGACCAGAAGCGAGGCGAATGTCAGCGTCCAAAGGACCTGGACAGCGGTGAAATGAAAGTTGAAGTGCATGCAGTCCTTAGAGCCCGGTGTTCTACCGGACTAGCTCAAGGATATGTCAGGGATACCAGGGAGGAGGATGGTGCGCCCGGAGAGATTCGAACTCCCGACCTAATGCTCCGGAGGCATTCGCTCTATCCAGCTGAGCTACGGGCGCGCTCCTACAGTCTACCGTATTTCAGAGTGGCAAACCGCTGCAAGGCGGCGTTAGGGTTCAGCTAACTCGCTGATTCAGTGTTGCGAAGCTCCAATTGGCTTTTGGCTCGCATTTCTTCCATGACTGATTGGATGAGAGCTTTCGCGCCTTCCATGCCGCTTAGGACGGCCTGAAGGTCGAGGGTGGGGACATTGGGGTTACGGTTCGAGGTGCAGTAGACGCCGTGCTGGCCAACCAGGATGAGGGAATCCGTGAGGAGGTCGAGGGCAACGGCAAGTCTGCCTCGTTCCACACCCATCATGAATTCGTGTTTCTCCAGCTCTGACCGCTTTTCGTCAAAAATGCTCATATCCAAGCGTAGCGGATTCTTAAGCCCCGGG
>Ga0068855_100003692_pt1 | contig 18718 bp, 19 predicted proteins | sample KBSCornC52_FD_66592 | JGI IMG/M metagenome (GOLD analysis project Ga0068855, IMG submission 66592) | Corn rhizosphere microbial communities from Kellogg Biological Station, Michigan, USA - KBS Corn C5-2 | ecosystem: Host-associated > Plants > Roots > Rhizosphere > Soil ...
GCGCGCATCATTCCTGAAATGAGCACCGCCACAGCAGAATTCGAGGCTGGCAACGTCGATGTGCTCTCGGTCCCTGATGAAGCGGGTAAGTCTTGGCAGGCAGATCCCGGAAAGAGCAAGCTTCTCACCTCAGCGCCCGCCCTTCGCTTCTGGTACGTCGCGATAAATGTTACGCGAGGACCACTCACAGACGTTCGCGTGCGGCAGGCACTCAACTACGCGACGGATGTCAGCACTATCCTCAGCACCGTCATGGCTGGTCGCGGAACGGTCGCCGCCGGGGTGATTCCGGCGATTCTCGGCGGCGCGGATGCGAACCGCAAAGGATATTCGCACGATGTCGCAAAGGCGAAGCAGCTCCTTGCCGCGGCCGGTCATCCGAATGGAATAGACCTCGAGCTATGGGCGGCGACCACCGATCAGTCTCCACGCCTGTCGCAAGCGATTCAGGCGAATCTGGCCGAAGCGGGAATTCGCGTGAAGATCGTCCAGCGCGATGCCTCGTCTGTTCGCGAGGCCGCACGCAAGGGAGCGTCCGACTTGTACGTCAAGGAATGGTGGGCCGACTATCCGGACGCCGAGAACTTTCTGTACCCACTTCTATACAGCAAGAACAAAGGCCCGGGTGGGAACGTGTCGTTCTACTCGAACCCGAAGTTCGACGCACTCGTGGATCAGGCTCACCGCGAGCAGGACGAGGCGAAGCGCAATTCGCTCTACACGCAGGCCGACCAGCTCGAGTACGACGATGCGCCGATGGTCTATCTCTTCTTCTACAAGGATGTCTACGCGGTGCAGCCCTGGATCAAAGGCTTCACCGTCCCGGCCGTCTTCAATGGCCAGCGCTGGACCGATGTGACCATCAGTAAATAAGACGTGTTCGCGTTCATCGTTCGGAGACTGCTGCTCTCGATTCCAACCTTGTTCGGAGTCCTGGTAGTCGTCTTTCTGCTCCTCTACGTTGCCCCCGGCGATCCTGTCCAGGAAATGGTTGGCGAGCGCGCTGACCCGGAGACGATCGCCAGGCTGAGAAAAGAGCTTCACCTGGACGAACCCTTGTACAGCCAATTCACACACTACACGGGCGGCGTTCTCCGCGGTGATTTCGGAAATTCGTATATCACCCAGCGGCCGATCATCACGGACATCCGCGAGCGCTTTCCGAAAACGCTTCTTCTCGCCGGATCCGCCATGCTGCTCGCCTCCATCCTCGGCATCACACTCGGGGTTTTGAGCGCGCGAAATCCGGGGGGTTGGTTCGACCGCCTCGGACTCGGCGTGGCGTATCTCGGGATCTCGTTCCCGGTGTACTGGGTCGGACTCATTCTGATTCTGATTTTCGCGGTGATGCTGCGGTGGCTGCCGCCCTCGGGCTACGGAGGGATCAAGTACCTCATTCTTCCCGCGTTCGCTCTGGGATCGCGGTCGATCGCATTTCTAGCACGCGTCACCAGGTCGGCGATGCTCGATGTACTGGGCGGTGATTTTGTGCGTACAGCCCGCGCGAAAGGATTGACCGAGCGCGTCGTTGTAGTAAGGCATGCGCTGAGGAACGCGCTTATTCCGATCATCACTGTGCTCGGACTCGACTTTGGCTACTATCTCACCGGCAGCATTCTCACCGAGACGATCTTCAGCTGGCCCGGCCTTGGGCGCTACGTGGTGAATGCGATCACGCGCCGCGATCTGCCGGCGATTCAGGGATCGGTGCTGTTCCTGAGCGTTGTGTTTGTGCTCGTCAATCTTCTCACCGATCTCGCCTACGCCAAGGCCGATCCACGCGTAGCATACTCCTGACCGTCGCGATGCCCGAAAAACAAGCGCCCGCGCCGGAGGCGACGGAGGTGGTGTCGCGCGAACGTGCGCTGCGAGAGCAGATCGAGAAGATCGAACGCGAGTCAGGCGCAAAAGCCATCGCCGTCGCTATGCGCGACGCAGAAACGGGACTCGAGCTGCACAGCAACGGTGAGCGCTGGTTTCACGCCGCGAGCACGATCAAGGTGCCGATCCTTCTCGGGGTTTTCGCGGCGATCGATCGGGGCGAGCTGCTGCCCCATTCGCGCGTTCACGTGCGAAACCGTTTCCTGAGCGTTGTCGAAAATATTCCGTTCCGCGTCGAATCCGGACGCGACTCCAACTCAGCGGTTCACAACGCGATCGGCAAGATGATGCGCGTCGATGAGTTGGCGTATCACATGATCACGACCTCGAGCAATCTCGCCACCAATCTTCTGCTTGGCGTGATCGGTCCGGATGCGGTCAACCAGACGCTCAAGGCTCTGCACGTCGACAAGGGAATCGAGCTCAGGCGCGGCGTCGAGGACGAGCTCGCGTTCGAGAAAGGAATCAGCAACATGGTCACCGCTGATGGGCTTCTCAGAATCCTCGTGATGCTATCGGAGGGCAAAGCGTTCTCGCCGGCGTTGTCTCGCCGGATGATGGACATCCTTCACGGCCAGGAATTCAATCAGGGCATTCCCGCGCGGCTGCCCAAGGGCGCGCGCGTCGCCCACAAGACGGGCGAGATCTCGACCGTAGCGCACGACGCCGGAGTCGTTTACCTGCCGAAGAGAAAGCCGTACGTCCTCGTAATTCTGACAGAATGGGACCCCGCCGCATCCGGCCGTTCGCGGACCATCGCCACGATTTCGCATACCATATACGAGTACCTCACCCAAGGCCCAGTGGATGAATGACTGACGCTGCCCGTTTCGTCGACGCCGGCCCTACCGAGTCGCCCATCTTCCCGCTTCGGGTCGTTGACGGGCTCGCCCTGCCGGCAGAGTACCGGAAGGCCCTCAGGCCCGGCGAGGAGTGGAAGGACGCTGGAGGCTCGCCTCGTCAGCTCCCCCGCTATTTCTACGAGATCCCGTCCTGGGACTCTGCAATGAAGATCGAGTTGGCCTCCCATTTCCTGCTCTGGGAGTTCATCCAGGTGGACGTCCGGGAAGCCCCTCCTTTGAGGACTTTCCCCCGGTACGTTCCGTGCGCTATAACGCTCCTGGCAGTGTGCCTGGAGAGGTTTCGGGATGCGGTCGGGACGCTGGTCCATATCTCCGCGAACGGTGGTTATCGGTCGCCTTCCCACCGCTTCTCCAAGAACGCGACGCTACACGCCTGGGGAACTGCCGCCAACATCTACAGGATTGGCGACACTTACCTGGATAATCGGAGCGCAATCGAGCGCTTCAGCCTCATCGCACGGGAAACGTTGCCCGGAATCTGGACGCGACCTTACGGGACACCCTCCGGCTTTGCGGAAGACCATCTCCACCTTGACCTGGGCTATGTGCTATCGGTGCCGCGGGACGTGAAAAGTTGACTGGCCGATCGAAGCAGATAATCACGGAAATCGAAGCACTTTTGGAAAAAGAAGAGAATGACGCTGAAGAAGAAAAAAGGACCCGAAAACAAATCATCAACGCGCGAGCGGATCCAGCTCGCGGCTATCGGCATGGAGGCCGAATTCGCCGTGATCGTCGACGGCGTGCAGGTCAAGCCTGAGGACGCCTTCGGAAGTCCCCGCAGGTTCATCCGTGAGAAGATGATGCACAGAAAGGGCAGGTCGTATCACCTGCCAACGGGGGGCGCGGTCTACTTCGATACTGGCGTCATCGAGGTCGCGACACCCGTGATCGAGATCGAGCGGGGGTGCGCCGCGCGGGCCGGCCGTTCACTCTGGGAAGCGATTCTGTTCGTCCGCCAGGAGCTCGACGCCTGGGAGCAGGCTCACGACAGCGATGTTCAGCTCGCGGGCTTCAGCACGCACTACAACATCTCCTTCGAGCTACCCCGCTGGCAGCAGGGTCCAACGAGAACAGTTGACCAGCTCGCATTTCTCCTCGCGCACATCCTCCCCGTTCCCGTGATGCTGCTCGCGGCCAACCGGCGCTCGACTGGAATAGGCGTCCGGCCCCGCGGTGACCGCATCGAGATAACGGCGGATTTCACCCCCGACGCGCCGCTGATGATCGCGACCGCGACTTTGATCGTAGGCATCGTCCGCGAAGTCATGCGTTGGCCGAGCTACGAGATGAGCGTGTTGGACGAGACCGATATTCCGATCATACGGGGATTCCACCCGATGCCGCACACGACTCGCAAGGGTTGGCTGGCGCGGTTCGATTGCTTCCCGGAGAATCCATTCACGTCGGACATCGACCGCGACAGATGGCCCACTACCCATGGCCAATTCCTCTCGTTGCGGCAGATGGCTGGGTTGATCACGAAGCATTTCTGGCCCTACATCCGCCGCTACTCCGATCCGTTCACACTGCGCCTCATCGGCTCTGTGATGAAAGGTCGGGCGCCATCACTGCTGGACCTCGATGATCGTCCTCCCGGGTACGAGGACGTGGGTCGGCTTTGCACGTGGGACAATCTCTTCCCCGAGCGCGTCCTCCCCCGCTCGCAGTACGAGCGCGTACTGATCAGGGCGATCTCCGGCGACAAGCTGCACATGGATGGGGAGTGGTACACGCCAACCGGGATGCGCGGCTGGTCCCGCGTGGTGTTTCGGCGCAACGCCGACAACTCACGCCATATCTTCTCGCTCGATTATCTCCTCGATCATCTGCGGGAGTGGGAGCGCCCGTACCGAACCGCGAAGCGCGGGCCGCGCCGACACAACGGAGAACGCACCGCTCCCGCGTGATTTCTGGTTGTGACAATCGTCTCCTGAATGGCCGCTCGCGCGTATAGTTGACCCGCGCTAGGTTGTTGGCGTTTCACTCACAGACGACTCCCTCTGACAACTCACATCGCCCTTCTCCGCGGCATCAACGTCGGCGGCCACCGTCAGGTGGGCATGACCGATTTGCGGAATTTCATTGCGCAGCTGGGTCTCCAGGACTGCCGGTCGCTGCTCCAGAGCGGCAATCTCATTTTCACGAGCGGTGTGCGAACGGGCGCCGAGCTCGAACGCTTTCTGGAATCAGAAGCTGCGGACAGGCTCTCGCTCGAGGTTGACTTCTTCGTACGCACACCCGAGGAATGGAAGTCGATCATCCGGCAGAACCCGTTCCGCAAGGAGGCCGAGCGGGATCCGGGGCACTTGATAGTGCTATTCCTGAAGAAAGTACCGGAGGCCAAAGACATCGCGGCGCTTCAGGCGGACATCAAGGGTCCCGAGGTGATCAAGGCGAAGGGGAAACAGGCCTACATTTTCTACCCTGACGGCCAGGGACGCTCCAAGCTCACGCATACGATGATCGAGAAGCGACTCGGCCGCGGGACCGGTCGCAACTGGAACACGGTGCTCAAACTCGGGATTATCGCCAAGACCGGCTCGGCGAAGCTCACGCCCGTCGTGCCGCGCAGACGAATCTGAATCGGGTTGAATCGAATCGGTGTGACTCCTCAGTTCGAGGTTAGTCTCCCAATCCGCAATCAGTCAGCAATCCGAAGTAGCAGTTGGCCCGTGATTCCTCAGCAGTTAGTTCGCAGTCCTCAGCTCGCCAAAGCGTCCAGTAGTTTCTGGTGGATTCCGCCAAATCCGCCATTCGACATGATGAGAACGACGTCCCGGTCCTTGAGCCTCGGCGCCAAATCTGAAACGATGGCGTCAGCATCCTTGAGCTGCTTGGCTCCCTTCCCCGCCGATGCGAGATCGCGCACGAGTTGGTCAAGATCCAACGCCGTTTCCTTCGTGTACCTGTCCGGTCGAAAGAGCGCCGCGAATACCACCTCGTCCGCCCCACGAAAGGCTTTGACGTAGTCCTCCTGGAATTCCCGGCGCTGCGCCGTGTAGCTCCGAGGCTCGAACACCGCCACGATTCGCCGGCCTTTGTACTTCTGCCTGATCGCATCGATCGTCTCGCGAATAGCCGTGGGATGGTGCGCGAAATCGTCGATGACCGCCACGCCGCGGACCTCGCCCCTCACTTCCATCCGGCGCTTGACGCTGGCGAAAGTGCGCAGCCCTTCGCGCACCCCGTCCCGATCCGCTTTCACAGCTTCGGCCGCGGCAATCACGGCCAGAACATTTCGAACGTTGAACGCTCCGGCGAGCGGGGTGTCTATACTTCCCCACTCCTTGTCCGATCGAAAGGCGCGGAACCGCGTCCCACCCTCGCCGAATTCGACATCGCGCGCGTGCCAGTGCGGCTGATCCGGCGGCGCCGGCGAAAAGTCATCTCCATAACCGAACGACTCCACTGGCGCGAATGACTTGGGCGCCAGCTCACGCGTGATCGGCGAATCCCAACCGGCGATCAGCACCCCGTTTTTCGGAATGAGATTGATGAAACGCGCGAACGCGAATGTGTAGGCTTCTTCGTCGCGGTAGATGTCGGCGTGATCGAACTCGATGTTGTTGACGATCGCTGTGTCAGGCAGGTAGTGCCACATCTTCGGACCTTTATCGAAGTACGCCGTGTCGTACTCGTCAGCCTCGATCACGAAGTAGTTCGAGTCCGTTAGTCGGAACGACGTGCCGAAGTTCTCCGCCACCCCGCCAATCAGGAAGCTGGGATTGAGTCCGGCCGACTCGAGCACCCATGCCAGCAACGAAGTCGTGGTTGTCTTCCCATGCGTCCCCGCCACTGCCAACGAGTGATGGCCCCAGATGAACTCCTCTTTTATCGTAGCCGCAGCCGAGGTGTAACGAAGCTTCTGGACCAGTACCGCCTCGAGCTCCGGGTTCCCTCGTGATATCGCGTTACCGACGATGACCACGTCTGGGCTGGGCGAAAGATTTTCCGGTTTGTACCCCTGGTTGTACGCGATGCCCATCGCCTGAAGCTCGGTCGACATTGGGGGGTATACGTTCTGGTCCGAGCCCGTCACCGTGTGACCGGCAGCCTTGAGAAGTCCCGCCAGCGAAGCCATGGCCGTACCACCGATCCCGATCAGGTGATAGTGAAGAGGAGTTTTGTTTCGTTTGTCGGGGGCTCGCGCCATTCTGCCTCAGTCGTCTTTCGATTGGAGTTCGGTGTACTGGAATCTATAATGCTCTATTGAACCCTTAGCCCGACCCCCGGCGAAACGCATCCGTGCTCAACGCCGTAGGGAGGAAACACCCCAACGAGATTCATGCCGCAACGAGCCAATAGATTCTGGACGATCTTCCTCACGACCATCCTCCTCGATGTCGCGAGCAAGCGATTCGCCGTCAGCCAGCTGTCCCCGCCCTACCTTCCGCACGACATCATCGACGACGTCCTGCGCTTCACCCTCGCTTATAACCCCGAGGGAGCGATGAGCTTTTCGCTCGGGCCATCGTCACGCTGGTGGTTCGTACTCCTCTCGCTGGGGACGCTTTTCGTCCTGGGGTACATGTACCGTCAGACTCCCCGCGATGACCGGTTCCAGATCGCTTCGATCGCGCTCATTTGCGGCGGCGCCGTTGGCAATCTGTTCGATCGAATTCGCTCCGCCCGCGGAGTGGTCGACTTCATCGACATCGGGATCGGCACCCACCGCTTCTGGACCTTCAACCTCGCTGACCTTGCCGTGACACTCGGCACCGCGATGCTGACCTGGATCCTTTGCGTCCGCGCTGCCAGGGAAGAATCCGGCCGCAGCCTCGCCCCGACCCGAGCTTTGGACGAACCGAGCTAGTCGTCCTTCTGGCCGAAGATCGCCATGTTGGAGCTGTGCCCCGGATTGACCTTCTTGTCAGGGTAGATCCAGTGCACGGCCTGATTCACCGCCGTTGCGGCCTCTCCAAAACCAGTCGCGATCAGCTTTAGCTTGCCTGGATAGGTGGTGATGTCACCCGCGGCGTAGATCCCCGGTCGCCCGGTCTCCATCAGGCTGTTTACGACGATCTCGTCTTTTTCACAGTTCAATCCCCATTCGGCCAATGCACCGATGTCGCTGTGAAAGCCCAGCATCGGCAGCACGACGTCAGCATCGATGTCCCGGGTCGTCTTCGCCTTGACCTCGCGGACCGTCACTCCCGTAAGCTTGCCCTCGCTCGATAGAACGTCGTGCAGCTCATGGAAGGGAAGGAGCGTCGTGCGTCCGGAAGTCGCAGCCGCCTGAACATCGGCGATGGTCGCCCCATGCGCGCGATACTTGTCGCTCCTGTGAACGAGCGTCACCGCCTTCGCCCGGTCGCGAAGCTGCTGCGCCCAATCGAACGCCGAGTCGCCGCCACCGATGATCACGATGTTCTGGCCGCGGAACTGCTCCGGATCCGACACCCGGTCGAAGATTCCCTTCCCGTACCACGGCTCCGCGCAGGCTTGCGGCAGACGCCGCGGCGAGAACGCGCCTATCCCCGCGGCTATGACAATCGCGCGGGTCGGAAAACGATCGGTCTCGGTAACCAGAACGAAGTGATCTTCGTTTCGCTCCAGGGCAGTGACGTTCTGGTTCAGGTGTGACTTGAAGTGGAACTGATCTGCCTGGTCTCTCAGCGCCTTGACCAGATCCTTGGCCAGGATCTTCGTGAATCCCCCAACATCGAAGATGTATTTCTCGGGGTAGAGGGCGGTGAGCTGGCCGCCAAGCTCTGGCAAAGCGTCGACGATCTGGGCCGTGGCACCGCGCATGCCGGCATAAAAAGAGGCGAACAGTCCGGTAGGGCCGCCGCCGATGATCGTGATGTCGGGAATCTGATCAGTCATCTCTCAGGCGAAATATATAGTAGCGGGTGTTGGAATCCCCGATCGGGGCGCTGGCAGATTTAATGGTGCGCGTCTAGACTGTGCCTCGTGCCCGACCAACCTACGCTATACACGGAGCGGCTAACCCTTCGTCCCTTCACTCCCCACGACGCGTTCGATGTCGAACGCTTCGCCGGTGCGCGCGAGATCGCCGACACTACACTCAACATCCCACACCCCTATCCGCACGGCGCGGCGGCGGCGTGGATCGAGGCTCACGCGCCGGCCTGGAACGAGCAAAGCAGTGCGACTTTCGCGATCGTTGATACCAGGACGGGCCGCCTGGCCGGCGCGATCAGTCTCATGATCAAGCCCGAGCACCGGCGCGCCGAGCTCGGATACTGGATCGCGGTGCACAACTGGAATCGCGGATACGCGACAGAGGCCGGGAAGCGGCTCGTTGATTTCGGCTTCGAGGTGCTTGGCCTTCACCGAATCGAATCGCGCCACTTTTTACGGAATCCGGCCTCCGGGCGGGTGATGCAGAAGCTCGGCATGCAGCCGGAAGGAATCGAGCGCGACTGGGCCCTCAAGTGGGATCGCTTCGAAAGCGCCGCGGTTTATTCGATCCTCGAGCCCGAGTGGCGAGCGGCGCGACACCCCTGACAGCAACTGCGAAACGCTGGTGAGTCTTTTCGGCCCGGAAGGGTCCGTGAGTCGGCTACTCGTCGAGCGCCTCGACGCTGACAATAGCGCTTCCGTCCTTTCCGTAGCGAACGCTCACACTCCAGGGCTGGCAGCAAACTTCGCAGTCCTCGACATACTCCTGCGCGGGGCCGCCGCCGGGGTCGATCGCGATCTCGACGGTCTCATTGCAGTAAGGACAATAGACCGTCGCCTCCGTCTCGGCAGTTCCATCTCCAAGAGGGAATTCGGTCTCGGCTAACTCTTGTTCGTCTTCCGTCGGATGATCGTTCGGATTCATCATTGAAGGTATAAGGGGTAGGTAGTCTTCAGTTCACAGTTCCGTAGATTCCAGCCGATGAAGATTTACACGAAGACCGGCGACACTGGCGACACCGGACTGTTTGGTGGCGGCCGCGTCCAGAAAGACGACCCGCGCGTCGAAGCATACGGCGACGTCGACGAGCTGAACGCCGTCCTCGGTTTGGCCCGGGCGGTCGAGCCACTGCCCCGCATCGATGAAGTCCTCGTGCCGATGCAGCGCGACCTGTTCAGCATTGGCGCCCTGCTAGCCACGCCGGACCTCGAGAAGATGCATAACCATCTCGCGAAGGCGAACATTGACGACCAGCGGATCCGGGACCTGGAGCGGGCAATCGACGATTGCGAGAAGGAGCTGGAGCCGCTCAAGGCATTCATTATTCCCGGTGGAAGCCGAAAAGGCGCGGTGCTCCACGTCGCGCGGACAGTTTGTCGTCGGGCAGAGCGGAGGGTCGTGCACCTCCAGCGGGAGGTTGAGATCCCCTCTCTCGTGGTTGTCTACCTGAACCGAATGTCCGACCTGCTCTTCATGCTCGCTCGCGTCGCCAATGTCCTCACGGGCGCCGGTGAAGTGACCTGGTGAATCCGCCAAACCCACCACACGGCAGATCGCCGAAGAAGGGCGGGTTGGCGGCGAAGAGACGTGGTTCGCCGAAAACCAGCGCATCGCCTCGCGAGATCCTGCTCCATGGGTCGTCGATCCGGATTGGTCCAGGCCTCCTGGGCAAGGCGGGCACGATCACCCAACAGGTCGCCCCCGCCCATCGCTATGCCCTGATCACGGATTCCAACGTCGGCCCTCTGTACGCCGAAAAGGTCCGAAACCAGCTCGAAAAGGGTAGCACGGAAGTCCTGACGATCCCTGCCGGCGAGTCGAATAAAACCAGGGAAAGTTGGACGCGGCTGACAGACCAGATGCTCGCGAAAAAGTTCGGGCGAGACTCGGTCGTGATCGCCCTCGGAGGGGGTGTCGTCGGCGATCTTGCGGGGTTCGTTGCGGCGACATTCATGCGCGGCATTCCAGTCGTCCAGATCCCCACCACTTTGGTCGCCATGGTCGATGCCTCGATCGGCGGGAAAACAGCCGTGGACACCCCTTCGGGGAAGAATCTGGTGGGCGCCTTCCACCCTCCTGCCGCTGTGCTCGTTGACCCGCAACTCCTTGCCACGCTTCCACTTAGGGAAATGCGTGCGGGTTTTGCAGAGATTGTCAAGCATGGCGTTATCGCGGACGACGTATATCTTCGTGAGGTCGCCAGCAGGGCTTCCGAAATGCTGTCGGCAGAGGGCGGTTTTGCGAGTGACAGGATGATCTCGCTCATCGTCCGTAGCGTAGAGATCAAGGCCGAAATTGTCTCACGTGATGAGCGGGAGGAAGGCCTTAGAAAAACTCTGAATTTCGGCCATACGATTGGCCACGCCGTCGAGCTGGTTAGCGGTTACTCACTGCTTCACGGTGAGGCGGTCGCAATCGGGATGGCACTGGAGGGCAGGCTCGCCGAACAGATCGGCGTTGCAAAGGCCGGAACCGCAGCCGCTATCGTGAAAGCGCTGCAGTCGGCTGGACTCCCGACCGACCTCCCTACCGGCTTCATGGCGGGGGAAGTCATCGAGGCGATGAAGTCGGATAAGAAGGGAGTGTCAGGCAAGACGAGGTTCGCCCTTCCACTTCGCGTTGGTGCGATGGCCGGGGCAAAGACGGGATGGAGCGTTCAGGTAGGTGACGATCAACTACGGGAGGTGCTCGCATGAAAATCGGCAGAATCTCTCGGCGTCCTCTCCCACCGGAGTCGCCCGACCGCCGCGCTACACCTCGCCCGCGGGTTGAGTTCTTCCGAACCTTCATTGCGGTTACCCTCGCCGTCGGCCTGATAGGAACCGGCGCGATTGCGCTGCCAGCGCTTTCTCCTCTCGAAGCAGGGATGGAGATTCCGCCTCGCAAGGGCCCGCAGCTCGAGCCCGACGTCCTCGCTGACATCGAAAGTGTTCACAGCGCCGCCGGCAAGCTTGCTGGTCCACTCGCCGAAACGATATCGGACGTTACCCACGCACTTCCATCGACCGCTGCCAAAGTCGCGAAAGCGACCACCGCCGTAACCAAGCCGATCGCCGAAGGCATCGACGTCTTTCCGTCCAATCGGACAATCGTTCGGGCGACCGCTCACGAAGCGATCAGGATGAAGAAGGGAATCATTCCCCTCATTCCATCGAAGTTCGCCCGCGCCCAGGACGGAGTCACGATCCCGGTGTCACTGACTCAGTACTGTGTGCAGGGAGAAACCCGTCGCGGACGCGTGACTCGCCATGGAATCGTCGCCGCGGACCCGCGCATCTTCCCGCTCGCTCGCTACGTCGAAGTGTTCCTCGGCGAGGAATACCTCGGCCGATATCTGGTGGACGACACCGGCGGCAACGTGTTGGGTGCAACGCTCGATATCTGGAACCCGGACTGCAAGGAAGCCGCGCGGTTCGGACGTCATTGGGGAAGTGCCGTGCTCGTCGCGCGGGAAGTCGAGCAGGTTCCCAATGATTCTCTGATGCCCACGCGTTGGGATGGACTCGCGAAGCGGTAGCTGTCGCAGTTGGTTGTGCTCGTAACTGGCCCTACACTTGCTCGCACGTAGCACAAAATCCTAAACCGAGAGCGCCAATGTCATCGTTCAGCACCTACCTGATTGGATTCATCGTTCTCATCATTGGTCTCGCGATCGCCGCCATTCTTCTCGGAGTCTCGACCACCTGGGTCACCGTTGGAGCCATCGTAGCCATCGGAATCGGCATTGTAACCGCCACAACCCGAACGAAACCCAAAGATCCGCAGGCTTGAAGTTGGCATGAAACGTGGCTGTTGACGGTTGAGTGCGCGTCTAGTTAACGTGCGCGTCCAACAGAACCGGGCGCGCCACCCAGGCAACGCCGGTCGGTAATGTCTCTGCCAAGGGGCTTATGCAGACAACGGGCGAGAATAGATCCAAAGGCTTCTTCCGTTCCTCCCCTTCTACCGCGTTTGACCAGTACCTACAGGACATTCAAAAGCTTCCACTGATTACCGACGCCGAAGAAGAGCGTCGCCTCGCCCGCCGTGCCCAAGCCGGTGACGAGAAAGCAGCAGAGCGGTTGGTCACCGCTAATCTTCGATTCGTCATCTCGTATGTAAAGAAGTATCAGGGTCACGGTCTCGACCTTGGCGAGCTCGTCGCGATCGGCAACGAAGGTTTGCTCAAGGCGGTCAGGAAGTTCGATCCCGATCAAGGCGTAAAGTTCATCTCGTACGCCGTGTGGTGGGTTCGCCAGGCAGTCCTCAAGGCGCTCGCCGAGCAAACACGAAGCGTTCGAATTCCGCTCAATCAGAACTCGCAGCTTATCAAGCTGGCCCGCGCCCAGACGGTTCTCTCCCAGGTTCTCAAGCGCGACCCCACCGACAATGAAATAGGGCGTCTGCTCGAGGAAACCCCAGACGCGGTTCGATCGGCCAAGCAGATGTCGGCCACCGAGATCTCGCTCGATGCCCCGATCGATCGTTCTGATCGCGAGGCATGTACACTCGGCGAGCGCTTCGCAGGAGTGGATGGGGCCGAGATCGAGGACGTGACGGACTTCCATCTGATGCGCGAGTTCATCGACCGGGTATTCCGGAAGTACCTCACGCCTCGTGAGAGGAAGATTCTCCACCTGTACTACGGACTCGAGCAGGGTTCTGACGCCATGACGCTCGAGAAGATCGGCGCTCTGATGGGAGTAACCCGCGAGCGGATCAGACAGATTCGTGAGCGTGCGTTCGAAAAGCTGCGTGAATCGCCGGACGGATCGGCGCTCGCCGGGTTCTGGAGCTAAGCGGGAAGCGGGAAGCGCGAAAAGAGAGCAAGAATGAAAAGACGCCGGCCAAATTGAGTCGGCGTCTTTCTTGTATGGAGGCAAGATGCCCTCTTCCCTCTTCCCTCTTCCCGCTTCCCCCCTCCCTCTTCCCCCTTCCCCCCTTGCCGCCAATGTCAGCGACAACCGCCGCGCCCGCGTCTACGCGAGGCTCGAAGCTAAAGGCCTTTCTCAATGCCAGGTGTGGAAACGCTGAGGCGGCGCGGGAAGCTCTAACAACCGCGGGTTTCGACCTCGATGTTGTGGAGCCGCGCGATCTGGAGCAGCGGCTCAAGCGGGCAATCGAAGGCGGAACGAAGCGTATCCTTGTCGCCGGTGGGGATGGCACGATCGCGACAGCCGCGTCGCTCGTGGCCAAGAGCGAGATTGAGCTGGCAATCCTTCCCGGCGGAACCCTCAATCACTTCGCCAGGGATCACAACATCCCCACCGACCTGGGCAAAGCCGCGCTCGTTGCGGCTGGAGGCGCCGTCGTGGGCGCTGATATTGGGTACGTCAACGACTGCGTATTTCTGAACACGAGCTCCATCGGCGCGTACGTTACCTTCGTCCGTGACCGGGAGCGGCTCGAAAAGCGCTTCGGCTACAAGATCGCGAGTTTCCTTGCTGTGATCGAAACGTGGTCGAGGTTGCGCTCCTTCACCGTCACGACGGAGGTGGAAGGCGTCAAGAAATCCTTCCAGTCGTCAATGGTCTTCATCGGCGTGGGCGAGCGCGAGCTCAAGATGCCGGCGCTAGGCAGCCGCGTGAAAAACGGAAAGCCCGGACTGCACGTGATGATCATTCGTGGGCGGGAACGGGCGCGCATGTTCGCCATCGCACTCGCCGGGATCGCCAAGGGAACGAAGGAGGCAGAAAAGCTTCCGGAGTTCGATGACTTCATTGTTGACAGCTGCCGGATCGACCTCACCCGATCTCATGCGCTGGTCGGCCTCGATGGCGAGCTCAAGGAAATGCGGACTCCGCTCGACTACAGGATCGAGCGCGGCGCACTCCGCCTCGTCGTTTCCCCGCCTGAGGTAGACGAATAGCTAAATTCCACAGATGACCCAGCCGACTCTGGCCTCGAGCCCGGCTCAAATTTCGCCGGCGCGTTCTTCGCTTGCCGAGCGTCTGGCCGATATCGTGGGCGAGCGTCACGTGCTGGGCCGCCCGAGCGAGCTGTTGGTCTACAATTCCGATGGACTTCCCGGCTACCGCAGGCAGCCTCGGATCGCTGTCTTTCCAGGAACGCGCGAAGAAACTGTTTCAGTAGTTCGACTCCTCGCCGACGAAAGGATCTCCTTCGTCCCCCGCGGTGCAGGCACCGGACTGTCCGGCGGAGCGCTCGCCGATGATATCGTCGTCATCGGACTGCATAGGCTGAAAAAGATCATCTCGCTGGATGTCGAAAACCGCCGCGCCACCGTCGAGCCGGGTGTCGTGAACCTCAGACTCAACAAACACGTCGCGCAGTACGGGCTGCTCTATGCGCCGGATCCTTCGAGTGAGGCGGCCTGCACTATCGGTGGCAACGTAGCCGAGAACGCCGGAGGTCCGCACTGTCTCAAGTACGGAGTCACGCTCAATCACGTGCTCGCGATGACCGTCCTGTTGCCGAGCGGCGAGGTAGTCGAGCTCGGTAGCAAAGTGGGTGAGCGCGATGGGTACGACCTGCGCGGAGCATTTATCGGGTCCGAGGGATGTTTTGGACTCGCTCTCGACGTGACTGTGAAGCTGACTCCCAAGCCACAGACGGTAAGGACCCTGCTCGCGGATTTCACGTCCGTCAACCAGGCCGCGCAGGTGACATCGGCGATCATTGCGTCCGGAATCGTGCCGGCGGCACTCGAGTTCATGGATGGCACGACGATCCGCGTCGTCGAGGATTCCATCTATGCCGCGGGCTATCCGCGCGACGCGGAGGCGATTCTCCTCATCGAGCTCGATGGGCTCGAGTCGGGGGTGTCGGCGGACCTCGAGGTCGTTCGGCGAATCTGCATCGATGGCGGCGCGCGCAACGTGAAGGTGGCGCGCGATGATGCAGAGCGCATGAAGCTCTGGCAAGGACGGAAGAAGGCGTTTGGAGCAATGGGGCGTCTGGCGCACCACCTCATCGTGCAGGACGCGGTGATCCCGCGGACGAAGCTGCCGGAGATCCTGGCCACCATTCACGCGATCGGCGAGAAATACCGCGTGATCGTCTGCAACGTGTTTCACGCGGGTGACGGGAATCTTCATCCGAACATCCCCTACAGCGCTGACGATCCGGACGAGAGCGAGCGCGTGCACAAGGCGATGACCGAGATAATGCAGGCGTGCATCGATGCCGGCGGCAGTATCACGGGCGAGCACGGCGTCGGGCTCGACAAGATGGGATACATGGAATCGATCTTCTCCGAAGATTCGCTCAACGCGATGTGCGAGCTGCGGTCAGTATTCGATCCCGACCGGCGATCGAATCCCGGAAAGGTCGTTCCAGTTCACAGCTGCAAGGAATGGAATGCCGTGCCTGGAGGTCGGCTGCGAACGAACGGACCGTCATCGATTGAAGCAGAGGGCGACACTCCGCCACTCCAGACCGAGCCATCTCACCCGTCGGCCACATGAGCACGGAGGCGGTGGTCGCGGCCATCAAGGAGAGCGGAATCACCCGAGCTCCGATCCGCATTTCAGGCGGCTCGACCTGGCTGGACGCAGGACGTCCGGTGCGAGCGAACAAGACGCTGTCGCTCGCGGGGGATACTGGCGTCGTCAGCTACGTCCCGGGCGATCTTACGCTCACCGTCCGCGCTGGGACTACGCTCTCCGAAATCGATCGGGTCACGCGAGAACACGACCAGTGGCTTCCTCTCGATCCTTACGGATCTCCTGATGGGACCATCGGCGCGACGGTCGCGACTGCGTCCGCGGGCCCACTCGCGTCGAGCTTTGGACTTCCCCGTGATCTGCTGCTCGGGCTGGAGTTCGTGAACGGGCGCGGCGATGTCGTGAGAGGCGGCGGTAAGGTTGTGAAGAACGTCGCCGGTTTCGATCTGTCACGTCTCCTCACCGGATCGTGGGGCACGCTCGGTGTCATCACCGAGGTCACGGTCCGACTCTATGCCTTGCCCGAGACGGATCGGACCTTTGCCGTCGTTCTCGACGGAAGCGAAAAAGAGGTGCAGTCTCTCGTTCGCGCGATCGTCGCGTCTCCGCTCACTCCTTACGCGATTCAACTGATTAATCCGCCCGCGGCCCGCGCCCTTGGACTCGGGGAACGTCCGGTCTGTCTGATTCGGTTTGGCGGCAACGACGCGGTTGTGAGGGCACAGGCCGGCGCACTGTCGCAGGTGGCTCGACCGAAGGAGATCGAGTCGATCACGTGGGTTCGACTCCGCACGCTCGAAGGTAGGGCGCACACGACGGTCAGAATCTCGGGGTTGCCCCAACGTTTTCTGAATGCCTCCGCTAGAATCGTCGGTGACGACATTCCCGGGATCTTCAGCTACATGGACCCCAAGAGAGGCACCTTGAGGATTGTTGTTGGGGCTGACCGTGGCAGCGACGATGACAGCATGATTGGCGCGTCGTCTACTTTCCGCCCGGACAAATCCGAGGCGAGCGATGTCATCTTCGAAAAGCTCCATCCCGACGTCTGGCCGGCGGTATCACCCAGCGCGATATCGGACGCGTTGTCACAGGGTATCAAGAGAGCGTACGACCCTCACAACATTCTGAACCCAGGCATCCTTGGCGACTGACGCTGTCCTTCCCGCACACGCGCGCCCGGTGGATCTCATGCCCGGGTGTGCGCTTCCAGGCACGCCACTCGCCGACGCGCTGCCTGGAATCAACGCGTGTGTGCACTGCGGCTTTTGTCTTCAGGCGTGTCCGACATATCTCAACCTCGAGGACGAAAACGACAGTCCGCGCGGCCGGATCTTTCTCATGCGCTCGCTCCTCGAGGGCACAGTCAGGCCTGACGATCCAAGCGTGCAGCAGCACATCGATCAGTGCCTCGGCTGCAGAGCGTGCGAGCCGGTGTGCCCGAGCGGCGTCCCTTACGGGCAGCTGCTGGAAGCAACGAGAGCAACGTTGCGCGAGTACGAGCCTGTACCTTTCATCGCTCGGTTGATCCTGTTCGTCTTCGCGCGCGAATGGTTGCTGCGCCCGGTGATGTTCCTTTCACGATTCCTCGCGGCGACCCCTATCCCTACCCTGCTCTCGGGGATCAAGGGACGTCTTGGATTTGCGATGGCGATGCTCGCTTCCACGGGCCGCTCGATCGAGAGATCACGCTATGCGCCGGTCACACGAGGCGAGCGTGGCAACGTAGCTACGCTTCGCGGCTGTGTAATGGACGGGTTGTTCAACGAAACGAATCGTGCAACCAGGCGGGTCCTGCAGGTGAACGGGTACGGCATAGTCGCCGCTAAGGGGCAAGGTTGCTGCGGCGCGCTCCACGCACACGCCGGTGATCTCGAGACCGCGCGCTCCCTGGCTCGGCGCAACATCGCCGCTTTCGATCGGTCGGGGGCGGAGTTCATCGTGGTCAATGCGGCCGGCTGCGGGGCAATCATGAAGGAGTACGGTCATCTCTTGAAGGACGATGGCCAGTGGCACGAGAGGGCGGTGAGCATGAGCGCGCGAGTGCGGGACGTGAGCGAGCTTCTTGCTGCCGCCGGTCCTCGCGAAGGGGGCCCGCTTCCAATCAAAGTCACCTATGACGCGCCCTGCCATCTCCAGCACGCGCAACGTGTGACTCAAGCTCCTCTTTCCGTCCTGGCCGCGATTCCTGGTCTCGAGCTTGTTCCGCTCCACGATTCGGATCAGTGCTGCGGGAGTGCGGGCATCTACAATCTCATCGAGCCGGAGACTTCCGACGCCGTGCTGGCTCCGAAGCTCGCCAACATTCGCGCGACGCTCGCGCCGTGGGTCGCGACCGGAAACCCCGGATGTCTCATGCAGATCGGCGCCGGCCTCATTCGCGCCGAGATCTCCGCGCGCGCGATCCATCCCGTCGATCTGCTCGACGCATCTTACGCCGCCTTCGGCCAGTAGCGCACGCTCTGAGCACTGGCTTAATTGCAGGTAATGTCGGAGATGAACGAGTATTCCGCGCTGCACAACGGTGCTCTCTTTTTCGACCGGAGCGACCGGACGCGCATGCGCATCTCCGGACCGAAAGCGGCCGAACTGGTTACCGGGATGGTGACGAACGACGTTTCGGCTCTGGTTCCGGGAGAAGGACAGTATGCGGCGGCGTTAACGCCGAAAGGAAAGATCGTCGCGGATCTGCGTATCTTTGCGCTCGACGACGGGCTTCT
>Ga0068855_100003694_pt1 | contig 18710 bp, 18 predicted proteins | sample KBSCornC52_FD_66592 | JGI IMG/M metagenome (GOLD analysis project Ga0068855, IMG submission 66592) | Corn rhizosphere microbial communities from Kellogg Biological Station, Michigan, USA - KBS Corn C5-2 | ecosystem: Host-associated > Plants > Roots > Rhizosphere > Soil ...
AGATACGTGTTCATGCTGCGCTGGCCGTCCGGGGTGACCGCAATCATGGAGGATGCGGTGGAGGATCCGTCCGCCGCCCGTGCGGTGGTGTAATCCACGCCCAGCGACCTCAGGCTTTCGCTGAAACGCGCGCCCAGCGCATCATCGCGGACCTTACCCAGAAAGACCGCGCGGCCGCCCAGGGATGCGATGCCCGCCATGGTGTTGGCGGCGCTGCCGCCGGCTGCTTGCACGCTGTTTTTCAAGGCCTTGTGCAATTCCTCGGCGCGGAATTCGTCGATCAGGGTCATGCCGCCCTTGGCGATGCCATGATCCAGAAGGAACTGATCGTCCACCGCCGCGATCACATCCATGATCGCATTGCCCAGACCCGCGACATCGTATTTTGGCGGCATGTTCGCTCCGAAAGACGCTATAAGCACAGCCATTACGGGACGGATGCGATGTTCGCAAGCATGGCGCGCGCCGCGAGGCTGATTTTCGATCCCGCTTTTGCCGGGATCGTGGTCAAGGCGCTGTTGCTCACGATCCTGTTGTTCGCGGGCGCCCTGGCGCTCAGCGAATATGCCCTGTCTCTGCTGCCGGTCCTGGGCAATCCCATGGTGAACCGGGCGCTGGAATGGCTGGCGCCGGTTCTGATCCTGTTCGCGGGCGTGGTGCTGGGCCCGCCGGTCGCGGCCCTGTTCGCATCGCTTTTCCTGGATCAGATCGCGGCGCGCATCGAGGCCCGGGATTATCCCGGCACGGTGGCGCATCCCGCCTCTTTCCTGGCGACCTTGCGCGCAGGGCTGAAGCTTGCCGCCTTGGTCCTGGGCGTCAATCTGGTGCTATTGCCGGTCGATATCGGCCTGCCGGTTCTGGGCGAGCTGCTCAGCGTGGCGGCCAATGGCTGGCTGCTAGGGCGGGAATATTTCGAGCTGTCGGCGCTGCGCCATTGCGATCCCGGCGACGCGGATATTCTGCGCCGGAAAAACAGCGGCGCGGTCTGGGCGGGCGGCACTTTGATCGCGCTGGCCAGCATGGTTCCCTTGCTCAACCTGGTGGCGCCCTTGTTCGGGACCGCCTTCATGGTGCATCTGTTCCATCGCGCGCTTTCACGAAACCGGAACAAGCCATGAAGAAATTTCTCGCGGGCTCGATGCTTTTGGTCCTGGCCGCCTGCGCGGCGCCGCCGCGCCCGGCGATCGCGCCCACACGAGCCTCTGTGGAACCCACGGTGCCGCTCCCGCCTCCGCCGCCCAAGGGCGAGCCGCAGCGCTTTGCCGGCCTGGATGCGGCGCGGCTCACGGCCCTGGCGGGTGCGCCTGCTTTCACCCGCAAGGATGGCGCGACCGAGATGTGGCGCTACGATGCCGGGTCCTGCCGCGTCTTTTTCTTCTTCACCGGTGCGCCAGCCAAGGTGCAGCATATCGAGACCATGCCGCGTGGCACGAACAGTGCCACCGACCCCGAATGCCTCAACGCTTTGCAGGCCTCGAAGCGCTCTTGAGCTTCGGCTTTTCTGCCGCGAGCTCCTTGGTCTTATCGGTGAAATTGCACAGGTCGCGCACCACACAGGTCGGGCATAAAGGCTTGCGCGCCACGCAGGTGTAGCGGCCGTGCAGGATCAGCCAGTGATGGGCGTGCTGTTTGTATATCTCCGGCACCCGCTTTTCCAGATTGAGTTCGACAGCCAGCACATCCTTGCCCGGCGCCAGTCCGGTGCGGTTGGAGACGCGGAAGATATGGGTGTCGACCGCGATGGTGGGTTCGCCGAACGCTACGTTCAACACCACATTGGCGGTCTTGCGGCCCACGCCGGGCAATTCCTCCAGCGCTTCGCGGTCCTTGGGCACCTTGCCGCCATGCTTTTCGATCAGGATCTTCGACAGTGCGATCACATTCTTCGCCTTGCCGCGATAAAGTCCGATGGTCTTGATGGCGTCGGTGAGTTTCTCCACCCCCAGCGCCAGCATCTTCTGCGGCGTATCTATGGTCTTGAACAAAGGCTCCGTTGCCTTGTTGACGGACTTGTCCGTGGCCTGCGCCGACAATGCAACGGCGACCAGCAGGGTGTAGGGATTTTTGTACTGAAGTTCGGTCTTGGGATCGGGGATATGCTTCTTCAGCCGCGCGAAGAACTCTTCAATTTCTTCACGCTTGAGAAGCTTGACCATTACAGGCCCAGCACATCCGTCATGCTGTAGAGGCCAGGCTTCTGCCCGTGACCCCAGCGCGCCGCTGCCAATGCGCCGCGCGCGAAGATCGAACGGTCTTCCGCCGAATGGGAGAGCACGATGCGCTCGCCGGGACCGGCCAGGAACACCTGATGTTCGCCCACCACCGTGCCGCCGCGCAGCGAGGCGAAGCCGATGGCGCCGTCATTGCGGGGACCGGTATCGCCGTCGCGCCCGCGCACGGATTTCTTCTGCAGCGAAACCTCGCGCCCTTTGGCGGCCGCGGCGCCCAGCAGCAAAGCGGTGCCGGATGGCGCATCCACTTTCATCTTGTGGTGCATTTCCAGAATCTCAACATCGTAATCGGGCAGGGCTTTGGCCGCCCGCTCGACCAGCGCCGCCAGGAGATTGACCCCCAGGCTCATATTGCCGGACTTCACGATCACGGCATGACGCGCTGCCGCCGTGATGCGGGCCTCGTCGCCATTGGCAAAGCCGGTGGTGCCGATCACATGCACGATGCGCGCCTGGGCGGCCAGGTCGGCCAGCATCAACGACACCATCGGGCGGGTGAAATCCAACACCGCTTGCGCCCCGGCAATCAGGGGCAGGGGATCGGCGGTGAGCGTGACGCCGTTGGACGCCAGGCCCGCCAGCTGGCCCGCATCGCGGCCCAGATCCGGATGGCCTTCGGCCTCCAGCGCGCCGGACAGAACCAGGCCCGGGGCTTGCGCGATCTCGCGCACCAGAGTGCGGCCCATGCGCCCCGACGCCCCGGCCACGACGATATTGAGATCCCCCATTGCGATCAGGCCTTGGTGTCGACCGGCGGCGGGGTTTCGCCCCGGCGCGCCACCGTCACCATGGCGGGACGCAAGAGCCGGTCTCCGATCATATAGCCCGACTGCACCACATCGACGATGCTGCCGGCGGGCTTGCCGTTGCCCGGCACTTCGGCGATGGCCTGATGCAGGTTGGGATCGAATTTTCCATCCTCGGTCGAAACCGGCTTGACGCCATGACGTTCGAGCGTCGCCAGCAATTGACGGTCGGTGGCTTCGACGCCATCCAGAACGGCCTTCACTTGCGGATCGGCGGCATCGCGCACCTCTGGCGGGCAGGCCGCCAGGGCGCGGGAGAAATTGTCCGCGATCGCCAGCATGTCGCGGGCGAATTTGGTCACCGCATATTGCGAGGCTTCGGCCTTTTCCCGCTCGGCCCTGCGGCGGATATTCTCCGCCTCCGCCAAGGCGCGCAGGCGCTGATCGCGCAGGCTTTCGACTTCCGCCTTCAAGACTTCGATGGCGTCCGTGGGCTGGTCCGCGATGCGGGCCTCGGGCATTTCCTGTTCGGTTTCTTCGCTCATGATATTCCTTGTCGCCCTTTGATAAGGCAGGGCGTAGCTCCTTAAACGCTATCCCAACAGCCGTCCAATGACTTTGGCGGTATGGTCCACCATGGGAATGATGCGGCCATAATTGAGCCGGGTGGGGCCCAGAACGCCGATCACGCCCACGATCTTGCCCGCGGCATTGGCATAGGGCGCGGCCACGATGGAAGACCCCGACAGGGAGAACAACCGGTTCTCCGAGCCGATGAAAATGCTCACCCCATCCCCCGCCTTGGCCAGTTCCAGAAGCCGGATCAGATCGGCCTTGCGCTCGATATCGTCGAACAGGGTGCGGATGCGCTCGATATCGGCCTGGGCTTCCACCGAATCCAGCAGATGCGCGGTTCCCCGCACGATCAGGACCTTGTCATCGGCCCCGCCGGGACCGGCCATGGTCGCAAGCCCCTCCGCCACCACCTTGGCGGTAAGGGAATCCAGCATTGCCCGCTCGCTTTCCAGTTCGGCCAGAATCTCCGCCCGGGCCGCGTCGATGGTCCGGCCGGTCAGCCGCGCATTCAGATAGTTCGAGGCTTCCGCCAGCGCCGATGCGGGAAGGCCGGGCGGGATGTCGATGATGCGGTTTTCCACCTGGCCGTCGCCGCTGACCATGATCACCAGCGCCTTGCCCGGCCCCACCTGGACGAATTCGACATGCTTGAGCAGGGCGGTTTCCTGTTTGGCGGTCACCACCAGCCCCGCGCAGCGCGATAGGCCCGACAAAGCCGTGGTCGCCTGGGTGAGGACATCTTCCAACCGCTGGCCGCTGCCGGACATGCGTGCCTCGATGATCCCCCGCTCCTGCGGTTCCAGGTCGCCCACTTCCAGAAGCCCGTCCACGAACAGGCGCAGGCCTTTTTCCGTGGGGACGCGGCCCGCGCTGGTATGGGGGGCATATAACAGGCCCATGCTCTCCAGATCGGCCATCACATTGCGGATCGAGGCGGGCGACAGGGTCAGCGGCAGCCGCTGGGACAGGGTGCGCGATCCCACCGGCTCGCCCGAGGTCAGGAAGGCTTCCACCAGATGGCGGAAGACCTCGCGCGGGCGCTCGCCCAAGGGCGGATAGGTCAGGCGGGAGGGAAAGGATTCCAAGTACAAACCTTTGATATAACTGCGATATTCTTCCGAAGCACCTCTGGATTGGACGTGCTCCGGCAAAGCGGCTAGGTAACCGCCCCGGTTTCCCTCTTCAAGATATACGGCCCCATGCGCCTCTCCAACCGCACTGTCGATACCCTCCGCAAAGTCACCCTGGAACCCGGCGCCGCCCTGCATGCCGAAGGCTCCTGCCTGGTCAAATTCGGCAATACCCATGTGCTGGTAACGGCCAGCCTGGAAGAAAAAGCCCCGCCCTTTCTCAAAGGGTCCGGCAAAGGCTGGGTGACGGCGGAATATGGCATGCTGCCTCGCTCCACCCATGACCGGATGCGGCGCGAGGCGGCGGCGGGAAAACAGTCCGGCCGCACCCAGGAGATTCAGCGCCTGGTGGGCCGCTCACTTCGGGCGGTGTGCGATCTTTCGGCTCTGGGCGAACGCCAGATCGTGATCGATTGCGATGTGCTGCAGGCCGATGGCGGCACCCGCACCGCCTCCATCACCGGCGGCTATGTGGCGCTGGCCCAATGCCTCGGCTTCATGGGAAAGACCGGCCTGATCAAGACGCCGGTGTTGAAGGACCATGTCGCGGCGGTAAGCTGCGGTATCGTCAAGGGCGTGCCGATGCTGGATCTGGATTACAGCGAAGATTCCACCGCCGAGACCGACGCCAATTTCGTGCTGACCGGCGAAGGCGGACTGGTGGAGATTCAAGGCACTGCCGAAGGTGCGCCCTTCACGGAAGACCAGCTGACCCAGCTGCTGCGCCTGGCGCGCAAAGGCATCGGCGAATTGGTCGAATTGCAGAAGAAGGCGCTGGCGTGAGGCTGATGATATGAGGCTGGCGCGCGGCAGTGTCCTGATCGTCGCCAGCCACAATTCCGGCAAGGTGCGCGAGATCAAGGCGCTGCTCGGTCCTCACGGCATCGAACCCGTCGGCGCCGCAGATCTTCATCTGCCCGAGCCGGAAGAAACTGGGGACACCTTCGCCGCCAATGCCGAACTGAAAGCGCGCGCCGCCGCCGATGCCGGCAGGCATCCCGCCCTCGCCGACGATTCCGGATTGTGGGTGAATGCCTTGAATGGCGATCCCGGCATCTATTCGGCGCGCTGGGCTGGGCCCACCAAGGATTTTTCCATCGCCATGGCGCGGGTCGAGCGCGAGTTGCGGGAGAAAAAGGCGGACGATCTTTCCGCCAAATTCGTCTGCGCACTCTCCATCGCCATGCCGCCTCGTGATGGCAAACAAGGCGAAGTCCGGACCTTCGAAGGCGAAGTGCATGGTCGACTTACGTTCCCGCCGCGCGGCACCCGCGGCTTCGGCTATGACCCGATCTTCATCCCCAATGAAGGCGGGTTCGGCGACAAGACCTTCGGCGAAATCGACCCGCATGCGAAGAACGCCATGAGCCACCGCGCACGGGCCTTCGAAAAGCTCCTGCATAGCGGCATCTTGGCGGAGTCTTATTGATGGTCTCGCGGCCGGACGGAAAACCGCGGACGTCATTGTGTCTCCATGCCGCCGCAGCACTTTTCCTGGCCGACGCTCCGTGAGCTTTGGGATCTACGTCCACTGGCCCTTCTGCGCCGCAAAATGCCCCTATTGCGACTTCAACAGCCATGTCCGCACCGCCATCGATGAGGATGGCTGGATCGATGCCATTGCCCACGAGCTGGACTGGGCCGCTGACGCGCAAGGTAAAGATCGTCCCATCGTTGAAACGATTTTTTTCGGCGGCGGCACGCCATCCTTGATGCAGGGCAGCTCGGCGGCGCGCATTCTGGACAAGATCGCGCGCCTCTGGCGGATGGCCAATGACGTCGAGATCACGCTCGAAGCCAATCCCGCCAGCGCCGATGCCGCGCGCTTCGCCGATTACCGCGCCGCGGGGGTCAACCGGCTCTCGCTGGGCATGCAGGCCTTGAACGATGCCGACTTGAAATTCCTGGGGCGGCTCCACAATGTCGCCGAAGCGCGCGCCGCGCTTGGTTTGGCGATGGCGAATTTCGAGCGCGTCTCGCTGGATTTGATTTATGCCCGCCCCGGCCAGAGCGATGCGCAATGGCGCGCGGAATTGAAACAGGCGCTCAGCTTCGGCACCGATCATCTGTCGCTCTATCAGCTCACCATCGAGCCGGAAACGCCGTTCGCGCTGCTGCACCGGAACGGCCAGCTGCGCATTCCCGATGACGATCTGGCGGCGGGCCTTTACGAAACCACCCAGGAATTGACCGAAGCGGCAGGCCGCCCCGCCTATGAAATCTCCAATCATGCCCGCCCAGGATCGGAGAGCCGTCACAATCTGATCTATTGGCGCTATGGCGATTATGCCGGCGTAGGCCCCGGCGCGCATGGACGGTTGGTGCTGGACGGCAAGCGCATTGCCACGTCCACCATCCGCTTGCCGGAACGCTGGCGCGATAGCGTGACGAAAGGCGGCAAGGCGTTTGCCGACTTCTCGCCTGTCGCCGATGCCGACGCGGCGCGCGAACATTTGCTGATGAATCTGCGCCTGCGGGAAGGCATCGATCTTGTCGGGTATCAGGCCCGCTGGGGCCAACGCCCGTCACCCGAAAAAATCGCGCCGCTGATCGAGCAGGGCATGCTGCATCAGGACGGCGATATTCTCTCCGCCACACTGCAAGGGCGGCTGATTTTAAATGCCGTAATCGCGGCGTTGTTGAATTAACCCCTCCGGCCTACGCAACCTCGAGAGGTTGCTACGGCCACCTCTCCTTCTAGTTGCTTCGTAACGAAGGGGGGCGGGCCTGAGCCGCGCTGAGATACTTGTCAGAAGCTGCTCGACTGAAATGTCCGCGGCGCGGGGCTGACGATATGGAAGCCGTCGGACTGGACTTCCAGCACGGCAAGGCCCCGCTCTGTGGTGCCGTCGGCATTGAAGCGGAAGATGCCGTTGACGCCGCCAAAGCCGTTGGGATCCATCAGCGCGGCGGGTGTGAAGCGGTGATAGGGCGTGCCGTTGGACATAAGCGCCACCAGAGACACCGCGTCATAGGCCAGCGAGGCCAATTGCGGCGGGGCCGCGCCATACACGGCCCGGTATTTCTCGTTGAAGCTATTGTCGGCATTGGGCTCGGGCGCGGCGAACCAGCCGCCGGTCAGGGCCTGCTCCTTCACCACACCGGGATCGTCCCACAGACCCGTGCCCAGAAGCTTGACCTTGGAGGGGTCGAGCCCGTTGAACGCCAGCGACGGCGCGATGGCGCGCAGCACGCTGCCGCCTTGCGCGATCATCACCACATCGGCGTTGCTTTTGGCGATGGCGGCGGAGGGCGCCATCACGGTGTTGGTGCTGGGCGTGAAATGCTCAATGTCCACGGTTGTCGCGCCGGCGCTTTTCACCGCATCGCTGAAGGCGGTGGAGATCAGATCGCCATAGGGTGTCTGGGGCACCATCGCCGCGAAATTGTGATGGCCCTGGGAAACCGCATAATTCACCACCCGCTTGACTTCGCTTTGCGGCAGGAAGGAGAGCAGATAGACGCCATTGCCCGCCACGCTGCGCTCGGTCGAAAAGGCCAGGACCGGAATGCCGCGGTCCCGCGCGACCGGCGCCACGGCGGCGACCGAGGGGCCGAACAAGGGCCCCACAATGATCTCCGCGCCCTGACCCAACAGCTTGACCGCCGCGGCGCCCGCCGTGTCCGGACCCGCGCCTTCGTCGGCGGTGATCAAAAGGATGTTGCTGTTGCCCCCGTCGAACAGCGCCAGGGCTGCCGATTTCAGCATCGCCGCCGCCAGATTGCGGGTGCCCGGATTGGTACTGGAGAAAGGCAGGATCACGCCCACGCGCAAAGGCGTGGTGCCCGGCGGGGTGTTGGGCAGACGGAGATAGGAAGGCAGGTCCCGGTCCAAAGGATTGCCCGCCACGGGCGGCGGCGGCGCCACCACTTTGGGCGGCGGCGGCGGCGGCGGGGTGCAGCCGCTTAATGCCGCTATCGCGGTCAGGCTCAGAATGGCAAAAAGGCGAACCCATGAGGCTTTGGGGCGGACGGCATCAATCATCAACAAGTTCCCGGGACGGCGATCCCATGCGCGGTGTGAACCTATGAAGGGCGACAGTAAGGCGGCCAACCCCGCCGGTAAACCGCAACATCTGGGCGATTTGAAGAACGATCTTCTGGCGCCGGGCCTTTACGTCACCTCCACGCCCATCGGCAATGCCCGCGACATCACCCTGCGGGCGCTGGACGTGCTCAAGGGGGCCGATCTGATCGTCGCCGAAGACACCCGCGTCACCGCCAAGCTGCTCGCCATTTACGGCATCTCCAAACCGCTCACCGCTTACAATGACCACAATGCCGCCCGCGAACGGCCGCGCCTTCTGGGGCGGCTGCGCGCCGGCGCGCGCATCGCCCTGGTCAGCGATGCAGGAACGCCCTTGGTCAGCGATCCCGGTTTCAAATTGGTACGCGAAGCCATCCAGGAGCGATTGCCGGTCCATGCCGTGCCCGGGGCCTCGGCGGCGCTGACCGGATTGGTCCTGTCGGGCCTGCCGTCCGACCGGTTCCTGTTCGCGGGCTTTCTTCCCACCAAGGCGGGCGAGCGCCAAAGCGCGCTGGAAGAGTTGAAGAGCATTCGCGCCACGCTGATCTTTTTCGAATCCGGCCCGCGCCTGGCCGAAACGTTGAAACACATGGCGGAGATTCTGGGCATGCGCAGCGCGGCGGTGGCGCGCGAATTGACCAAGCTGCACGAAGAACTGCGCCGCGGCACCCTGGCCGAACTGGCGCAATCCTATGAGAACGTCCCGCCGCCGAAAGGCGAAGTGACGTTGCTGGTGTCGCCGCCGCATGAGGCCGAGGCCGACCTGTCGGCGGTCGATGCAGCGCTGGATGCGGCGCTCCCATTCATGCCGCTGAAGCCCGCATCCGAAATGATCGCAAACCTCACCGGCGTTTCGCGCAAGGATGTCTATGCGCGCGGGCTCGAGAAGAAGAATGGTTGACCGCAGGCTGGCCGAAGCGCGCGGTCATCGCGGCGAGGCTTGGGCGGCCTGGTGGCTCCGGCTGAAAGGTCACCGGATCCTGGGCCGTCGGGTGAAGACCCATGCCGGTGAAATCGACCTGATAACCTTATGCCCCTTCGGCCCGGTGTGTTTTGTCGAGGTCAAGGCGCGGGCTTCCACGCGCGCCGCCGCCGAAGCCGTCACACAAGAGCAGCGGACTCGCATTGCCCGCGCCGCGTCCTTATATCTCGCATCCCGGCCAGCCCTGGCCCGGCGTGGGGCAAGGTTCGATATTGTCACGATAGCAGGACTGCCCAGGCATCTGCCGGATGCCTGGCGAATGGATGGATAAGACCATGGCTTTGACCGTCGCGATCCAGATGGACCCGATCGAGAAGATCGATATCGGCGGCGATTCCACCTTCGCGCTGGCGCTCGAAGCCCAGGCGCGGGGCCACAGCCTGATCTATTACGGGCCGCGCGATCTGTCCTTCAACCAGGGCAGGGTCACCGCGCGGGCCAGGCCGCTTACCGTTCGCGCCGTGAAGGGCGATCATTTCACCGCCGGCGAATCCTTCGTCTATGACCTCTCCGCCGCCGATGTGGTGTTGATGCGCCAGGATCCGCCTTTCGACATGGCCTATATCTCGGCCACCCATATCCTGGAGCGCATTCATCCCAAGACCCTGGTGGTCAATGATCCGCGCGAAGTGCGCAATGCGCCGGAAAAACTGTTCGTCACCGAATTCGAAGACTTCATCCCGCCCACTCTGATCACCAGCGATGCGCGCGAGGTGCGCGATTTCCGCGAGCGCTACAGCGAAATCATCATCAAGCCGCTTTACGGCAATGGCGGCGCGGGCGTTTTCCGCGTCGGGCCGGGCGATGAGAATCTGGGCTCGCTCCTGGAGATGTTCACCCAATTCTATCGCGAGCCGGTAATCGTGCAGCGCTACCTGCCGGAAGTACGCAAGGGCGACAAGCGCATCATTCTGGTGGATGGCGAGTTCGCGGGCGCGATCAACCGCGTGCCCGCCAGCGGCGAAGCGCGTTCCAACATGCATGTGGGCGGAAGGCCGGAAAAAACAGAGTTGACGCAGCGTGAACGGGACATTTGCGCCGCCATCGGGCCGGAACTGAAACGCCGTGGATTGATTTTCACTGGGATAGACGTGATCGGTGATTACATGACCGAGATCAACGTGACCTCGCCCACCGGCATTCACGAAGTCAAGCGCTTCGGCGGCGCCGATATCGCCAAACTGGTCTGGGACGCGATCGAAGCAAAGATCCGCCGATGATCACCCTGCGCAGATCTGGGGATCGGGGCACAACCAGGACCGATTGGCTGGACTCGCGGCATAGCTTTTCGTTCGGCGATTATAGCGATGCGGGTTTTTTGAGCTTCGGTGCGCTCAGAGTCATCAACGAGGATTGGATCGCGGGCGGCGCGGGCTTTCCGCCCCATTCGCACCGCGACATGGAGATCGTCACCTACATTCTGGAAGGCGCGCTGCAGCACAAGGATTCCACGGGCGGTGGCGGCGTGATCCGGCCGGGTGAGATTCAGCGCATGAGCGCAGGCTCTGGCGTGGTCCATGCCGAGTTCAACGCGACTCGCGACAGGCGCTGCCATCTTCTGCAGATATGGATCACGCCGTCCCGCCAGGGGATCGAACCTTCCTATGAGCAGAAGGCGATCGATGTCGCGGCGGTCACCAACAAATTCGCCCGCATCGCCAGCCCCAACCCGCAGCCCAATGAAGTGCGCCTGATGCAGGACGCGGAAATCTGGGCCACCCGGCAGGACGTCGATATCGAAGTGATCCATTCCCTGGTTCATGGCCGTCGCGCCTGGGTTCAGGTCGCCAAAGGCGAAGTCTCGATCGACGAGGAAATTCTGAAAGCCGGCGACGGTGCTGCGGTCACCGATCAGGATCAGGTGGTTCTTTGCTCGAAAGTGCCTAGCGAGGTGCTGTTGTTCGATTTGGCTTAACTCTGGATCCCCTTCCCTCGCGGCTGGGCGCCGCTCGCCGGGGATGACATCGCATTAGCGCGATGTCACTTCACCAAGCCAAACCGGCTCTTGTACCGGGCATCGATGCCGGACAACGGGAAATAGATGAAGACGTCGGTGGTGCCGAACTGGCGGTCGATCACCGCGCCGTCGCCGATGCGGCAGCCCGCACGCACATAACCCTTTAGCAGCGGCGGCAGGCTGCGCAGGCCTTCGCGCGGCTCGATCGCGTCCTTCGCTATGCGGTTCATGTCCACGAACAATTCGGGACGGGCGCGGACATTCAATTCTGCCGGCATGGCGTGGAAATGATGCAGATAGGACAGCGGCAGCGACAGGGCGTCGGGATCGTTGCCCGCCAGGCTGGCGCAACCGAACATCAGGTCGATGTCGAAGCGCGCGACATAGGCCATCAGGCCTTTCCACAAAAGCTGCATGGTGCCGGGCCGGGCGCGATAGCTTTTCAGCACGCAGGAGCGGCCCAGTTCCAGATATTTGGTGTCGGCCGGCAGTCCGCCCAGCATCGGCCCGATGTCGTATTCGCTGGAAGTATAAAAGCCGCCGGCCCGCGCCGCGTCTTTCTCGCGCGTCAGCCGATAGGTGGCCACGACCAGGGGCTGGCCGTCCTCGCCATGGGCCTCGCGGTCCACCACCAACAGATGGTCGCAGACATCGTCATACTTATCGAAATCCCGCCTGGCCTCGCGCATCTGAGGCGTGGGGATGGCGGTCATCTCTTCATAGAAAACGGAGTAGCGGAGCCGCTGGGCCAGTTCGACCTCATGCTCGGTCTCGGCGAGGCGCACTTCCAGGGCGCCGGAAATGGCCAGAACTGGCCATTGCTCGGCGCGGCCTTCGAAAGGTCCCGCTTCGTAGATATTGACCACGCAAACCCCTTTTGGGCGCTGCCGCGACATCGGGATAGGCCCCTTCTGCGACAGATTTATAATCTAGCCCAACGGGTTGGGACCGCGCAACGGATTGTGACAGGCCGGGTTCGCCGGAACAGTCAGGCGGGCTGCTGACGTTGTTTCAACATCCAGAACAGCAGCAGGGCGGGAATTCCGATGGCGCCGCAGCCCAGGAAAAACAGGGCATAGGCCGGCATCAATCCGAAATGGGACGCAAGGCCCTCGACCGCGGCGCCCGAGAAACCTTTGAGAATCTTGCCCGCCCAGGCATAGGTGGAGGACAGAAGGGCGTATTGCGTCGCGGTATAGCCCAGGCTGGTGAGGCTCGACATATAAGCGACCAGGGTCACCCCGGCGAGCGCGATGGCGAAATTGTCCAACCCCATCACCAGGGCGAAGCTCACCGGATCATGCGCGAAAGGCAGCACGGCATAGAGTGCGGTGCCCGCCATCTGGCTGGCGCATCCCAAAAGCACCGCTCGCATCAGTCCCAGCCGCAGCGACAAAAATCCGCCCGCCGCCACGCCCAGAAACACGCCCACCAGGCCGATGCTGCCGCGCACCGCGCCGACCACATCCTTGCTGAGGCCCAGATCGACATACATGGGATTGTACATCGGGCCCGAGACGAAATTGGGAAGCTGAAAAAGGCTGATCGCCAAGAGAATCAAAAGCGCGTGCGCGCCATGGGTCTTGAAAAAGACGATGAAGGGCCCGGCCACCGCATCGAAAAATCCGCGCGGAGTCCAAAGCGGCGTCTCCGCGCCTTTGCGCTCCATCACCTGGTCCGCCTTGATCGGCTCCGCCGCCAGGAAGATCGCGGCGAGACCTATTCCCATCATCGCGCCATAGACGACATAGGCTTCGTTCCAGCCGATGCGCTGGGCGATGGGCAGGATGACCGCCTCGCTGGCGAGCAGCGCCGTGCGATATCCGAATGTGTAGCCGGAGGTGAGAAGCCCCAATTCGTCCGCGTCGCGCGCGCTTTCGATCCGCCAGGCATCGATGGCGATGTCCTGCGTCGATGACGCAAAGGCCGCGATCAAGGCGAACAGCCCCAGCATGGCCAGGCCATGACTGACGCCCGCCCATGCCATCCCCATCAATCCGCCCGCCACCGCCAGCTGGGCCAGCGCGATCCAGCCACGCCGCCGCCCCAGCCTGGACAGAAGCGGCACACCCACCCGGTCCAGGATCGGCGCCCAAAGGAATTTCAGCGAATAGGCGAGGCCTACCCAGGACAGAAAGCCAATCGCGGACAGCGCGACGCCTTCATCGCGCAGCCAATAGCCGAAGGTATTGCCCACCAGCACAAAAGGCAGGCCCGACGAGAATCCCAGCACCGTCATGGTGAGAGTTTGGGGAGTCAGATATTCGCGGAAGGAATAGTGGCGGCGCGTGGTCATGCCGCCGCAGTATGCGGCAGTCCTTCGCCCGAGGGAAACAGCGTCTGGACCATTTCCTCCAGCTCGGCGGGATCGACCGGCTTGGTGAGAAAGCCGTCCATCCCCGCATCGCGGCAGGCGCGCTTGCCGGTCTCCAGGGCATCGGCGGTCAAGGCCACGATCGGCACCCGGGGGCTGGCGTTCCTGGCTTCCATGGCGCGGATGGCGCGCGTGGCTTCGATGCCGTCCATGCCCGGCATATGAATGTCGGTGAGCAGAAGATCGAAACGTTCATGTTCCAGGGCGGCGACCGCTGCGTCGCCAGTGGTGACTTCCTGGATCTGATGGCCGCGCCGGCGCAGAAGCTCGCGGATCAGAAGCGCGTTCACCGGATTGTCCTCCGCCAGGAGAATTTTCAGGCCGGCCTTGGCGGCCGCGTCCGACGGCGGCGCTGGTTCAGCGGCCTGGTCGGACGGTAGCGGTTCGGCAGCGCGCTTCGCCTTGCCAACGCGATTCATCGAAAGACAGAAATTGAGCTGCTCCGCCAGCGAAGCCTCGCGAATCGGCTTCACCAGATAGCCGGCAAAGCCCATGGCGGTGAGGTCCTTCAGCCGCGAACGCGCCGCCGGCGTCACCATCACCAGGGTGGGTATGGACAAGTCCGGCGGCACCAGCGGATCGGGGGCGCTGTCGGTGCCGGAATCGATCAGGACTGCATCGATCCGTCCGGCCTCGATCTTTCCCGGCAGCAGCTGCGAGAAATTCAGGCCTTCGCCGCCCTGGGTCTGGATCTGAAGGCACAGGCTTTCGCGCAGCATCCTGTTGCGGCTGATGATGGCGATGCGCGTGCCGGCAAGCGGCGCGGCGCCCTCGATGGCCGGACGGATGGCGAGCGTGGGCAAGGTGAACCAGAAGACCGATCCATTTTCGGGTCCGGGCTCGATGCCAATCTCTCCGCCCATGGTTTCGACCAGACGCTTGGAAATGGCCAGCCCCAATCCCGATCCGCCGAATTTGCGGGCATAACTGGAATCGGCCTGGACGAATTCCTGGAAGATTTCCTGGCGCTTTTGCGGCGGCACGCCAACGCCGGTGTCACGGACTTCCACGCGCAGGACGGTGCGCTCTTTCGCATCGGCCATGGAGAGCACCACGCAGACCCCGCCCATCTCGGTGAATTTGACGGCATTGCCGATCAGATTGGTCAGCACCTGGCGCAAGCGCACTTGGTCGGCCCGAACCGCCTGGGGAACGTCGCGCGCCACCATGGTGGTGATTTCGATATTCTTGGCATGCGCGCGCGGACCCAACAGTTCCGCCACGCCCACCACTAGGCCGCGGACATCGACCTCATCCTCGTCCAGGGTCAAAGTGCCGGATTCGATCTTGGAGAAATCCAGAATGTCGCCGATCAGCGTCAGCAACGCTTCGCCCGATTGGGTGATCGCTTCCGCATAGGTCCGCTGTTCCGGCTTCAAGTCGGTTTCCAGAAGCAGTCGTCCCATGCCCAACACGCCGTTCATGGGCGTGCGGATCTCATGGCTCATGGTGGCCAGAAAGCCCGATTTGGCGCGGCTGGCCGCTTCGGCATTGTCGCGCGCTTCGGTCAAGGCATCCTCCAGCGCCTTGCGTTCGGTGATGTCGCGGCCCACGCTTTGCACTTCGATCAGCCGGCCCTGGCTGTCGCGCACCGCATAATCCTTCCACGAGATCCAGCGCCACCCTGCGGTGGTGCGCACATGCTGATCGTAATTGGCCGGTCCGCGCGCCGCTTCCAGGTCTCCGAAACTGCCGAACAGGGGCGCCCTGTTTTCGGGATGAAGCTCCGGTGCGAAGGGATGGCCGATGGCGCGCGCCGGCTCCAGGCCGAACAGCCTGAAGAAGGCTTCATTGGCATAGGTGAGGCGGCTGGACGCATCGCGCCGGAAGATCGCATCGCCTTGCGCGTCGACCAGCCCCTTGTAGCGTATCTCGCTTTGATTGAGCCGCGTGTTGGCCGCCGCAGCGTTGCGCAGCGAATTTTCCAGCCGCTGCGCGGCGGCGCGCATCTCGTCCGCCTGCCGCGTCAGCATCAGGTTGCGCTCGCGGGCATTGAGCAGGTTGGAAATCAGGAAGGCCAGGGCCACGGCCAGAAGCGCCCCGAAACTGGCCGGCGATACGATGGTGAGGCGGCCGGACAGCATGATGTTTCCGACCGCCGCGATCAGCATCGAGCCCGCGATGGTGCCGAACACAATTCTGATTGCCCGCGCCGCCGTCACGTGAACCGCTTCTTTCCGTTTTCCCGGATTTGCCGCCGCATTCTGGCTTTGGACCTGTACAAAAAAGCTAAAGTTCCTTGGTTAGCGGCCGTTAAGCCTCCCGCCCGCTCTGCGGTAAATATTATTCAGCATTATCAAATGCTTATCACGTAGGCGCCGCGCGGCCGCCCGCCCGTCACAAAAGCTTTGCAGAACTGTGATGTTCGTGGCGCGAGACCCGTGTGAATTGGCGCCCATTCGCTCTCGCAGGCACCACAAAAATGGCCGACATCGCCTTGACCGAAGCAAACGCCAACGCTGATCTGGCAACCCGGGCGGAGATCACGCGCCGCGCGGGCCGCGGCGACGCCCGTTTCCATTTTCTCACCCTGGCCGCCGCCGCCATGGTGCTGCTGATCTTCATCGGCGTCATCGTCTCGTTGGTGATAGGCGCGGCGCCGGCGATCCGGGCTTTCGGGCTTTCCTTCCTGTCCTCCAGCGCCTGGGATCCCACCGACGATCAGTTTGGTGGCTTGCCCTCGATCTACGGCACCTTGATCACGTCCGTCCTCTCCATGCTGGTGGCGGTGCCGGTGGGTATCGGCATCGCGATTTTCCTCACCGAGCTTTGCCCGCGCATGCTGCGCCGCCCCATCGGCATCGCCATCGAACTCCTGGCCGGCATTCCGTCGATCATCTACGGCATCTGGGGCCTGTTCGTTTTCGCGCCTTGGTTCCAGGAACATGTGCAGCAGCCGATCATCGATGCCACCGACGGCATTCCCGTGATCGGTTCTCTGTTCAGCGGCCCGCCCTATGGCATCGGCGTCTTCACGGCCGGCCTGATCATTTCCATCATGATCCTGCCTTTCATCTCGGCGGTGACGCGCGATGTGTTCGAAACCGTTCCCGCCATGCTCAAGGAAGCCGCTTACGGCCTGGGCTGCACCACCTGGGAAGTGATGTGGCGGGTGGTGCTGCCTTACGCCCGCACCGGCGTGGTCGGCGGCGCGATGCTGGCGCTGGGACGGGCGCTGGGCGAAACCATGGCGGTCACCTTCGTGATCGGCAACGCCCACAAGATCCACGCGTCTCTGTTCGCGCCGGGCACCACCATCTCGGCCACCATCGCCAATGAATTCACCGAAGCGACATCCAAGCTCTACAGCTCCTCGCTGATCTTCATGGGGCTGATCCTCTTCTTCATCACCTTCATCGTGCTCGCCGGCGCCCAGCTGATGCTGCGCCGGATGGAACGCCAGGCAGGCGTCAAATGATCATCTCCCAGGCCCTTTACACCCGCCGTCGGGTCGCCAATTCGGCCTTTGTCGGCCTGTCGATCGCGGCCGCCCTGTTCGGCCTGGTATGGTTGGCCTTCATTCTCTCCGCGCTTCTGGCGGAAGGCTTTGCGGCGCTCTCGCCGCTGCTCTTCACCGCCTCGACGCCGCCGCCGGGCACGCCGGGCGGGCTTCTCAACGCCATCATCGGCAGCGTGCTGATGAGCGTGGCGGCCGTGTTCCTGGGCACGCCCATCGGCCTCTTCGCCGGCACCTATCTGGCGGAATATGGCAAATATACCCGCTTCGCCTTCGTCGTCCGCTTTGTGAACGACATCCTTCTCTCCGCGCCCTCCATCGTGATCGGCCTCTTCATCTATGAGATTGTGGTGGTGCCGATGGGCCATTTCTCGGCCTGGGCGGGTATCCTGTCCTTGATGGTGATCGTGATCCCGGTGGTGGTGCGCACCACCGAGAATATGCTGATCCTGGTGCCGGGGGGCTTGCGCGAAGCCGCCTCCGCACTGGGCGCGCCGATGAATTTCGTCATCCGCAGCGTCACCTGGAAAGCGGCGCAGGCCGGCATCGTGACCGGCGTGCTGCTGGCGATCGCGCGCATCTCCGGCGAAACCGCGCCGCTGCTCTTCACCGCGCTCAACAACCAGTTCCTGTCCACCAATCTCAATGCGCCGATGGCGTCCCTGCCGGCGGTGATCTTCCAGTATGCGCTGTCGCCCTATAACGACTGGCACGAGCTCGCCTGGGCGGGCGCGCTTTTGGTCACCGCCACCGTGCTGGTCCTCTCCATCCTTGCCCGCCTGCTCGAACAAAAACGGAATTGATCCCATGGAAGCCGCGACTCTTGCATCCACCAACGGCGCCCTGCATGGCGAGAAGACCAAGATCGACATCCGCGATCTGTCTTTCTTCTATGGCCAGACCAAGTCCCTGAAGAGCATCACCTTGCCGCTCTATGACCGCAAAGTGACCGCGTTCATCGGCCCGTCGGGTTGCGGCAAATCCACCTTGCTGCGCGCGATCAACCGCATCTATGAGCTTTATCCCAACCAGCGCGCCGAAGGCACCGTCACCCTGGACGGTGAAGACATTCTGGCGGTCAAGGATCTCAATCTCCTGCGCGCCCGCATTGGCATGGTGTTTCAGAAGCCCACGCCGTTTCCCATGTCGATCTATGACAATGTCGCGTTCGGCATCAAACTCTATGAGCGCCTGCCGAAATCCGAAATGGAAGGCCGCGTCGAAGACGCT
>Ga0068855_100003695_pt1 | contig 18708 bp, 21 predicted proteins | sample KBSCornC52_FD_66592 | JGI IMG/M metagenome (GOLD analysis project Ga0068855, IMG submission 66592) | Corn rhizosphere microbial communities from Kellogg Biological Station, Michigan, USA - KBS Corn C5-2 | ecosystem: Host-associated > Plants > Roots > Rhizosphere > Soil ...
CGCGCCGGCTAAATAGCACATCATGAGAGGGACCTCGTCGACATTCTCACTTCGCTCCCGAGTTCTCGAGGTCCTCGGCTTGCTAGTTTTTGCCGGCCTCCTCTATAGAGCTGCCGACCTGCAAATTTCAAAGGGCGGCTTTCTAATCAAACAAGGTGAAGCTCGATTTGCACGTTACCGCGAAAGTGGGGCATCACGGGCGCGAATTTACGACCGCAGCGGCCTTCTGCTCAGCGCGTCCGTACAGCGAGCGTTAGTTTGGGTAAACCCTAAGGAATTCATTCTCTCGGGAGATCCCCGCATCAATGACGTAGCTGCACTGTTGAACCTCCCTACGGCGGAGATTCAAGAAAAAGCCAAGTCTCGACTGGACCGCGAATTCGTACCCCTGAAGCACCATGTCGACATAGCGCTCGCACAGCACATTCGGGAGCTGCATGTTCCGGGTGTCTATTTCATCTATGAACCGTTGCGAGTGTATCCAGCACCCTTCGATACATTCTCCGTTTTGGGTGTTGTCAACAGTCAAGGTGAGGGCATCAGCGGGATCGAGTTGATGTTGAACAAGTCGCTTATCCGAAAATCACACCGAAGGTACCTTACGATCGATCGACGCGGAGCTATCGCCGATGTAAGAAGCGAAGTGGAGTCAGATGATTCCACCACGGTGAGGGATGCAACGCTCACTCTCGACGCTCGCCTACAAGTACTCAGCGGAGCGGTCGTATCGGAATTGGCTAACCGAACACATGCGGGCAGCGTCGATCTGGTGTTGGTCGATTCAGCTACAGGGGAGTTACTCGCGGCAGTTCAGCAGGCGGCGGAAGGCGAGCCTCGACCGGGGGTTGGCGTAACGCCGATCGTTTCCCGCACATTCGAGCCGGGATTCACCCTCGCACCGTTTATCATCGCCGCGGGACTTGAACACAAGGCATTCGACGTCGCCGACAGAATGCCAACCGCGGTGCCGGCGCTGATCTCTGTACTGGAGCAGCCAGAAACCCGCACGGCTGTACTGGTCTCTGACATCCTCGCCAGGCGCTCAAAATCCGCAATTACTACTGCGGGCATGAACCTTCGACAGAATGATTTATGGAGCACGTTAGATGGGATCGGTATCGGTCACTCGACGTCGCTCGGAATTCCAGGCGAACGCGAAGGTGGTCCATCGTTTCCTTTGCCCTGGCGTGCTACGGACCAGGCACTCATCGCGAGTGGCCGTAGGGTACAAATGACTCTTCCACAACTGGCACGCGCATACAGCGTCTTGGCGGCTGGCGGCCTGATTTACCCGCTGACGGTTCTCCTCGAAAAGAATGCTTCTGCCGACGGACGGGACGAACGGATCTTCGAGACGCACACGACCAAGCAAGTTCTAGCAATGCTGCGTGCAACGTCGGAATCCGCCGGCAAGAAGTCCGAGGTTGCTTCGGCGTATCCGGCTACTTGCGATTCCTACGAGATCATCGTTGTGAGACTCGGCGTGACTCAGAAGCGACGCCAGGCCGTTGCGGCAGCGATCTCATTAGGAAATGGCCGAATTGTCGGCGCTATTCGTTTGGAGGTTCCATACGTGAGCGGCGAAGACACAGGCCTTGTTGCACGTGCCGCTCTAGTAAAACTGCTGCAGACTGCAGACAAACTCTTCCAAGAGCAAATGACTCTCAGCGACTCTCAAATAAGTAAATAAGGTATCTCTATGGACGAATTGGATATCGCGGAATCAATGGTCGCCTCCGAATCGGCCTCATCCAATACTGACGTCGGCAGCACTGTATTACGACTGAGAAATCGCGCCTGGATGCTGCGAATTCAGTCGTTTGTGGCAATCGGTATCTTGATCGTCGCCTCCTTTGCGATCGCATCGATCTTTATGTCTCTGCAAAGACTTGCAAGCCAACCGGCCACTTCGGAGGCACCGAGGCAAAGCCCCTATGACTACGGACTGATGGAGACGCGTCATGTGGCTATTAGCGCGCGTCTGAAGGAAATGAGCGATTTACTGGCCGACACCCGGCAAGAGCTCATTGCAGACAAATATGGCAAAGGCGGTGCTACCGAAGCCATCGTCATTAGGCACCTCCAAGATCGAAGTGATGAACTTGCAAATCTCAAATCGGATCTCGATGGGCGACTTGCAAAGGACAGAGAAGACATGTATCGCGAGATACTCTCTCTCAGAGCCGAACGAGATCGCGCGCTGGCGGACAGCGCCGAAAAGAGAAGTTACATTCGTCTCGTGGGTGAAGCAGTAATGCGAATCGGCGTACTCGTACTCGCCATCTACTTAACTGCAATTGTCTCCAACATTGCGAAGTACTGGCTGCGAGTTGCCGATCATTTGAATGCGGTCGCAGACAGTCTAGACCTCCTACGAGGAAGCGGCTTGAGCGTACAACCTGCAATCGCAGCGTTGACGCCACACCCGATAGATTTTCAAGTCGAAGAGTTCCCAAACAGCAAATCGATTAAAGAGTTCCTCACGGCGATGACATCCCTGACCAAACAAGCCGGCCGCACCGCCAAAATGGATAGCTGAACGCCCCTCAAACCGCGCCGTTCCGTCCATTGTAACGTCCGTCCTTTGAGTGACCGCTTCTGGAAAATCTAACGGGCGACTCTGGGCACCACTGGGTGAAGTCATGAAGCGCACTTTCAGCCACTTCGGACCTGAACCTATAAAATAATGCCCTATCGTGATAGGGCTGACGATCGCCGGGCCCATTCGTCTCTTTGTGAATGATCTAAACCAGGGCAGATGGAACCCATCAATTTGCCCCCACGATAAAAAAACCATTCATGACGAATAGTGTAAATCTGCAATTCTCAGTCGCGCAATCAAGGTCTTGCTAAACCTACTGCAAGCATTGAATGTTTGCAGCCCTACGATAGGGCTCGTAGAGTGCCGCAAAACTTTTGCCGCTCGATGAGCTCGCTACTAAATTCTTTCTCGTTCCCATCACTTATTCATAGGGGAAACTTGAGATGAGCACGCCGTTGGATGCAGGAAATGAGTTCGTGTCCAAGATGCTGAAGGGCCTTGCGTTCACAGAACAGAAAATTTCCGGGTCGCCACGAAGCCTTCGGTCTGCTGAGTGGCTTGAACATCGAGCTGGTTGAATGATGCTTGCAGCTCACGACATAGAGCTCACGGCTTCCCTTAAACCAAAGGCTGCGCGCTGGCTATCCTCGCACACAGCAATGCGAGTACGGTCCGGAAGCTCCATGGGGCCGATAGCTGTCCCACCACGGTCCCGCACCGTCTGTACCGCGAGGGCGAGCTCAGGCACCTCGAAATAAAAAAGTCAGTGAGGGTGCACACTCGCGGAGCCCGCGATATCCGCAATAGAACCCGCGCTCGAGGCACCCTTTCTCCAGGCGAAACGCTGGTGGACGGCCGATCCCGGCGGCATCCGCTCTTTGAGTTCCCAGCCGAAGACCTCGCAGTAGTGCGATGCGACTTTCTCGGCGTTCACTGCATATAGTTCGTGCCACACCGGTCGCGTCCGTGCTTGTTTCACCGGAGGAGTCGCGAGGCCTACGATGACCCCCGCTGGATCTCGCAACACGACGGCCCTGCCCTTGTCGCCCGTGTACTGCATCGCCCCGACCCGGGTCGCGCCGCGACTGATGAATGCTTCAACTCGTTGCTCCAGATCCTCCACCCCTACGTATCCCAGCCAATGCGCAGGGGCCCCGCGTGCGACCGCGACAGCTGGCAGCTCGATAATATCCAATGTCTGATCCCCAAGGATCTCGTCGTAGAAGGCGCGAGCGCTCGACACGTTGTTGGTTCGAAGCTGCAGCCTACAAAACTGATTCATGTCGTCTCTCTTCTTCGAATGTACCCGACTCGAGCTATTCGCTGAGTAACGTTTTCATTGATGGGCTGTCTAAGGCGTAGTCTCTACGCGGACCCCTAGTTCCGACAATCACGAATTCGGGCAGGCAACGATCTGTTCGAGTAGCAAGTGAAAATGACGAACCACCCGCCTTATTGTCTCCGCATCGAATAGATCAGCCGCGTACTCAAGATGACCCTCCAGACCGCTATGGGCATGAGGCGTGAACGTAGCCGCTTCTCAATTCATAACGAGGCCGCCGTCAACATTGATCGTTTGCCCGATGATGTATTCACCGGCAGAGCTGGCGAGTAATAGTGCGGCGCCGACGATGTCAGCGGGAACGCCGAGACGTTTTACGGGCACCGTAGACTCGATCTGATGGTCAAAGGTTGCGGCATCCAGATGCATGACCTGCTCACCAACCTCTCGCCGAATCTGCTGCCACATGCCCGTTATGATGGCGCCAGGTGCGATTGCATTGACACCGATGCGATGCTCGCTGAGCTCGAGTGCAGCGGATCGAGTCATGTTGATGACAGCCGCCTTGGTTGCGTTGTATTCGAGTTGGGACGCTCGCCCCTCGCGACCTGCGATCGAGGCAACATTGATGATCCGTCCGCCGCTGCCCTGCGCAATCATCTGGCGCGCGCAGACCTGCAACATGAGAAACAAACCCAAAACATTCACGCGCCACAGCCGATCGAAACTTTCCGGCGTAATGTCGAGCAACGCTTTCATATGATGTAAGCCAGCCGCGTTGAACAGCAGATCCACAGCACCGAAGCGATCTACCGCGCAGTTCACACAGCCTTGGACGGACTCGGGATCAGCAACATCGAGTACGATGCCGAATGCCTCCGCACCCGCGAGTCTCGCGCGTTTCGCAGCAGCCTCTGCGCCGTCAGCGTTGATGTCGGCGAAGACAACACGCGCACCAGCCTTTGCAAACGCCTCGCCAACAGCCTGTCCCATACCGCTTGCTGCGCCGGTGACAATGGCCGATCTACCTTCAAGCACCTGTGTTGCGACAACCATATGTTTTAAAGATATTCTGCGTTTGTATCGCTCCATGCGCTGTTAACTCGGCATCCACAACGATCGCTATTGAGCCGTGTAGCCGCCATCGACGACGAGATCCGCACCGGTCATGAAACTCGACTCGTCGCTTGCAAGAAAAAGTATCGCGGCGGCGATCTCTTCGGACGTTCCGAGACGGCCGAGAGGAATACGCGCCAAGGCTGCCTGCAACAGCACGGGATCATCACGGACCGGCGCGAAAAAGGGAGTATCTACATTGCCCGGATAAATTGTGTTTGCGCGCACGCCGTTGCCTGCAGCCGCACATTCGAGTGCCGCGGTCTTAGTGAGAAGGCCGATCGCGGCCTTAGCCGCGGCATAGGCGATCGTCTGCGCGGTCTGCAAGCACTACGGTTGCCCCTTCCAGCGCGAAGCGCTCTGCGGTAGCACGGCCGATTCCAGATGCAGCACCGGTAACCAATGCGATCTTCCCGTCGATGCGGCCCATGATGGTCTATCAGCTGCGACTCACTTAGAAGCCATAGTCCGCGCTAACGCCGGCGGTACGCGGCGATGCCCAAGCGATTCCTGCAGAGGGATTGCCGATGCCGTGCGCGACGCCGTACACGCGGTCGGTGAGATTGCGTCCCCACAAAGACAACTTGAGATGAGTATCCGGGGACGCCCATGTGAGCTGCGCGTTGAGCAGAGCATACGGCCCTTGTTTGAACACATCGCCGAACGTCCACAAGAAGCCGCTGTTGTAACTTCCTGTTGCTTGCGCCGAGACGGTACCGTAACTCGTAGGTACATCGTAGGTTGCACTTAGAAATGCTGTTTTGTCCGGCGCACGTTCCAGCGGCGTTCCTGAAATATCACGCGTCACCGTGATGTTGCCGCAAAAGGGATATCCCGCCGGACAGACCGGATTCGGTACGTTGATCGCTGCGTTGGGAAAGCTATCGAAGCGAGCATGTAGAAACGAAACTCCGCCGCGCAATGACAAACGGTCGGTGGCTGCATAACTACCGTCCAGATCCAGACCGTAAATCTTCGACGAGCCGGCATTTTGGATCGTGACTTGACCCGCTTGCACCGACTGCACCTGCATGTTGGTGAACCGATAGTGAAACGCAGCCGCGTTGAAGGTGAACACGCGTGCAAAATCACCTTTCAAGCCCAGTTCGAACGCTTTGACCTTTTCTTGATCGACCGGGGGTGAAAGAAAAGCTGTTGTACGAACCGCTCTTGAAGCCCTCGCTATAGGTTAGATATGTATTGAGCGAGTCCGTTAGCTTGAACTTTATGGAGGCACGCGGCGTCGTGGCCGACCAGGTCATCTCATCGACTTTGGGGAATGCGCGAACGCCAAAGCTGACATACTGCTCTTTCTTCTCTCGGCTGTAGCGCGCACCCCCTACTAACGTGAGGCGGTCGGTTACATCGTAGTTCACTTCGGCAAAGCCCGATATCGCTTCGGTGCGAGTGCGGTCGTAGAGTTGCGTGATATTCAAAATCGTGAGGGGATCGAATTTTCCATCGTCGTACAAGTACGCAGCACCGGCCAGAGGTCATCGTTGGCACACAACCGTATACCACTGCTCAAAATCCTCCCTCCGGGATCTTCATCACCACGAAGGGAGCATCGGCGGAAGCCAAATTCGATACCGAAGCCGGGACGATCACGTCGGTAACTGGCTGGACAAAAATGAATGCACCATTCTTGATTTCTTCTGAAGCGAGCGGCAGCTGCCAGGCACTCCATCAGCTCGAGTCCTTCGATACGGCCGCTAGAACATCCTCCGTCGTGATACGACCCTGCGGTCCCGTACCGCTGAGCGCGGCGAGATCGATGCCATGCTCCTGCGCCAATCGACGCGCGCGAGGCTCGACGGCGGCAGCCGGCGTTGCACTGCGCGTCACCGCAGTAGCCAGCGGAATGGATTCCTCGACGGTCTTCTTGGCAGATGACACGACCGCCTCGCCAGACCCATCGTCGATCAGCGCGAGCACCGTTTGGATCGGAACGTTGTCGTTCTCCGCGACGAGAATTCTCGCGAGAGTACCGGTGCACGGCGCGGGGATCTCGACCGTCGCTTTGGCAGCCTCAATTTCCAACAGCGGCTCGCCCTCTTCGATACGCTGACCCTCGCGCTTGAACCAGCGCAGAACCGTGCCATCCTGCATGCCCATGCCATACGTCGGAAGCTTGAGCTCGAACATTGTCTAACCCATTGCCTTGCGGATGGCGCCGATCACCTTCTCCGCCGTTGGATAAAGCGGCCGCTCCATCACAGGACTGAAGGGAATGTGCGTCGGCGGAACGGTTACACGGATGACTGGCCCACGCAGATCCCAGAACCCTTCATCGGCTACGATGGCGGCAATCTCGCTCGCCGCACTGCAAGTCTCGAAAGAGACATCCACCACAACCACGCGGCCCGTCTTCTTGACGGAGCCGAGGATCAGATCCCGGTCTAGCGGCGCCAACGAGCGCGGATCCACGATCTCGACCGAGATCCCCTCAGCCTCGAGCGTCCTTGCCGCCGTCTGCGCCAATCCCACCATGGCGCCTATCGCTACGACCGTGACATCACTTCCGTCTCTCACTACCTTTCCCTTGCCGAGAGGCAAAAGATACTCGGTCTGCGGAATCTCGCTCTTCGCCGACCACAAGCTGGTGTCTTCGAAAAAGAGTACTGGGTCGTCGTCACGAATGGCGGACTTGAGCAGACCTTTGGCGTCATATGCATTCGAAGGTATGACGATCTTGAGTCCCGGCATACCCATGAAGAAGCTGTAGGGCCGATCCGAATGCTGGGCTGCCATGCTGTTGCCATAGATCATGTTCGCCCGGAACACTGCAGGAACAGAGGTCTGCCCTCCATACAAATAACGAGACTTCGCCACGATGCTGAATAGCTGATCGACCGCGAGATACATGAATGCACCGAGCGTGTAGTCGAGGATAGGCCGCATACCGACCATGGCGGCCCCGGCGGCCACACCCGTTAGAGAAGCTTCCGAAATGGGCGTGTCACGCACACGCTCTAGTCCGAATTCCTCGATGTAACCCGTCGTCACACCGAACATGTTGCAGCGAACGTCTTCGCCCATCAGGAAGACGCGAGAATCGCGGCGCATCTCCTCCTGCTGAGCGGCGCTGATGGCTTGAAGGAAAGTCAGCTGCGGCATCACGCGGTCCTCCCAAAGACGTGAGTGAAAGCCTCTCGCGGATCGGGCAGCGGACTTTGCCGCGCGAAGGCGATCGACGCTTCGATCTCTGTTTCGACCTCGCGGTCGATACGCTCGACCTCACCTGTCGTGAAACCTCGTGTCTCGACGAGCTGCCGGCGAAACAGCGGGATAGGATCACGCTGCGACATCCACATCTCGAGCTCGCTGGACGTGCGGTAATTGAACGTCCGCCCCAAACCCGCCGCATGCTCCTTGAAGCGATACGTTTTGGCCTCGATGAGCGAAGGCCCCTCGCCGTTGCGTGCTCGCCGGACCGCGCCTTGGACCGCCTCGTAGGTTCGGATGACATCCTGGCCATCCACGACTACACCCGGCATGCCGTAGCCCGCGGCACGGCTCGCGATATCCGCAACGGCGACCGTTTCGCGCGCTGGCGTAGTCACGGCATAGCCGTTGTTCTCGCATAGAAAGATGACGGGGAGTTTCCAGATCGCTGCGAGATTGAGGGATTCATGAAACGTACCTTCGCTCGAAGCGCCGTCTCCGAAGAAACAAAGTGATACCCGGTCCGTGCCCTGCATTTTGGCGCCTAGCGCAGCACCGGTCGCGACCGGAAACCCCGAGCCCACGATGCTCGTCTCGCCGAGGCTTCCCACACTGAAATCCGCCAGATGCATGGAGCCGCCCTTGCCCTTGCAGATTCCGGTTTGCTTGCCGAAAAGCTCGGCCATCAAGGCGTCGAGCTTGGCGCCTTTGCCAATGGGGTGACCATGCGAGCGATGGTTGCCGACCATATAGTCGTCGTCACGCAGCGCCATACAGGCGCCGACGATCTCGCCCTCCTGGCCATGCGAGGTATGCAAGGCGCCCGGTATCTCTCCTTTCTCGTGCAATATCACCACCTGATCTTCGAACCTCCGGATGCGCTGCATGCGCCGGTACATTTCCGCAAGCAACTCGCGGCCGAGATCTGTCTTCATTCATTCCCCCTGTATCAACGTTGAGAGGCCGATGACAACATTGCGAGCCCTTCGATGCCGAGCCCATACCCGAGCTCCTCGAGCATTCGCTTCTTTAGATGATGCGTCAGCGTCAGGCGCGTGAAGCGCAAGACGAGCTGAGGTTTCTTGAGCAAATCCTGGGCAAGATGCCATGCGCGCGGCAGGAGCTCGGTTCGCGGCAGGACCTCCTTGACCAAACCAAGGGCCTTCGCCTCGTTTGAAGCGATCGGCTCGCCGGTCAACAGAAAGGCGCGGCCGCGATTGGGGCCGAGCGCCATCTGCCACCAGACCTGAGACCCGTCGCCCGGCACGATGCCCGTATAGAAGTGGAACTGGTCGGCAACGACCGTGTGCTCCGACGCGAGGACGATGTCAGACATCATCGGCAACTCCGCATGCCCCAACACCGGGCCGTTCACCGCCGCGATGATTGGAACCTCGATGTCGAGGAGATTCATGAGGAGATCACGTCCCTCGCGATGGATTCGAGCCCAAGTGTCGGCATCGAAGGTCTCGATCGGCTCCTGCGCATCGAGCGCGGTCAAGAACTCGTCGCCCGTCCCCGTCATGATCACTACGCGATTGTCCGCATCGTGGCCAACGTCGTAAAAAGCGTCGCCTAGCGCTGCATGCACGCTCGTGCTATCACGCGCAGCCCATTGCAGTGGGCCATTGCGCGTATGCAACCGCATGAGAAGAATTCCGTCTCTTCGCTCGAATGCGATGTTTTTATACTTGTGCTGATACTGCTGAAGTGCCGGCAAGATCCCCCCTCGCCACAACGACTGGCATGGTGGTCTTCGTTAAAAAATTGAGACCACTCCAATCACATAGACGCGTCCGCGCCAAAAATCCGTAACCTTTGTCCTAAGACGCGGCTTAGCCGCAAATCCCCCTTCCGCTCGGCACCATGGGCGTCGAGGCCGCTTCTTTCGAATACGCATCGTCGATGCCACGCGGGGCAATGGCTCGATAGAAGCTGCGACTCCAATACTCGGCTGACAGCGCAAGCATGACAGCCCAAAACGGTAGATAAGGAATGGCGTTTCTCGGGCTGCTGGATTCGATTTGCCAGCTAAACCACAGAGAGCCGAAGAAGATCAAAAACAAAAAGGCAAGAAGCGCGAAATCCAAACGCACGCTTACCACGGAGTGCGGTAGCTCAATGGACCGCTTCAGCACGATTGCGAATGCAAAGAAGAGAACGATGCAAATCCCGCTGGATAGAAGCGCTTTGTACGCCCACACATGAGCCGCTGCCCCGGCGAGCAGCGCAAGCGATGCGCCTGCCATCAGAAATAAGGTTAACAACGCTCGCAGCCGACGCCTTGTTAGAACTTGGTCGATCCTCCCGAACAGCATCGCTATATAAGTCATCACAATGGTCACGATGGTTACGGGATACAGGATTTCAAACAGAACGTGAACCTTCCGAAAGAACCATTCCACCGTCGCGCTGAGACGCGGCGACAGACTAAAGGTGTCGGCAAGTGACGGCAGAAGATCGCTCCTGTGTAGAGGGTCCCATCCTCCACGCTCCACATATCCGAGTCGATACGGAGCGGTACCGATGGTCTCGAAGAACTTCCTCCATCCCTGCAGCACGTACTTTGCCGGTTCATTTGCAATCGCCCTTTTCGCAAGTCTGCCAAGCACTGCTTCCCGAGGGTCTGCCGGCTCTTGTTCTAATTCGGGGACGCGCGCGAGGAGCTGCGCGTTGTTCTGTACAGGCTTGCCTTGCATCAATGCCGGCAATTCGATCAGCCACCAGTCTTTGCCCTGCAGATCGGGGTTCAGGCGCTTGATGGCCTGATATTCAGGATCATTCGCCAATGCACTGTCGCTGAAATACCGGATGCCTTGCCATAGATGTCGCCCGGAGGAGTTGCTCAATTCATATCGTCCGAACCGCGCGTAATTGCTGAGCACCAAGACAGCGATCGTAACGATAGTGATCGCACTGACGACACCTACGAGTTGCGCAACTCTCGATCGGGAAAGACGACCCCAGAACAAAAGAGCAAGGCCCGGAACGAGGAACACAGGGACGACTCGCGTGACGACGAGCAGTGCGATCAGCACGCCACACACCACGCAACGAAACAAAAATACTTTCTTCGCAACACCGGGATCGCTAGCGATCCCGGCCAGCACCCACATCACGGCCGACATCAGAAAGAGGACGGTGTTTTCCGACCAAAACCCTTGCGGCAAGCCAGTGGAAAGGACAGCCAACAGGAAACCCACGCTCAACACTGCGGCAAAACGTCCGAGCCGCAGTTTCAGGAGCGCGTAATAAACAAAGCACGCACTCGCCAGCAACAAAATATTCTGCAGGACGCAGGCAACGCGGAACTCGCCGGCCAAATCGAGATTTGCCGCAGCAGCGAATTGATGCGCGAGTCGATACAGCAGCGCCGGAGCGGCAACGGGCGAGTAGTTATCTTGTCCCGGAAAAGCGCCGACCAGATAGTACTGCGTTTCGAACCAACCATCCCGCAACCAGGGATTCACTGTCAGCCCCAGCGTAGCTGCCAGCGCGATGACAGTGAGCACCCATAGCAGAGTCGCTTCTCCAAAGCGACGTGCCTTCAATCCAGCCAGCTTGTCGAATCCGCCTGGCACGGCGCGCGAGCCTGAGTACCTCATCGTGCCATGTGCAGATACTCGAGAGTGTTCCGAGACCATGACTGCGGCAGCACCTTAGGAACCTCGATGCGCACGGAAACGTACACGGTTAGCTGTCCGTTCCTAAATCGCGCACGAGACGAATCAACGCATGACGCCGCGCTCGCTCAAAGAACACCCCCGCGTCAATGCGAGGACCGAGACAGATGATCGGCCCAGGATTGCTGTGCTCGTGCCCTGTCTCAACGAGGCAGTCGCGATTGCCAAGGTCGTTACCGACTTCCACCGCTGGCTGCCGGCTGCAACAATTTTCGTCTATGACAACGGCTCGGCGGACGATACTTTGGAAATTGCACGCGCCGCGGGCGCCGTCGTGCGCGTAGAGCCCCTACGTGGTAAGGGCAACGTCGTGCGCCGCATGTTTGCCGATATCGACGCCGAAATTTTCGTTCTCGTAGACGGAGACGATACCTACGACGCTCGCGAAGCCGCGCGGCTCGTCGATTTTCTACTCGAGAATTCGCTCGATATGGTGAACGGCGCCCGCCGTCCCATGGTTCACGGGGCTTATCGACGCGGACACCGGCTGGGTAACCACATGCTGACTGAGCTGGTGGCACTCTTCTTCGGCAGGCGTCTCACGGACATGCTCTCCGGCTGTCGTGTCTTTTCGCGGCGTTTCGTCAAAAGTTTTCCGGTCTCCGCTTCGGGGTTCGAAATCGAAACGGAGCTCACGGTCCACGCGTTGCAGCTACGAATGCCGATCGCCGAGCTACCGATCGCGTACAAAGAGCGACCGCCGGGAAGCGCGAGCAAACTGAGCACCTACAAAGATGGATACAAAATCTTGAAGACCATTCTCTGGCTCGCAAAGGAAGAACGGCCGCTCGCATTCTTTTCGGTGGGTGCCGCCATCCTTGCCATAGTGTGCGTCGTACTCGGAGTGCCGGTCATCCTCGAATTCATGCAGACGGGCTTGGTGCCGCGACTTCCTACGGCGTTATTAGCCGCTGCACTCGCAATCCTGAGTTTTCTCAGCTTTACGTGCGGTCTCATTCTCGACACCGTCACACGAGGCCGAGTGGAAGCGAAGCGCCTGGCCTATCTGACCATTCCCTTACGGGGAGACGTCAAATAATCGAGTAGTGCTCAATGCGAAGAGAATTGAGATTCGACGCGCTGCCGCGATTCTTCCGCTTCGCTTTGGTCGGCTGCGTCGGTTATGGAGTGGACGTCTCGGTCCTCAATCTCGCGGTCGCTTGGCTGCACGCCGGTCCGTATCGCGGGCGAGTGCTTTCGTACCTTTGTGCGGCAACCGTGACCTGGAGCCTAAATAGCTGGTTCACGTTTGCCGACGTGCGCAGTCACGAGCCTACGAAAGAGTGGGCGAAGTTCGTGTGCTTGAACGGAATCGGAGGCGCCGTCAACTATGGCGCCTACGCATTGTTCATTCACGCTGTCACAGTGTCGCCGATCAATCAGGCTGTGGGCGTGGCGCTCGGTTCGCTCTGCGGGTTGAGCCTCAACTACATTCTCTCGCGCAGGCTAGTGTTCGTCCGTGCGACGTAGATTTCGGGCTTTCGCTCGTCGGTCAAAGTCGAGTGCTGCTTGTGCTGCATCGACGTTCTCAATTCATTGTTTGTCGTCATGCACAGTGGCCCAACGCAGCAAATCCACACCTTCCAGTGCATAGCGCGCAAACAGGAAATCGTGAATCGCAGCGACGTGATCGCCGTAGAAGGTCAGAGCGACGAAGTATGCAGGCGATTCGAGGCTGACGCTCCGGTCGAATACCAACATGGCCGGCTGCCCGTCTACTATCCCGGCGGCATATGCCCACTGCTTCGCAGCCGCGGCGTAGCGCCCGTAGTACTCGCCCACGGTGCCTTTACCCTGTGCCGAGAATTTGCCCACGAGATCGAGCTTCACGTCGTCGGCCAACATCTGCCTTACAACTTCGAAGTCACCCGTGCGGAAACAGTTAACGTAGGCTGCGAGCCGCGCGTGTATTTCGTCTGAGAGCAATGGCAGATCGATGTCCTTAGGTTCGGCGGCGAACTCGCGTAGGCGCGCTCTACCTCTCTGCAACGCAGATTTGGCGGCGGCGGGAGTTGCTCCAGTGATCGAGGACACCTCTTCGATCGAATGACCGAGCACGTCCTTGAGGATCACGGCGCTGCGCTGAAGGGCGGGAAGGCGCAAGAACGTGCGTAGACTCGTGACGGCAATCTCTTCGGCTTGCTCGGATGACTCGTGTGCGGCGGCAATCATCTCGAGGTCCTCTGCCGGTTGCATCACCGACTCGCGCACGTGGCGGCGCAGAAAGTCGAGAGCAGTGTTGTGCGCGATACGAAACAGCCATCCTTCTGGATTGTCGACGGGGCCGACTGCAGGCCATGCATCGAATGCCTTGATCATCGTGTCCTGAACGATGTCCTCGCCATCGACGACCGAGCCGGTCATACGCGCGCAATAGCGATAAAGCTTCGGGCGCATCTCGGCCAGCAGCCGGTTGAATTCTGTACCCGCGTCGTCGGCCATTCGTGTCTCCTGCTAAGCCCAATCACGCATTGCGGCTGTAGGCTACATCGCCGCTGACCGAGTCGAACGAGGCGAGCGCGGCGACGTGCGGGAAATAAGCACGCATTTGTGGATGCGATTGCATAGCGTGCAGCGAAGCAAGATCCCGCCACTGCGAGTAGATCACTACACGCCGTTTGTCGTGTGAGACGATGAAGCTCGTCGAAACCCAACCGGGCAACGTGCTCACGACGCTCTCGGCATTTTGGCACAGCGACTCTAGGAGCTTGGCTTGATTCTCGGGCTCGACAGTCAGGACATTGATCAGAGTGGTAACCTCGGGGGTGACCGCAATCGTAGCGTTCATCGTCTTCTCCAACACGGTAGTAAATGGGTCGCGTGCTAAAGACGATTGCGGAGACAGAAACGGATCGGTCGCGAAGAAAAACCAGAACGTCGGCCTGCTCTACGCACAGGGACCTCGTGCTTTTCCTTGTCGCGCCACTATGGATGAGGTCCGTCCCCAGGACCCTCACCGGAAGGGGGATCTTGATTAGGCGGCCCTTGACCGATCGGCGTCGATTGCGTTCCAGAGGATGGAAATGGATTGATACTCAGGAAGCTGCTGGGCGTACCAATATCGAGCAATTCCCCGATATTAGGCCCACTGAAGGCGGGGAGATCGGACGTGGTTCTGCACACGCAAGCGCCATTCTTATATTCGGCAGGACCCCACTCGCAATCCGTCACTTCTGAGCAATTTCCCATAAGAGACGAGGATGCTTCGCCACCGGGCTGCCCTGAGGTACCGCAACCACATTGCCCTCCTGCGCCGAGGAAAGCCGCTTCCCCTGCGGCGCACGTCACTACTCCGCACTGCTTGGTCAACGCCGCATCGACAGCGTTGGGCTCGAGTTCTTCCAAACATTGCCCACCGCGGGGGCCGCGACCTGCGCTGCTCTCTGCAGGATCGCAGACGGTAGGATCGCAACCGAGCCCCTGTGCCAAATAGTTCGGCAATCTGCTGTCCTCCGAGGCGGATTGCTTTTGCATGCAGGACAACGTCTTCCGTGCAGATTCGGACATCGCGGTGCACTTATTTAAATCGCATCCAGGTGAATCTGGATCACAACGGCCTACCGCGGTTGAGCCGCCATTCTGTCCCGCACTTGCGGAATTCATAGGATCCAACGGTGGTTGCGTCGGTGAATTGAGTTCCTCTCTTGCCTTGTCTTGGATTTTTTGTAGCTCCTCCCGCGCCTCTCTTAGCGCAGCGTCAGCGCGACCCAATGCGTCCTTTGCTGCTTGTAAGTCGGCGTCGGCCCCGTTTTTATTCGTCTGCGCGTCCGCAGCGTCCTGCTGAGCCTGGTTGAGCTTGTCGCGCGCGGCCTGAAGATCGCTAGGCTTGGTATTTGGATCCTGACTCGCCTTTCTCAGCGCATCGCGTGCGCTTTTCTCAGCGGCTTGGGCTCGACTCAAGTCGTCGCTAGCTTGGTCGTCCTTTTTTTGCGCATCGTCTTTGCGATCCTTGGCTAGATCATCTTGGGTCTTGGCTTGATCGGCCTTGTTTTGGGCGTTTTGAAGTTCTTGGCGCGTATCAGGACTCAAAGGTCGCGTAGGAGATTGCTCATCGGCATTCGGATTGCCGATCGTGCACTCCTTGCCGAGAGGCACTCCCACCATATCCGCTTCTTGCAGATCCTTCGTTAGATGATCGACAGGCGAACTGCAATAGCCAGTGCTCTCCATCAAGCAAGCCATTACTTCGGTACCCGGGCGGACCACTTGTCGCGATATACAAGCGATCGTCTGAGCTGCAGGCGTGACCACGTCGTTAGATCCGACGAGATTGCAAAGACGACCTCCCCCGTTCGCGCCGGCATCCCCACCCGGTGCACCGCATGTCATACCAAGCAGGGTTCCGCTGATTCGCCCGAGGCCACTTGCAGTGTGCAAAATGTCAAAAATCGACAGTTGATCGGCCGCCTTGGGTGATTTTCCACGGATGATTTGCGCCGCCATGGAGCTCGCCTGCGAGTCGATGTTGCAAGCGACACCTGCACACATGTAACCCCAGTGACCAAACCCGCGCTCCACCATTTCAGCGAGCGAACAACTGCCGGCGCCGAGATTCTCTGGTATCACCAACGAAGTTAGCAGCAGATCCAAACGAACTTCATTTTCATTCCGCGGGCGAGCCGTATTTGAAAATCCCAGTAATCGGCCGCTCAAACGATCGTACAACCATACGCCGTGCCACAGCATCGGAGACCGTTTTTGTCTGATCATGTCCAGCAACACGGACTCGTACCGGCTAAACCACCGCGCGAAGGGACTGTTGATGCCTCGATACTTCTCTACGTCATAAAACAGCAAGAACGGCTGCGTCAGCATCGATGCGAGCGGTGGAATCACCCATTCCATTTGGTGCATTCTCAAGAATGCCTCCACATCGTAGAAGGCCTCCGTTGCAGCCGATGCGAGAGCTTCGCTTTGTTCGACACCGAGACACGCGCTTTGGCGCGCAAGCGGCTCTAGTGTTTCGACTACTTCCGTCACTGACGATGTCGAATCCCCCCAAACAGTGCGTAGGTAGTTCAAGAACAGCTGGTCGGCAACAACGTCTCCATCACAACGAGGATCGCTATCTAATCCTGGCACTGACGTATGTAATCCGCGCTGCAAATGTCTCCTGAATTGCGTATGCCAATGAAGCGCCGCAATGCGTACGACAAGCAAGCGATTGTTCACGTCTAGTTTGCGCGTAGTGTTTCGGTATGCCGCTTCGAATGCTTCATTGACCTTTTGCTCCGACATGAGAAGGCGCCGATTCTCACTTATTAAAGAGGCGCGCTTTAAGTCTCCCGCTTTCGCTGCTGCGCTAGGCGCTAAGGCGGATGCTCCCCCTGATACGCGCATTTCCCGCCAGACTGCAATCCGCTGACGTGACATTTCAGCAACGAGCGAAGATGCCTGTGCATCCAGCTGTAATAGATGCTCTTCCGGCAGTCGCGTCGTTGACTTCTTCGGTTGAGCGACGGCGCACGATGAGATCAAGAGCACCGTTGCACTTATAATCGAAACGAGGATGCGCTTCATTGGCTCTCCCTAGCGATGCCGCTTGTTGTAGTTCAACGCGCTCGAGTCTTCAGCCTACTATTGCGAGCGGCTCACTTCCATGTCCGATTGGCCAATATCCTGATTCTTTTAAACGATACTGACCCGCACTAACGGCCAGGTAAGGGCTGGCAACCGTGTCACATCACTTAACATGGTGCAGCATCACGTCCACTAGGCGTCCAGCTTCATGATAAGCGACAGCATTCGTCACCATCGCTGGTGCAAGCACTGCGGTTACGAGAGCAATACGTCCTACACTATTGGACCGACGCGGAGTAACGGGCCTGCTATCAGCCGAACGTCGATACCAGAAAAAGGACAATGGCCCGACCACTGGGACAAGAGCGACGAAGGGTAACCAAAGAAGTGAAGTGCCACTATGATAAATCTGGTCTGTTGATACCACGGTACCGAACAGCAAGCCAATCGGCACAAAAAAGTAAACGACCGCAACAACCATGAAATATAACGGCAAAGCCAGCCCAAGTGCCGGCGATTGCGTAAGCGCCCCATTAAGCACGACGAAGAAGAGATATAGAACTCCCGCCGACATGACCACTGCTGAAACCGCTTTAAGAACAGCAAAGAGGAAGGCGCGATAATTATTCATTATTGATGTCCTTGCGAAACCGTCTGCAATCGGTGCGGAGTGGGTGAACGAGCGTGGCGATAAACACAGCTTCAAGACTGGAATGAACGGCCGGTGAGCTATGAAGTGCGTCGGGGCGCGTGCTCAGATTGCAACACAGCCTCGAAAGCCTCTAGAGGCATAGTATGACTCTGCCCCATTGTGATACACGAACACCTGGCCGTAGCGCCTATCGCAGAACAACGCTCCTCCGAGCGCCCTGATATCTGGCGGCGTAAGGACCCAGCTGGATGTCTTCGTATCAAACACACCGATCGTCTGGAGTTGTCGGTACTGCTTTTCCGTCAGAAGACTCATGCCCATTGCCGCAGCCATTTCCACGGCGCTGCCTTTCGGCTTGTTCTCTTTTCGGGACTTCAGCGCTAAGCCGTCGTAGCAAAGACTGCGGCGACCCATTGGGCTCTCTGCGGAGCAATCGCAGAAGACGAACTCGCCGGTTTCTTTGTCGTAACTAATCACGTCCGGTTCTCCACCCGTCGCTTCCATCGCATGCAGCGAAGTGAGCGCTTGCGGCTTCTCTTCGAGCTTCGCTTGGACTTTGGTCCATGCGATCTCCCGATGCCGAGACATGTTTTTCTCGAATCGAGCCTTCAGTGCACTAAGCAGGTCTTTGCGTTCTTTTGTCTTCATGATCCATGCCGAGTATTAGGAGCCTTTGAGGTCGGACGGAGGGACTTGTGACGCCCACGTGCGGGGCAATTGTATTTGCGCGAGCGTAGATTACTCAATT
>Ga0068855_100003698_pt1 | contig 18701 bp, 19 predicted proteins | sample KBSCornC52_FD_66592 | JGI IMG/M metagenome (GOLD analysis project Ga0068855, IMG submission 66592) | Corn rhizosphere microbial communities from Kellogg Biological Station, Michigan, USA - KBS Corn C5-2 | ecosystem: Host-associated > Plants > Roots > Rhizosphere > Soil ...
TAGGGGAGCAGGAGCGGTCCGCTCCGTTAGGACTTCCGGGTAGGTCGCTGGAGCCGGGGAGAGATCCCCGGCCAAGAGGAATGGCTGCCACTCTTCGGCAACGAAGGGTACAGAAACCGGGTTATAGTCCGGCAGGCCGGTTATACGATCCAAATTTTCGCGAGCGGCGAATGAGCAGCGGGACGCCATCTTACCGCCGATCGGTGTCTAATATAGACATGCGCGGGATGGCACTGATTATCTTCCTCGTAGCGCCCCTTGCACCAGTCTGGGCTTGCTCTTGCTCGCCAATATCTGAACCGCCATGCCAAGCCGCCTGGACTGCCACCGCAGTGTTCACCGGGACTGTGCTCGATATCGCCGAACCCGCGCCACCTCAACCGCAAACCGGCGGGTCGAAACCCATCCGCCAGCCTCTTTTTTATGATTCGTCGAGAACGCCTCTACTCTGGCCGAAGCGTATAGTGCGGATGCAGATCGCGGAAGTACTGACCGGCGTAGACCCTAGGCAGCAGCAAATCGAGATCGTGACTGGCATGGGCGGCGGCGATTGCGGCTACTCGTTCCATTCCGGTGTGGACTATATCATCTATGCGTACAAAAATTCGGAAGGGCGTCTAGAAACTGGCATCTGCTCCCGTACGCGCCCCCTCACGCAGGCCGCCGAGGACATCGCTTATTTGCGCGCCTTTCCCCAATTGCCGGCCACCGCCGACATCCGCGTTTCCGTCGTCGATAACAGCACCTGGCAAGCCGGTCGCCGCCCAATGGCAAAAGTTCGGACCACCATTGCCGGTCCGGACGGACTCAGGGAAGCTCTCACGGATAGCCGGGGAAGGGTGACCTTCGCAGGATTGACGCCGGGAGAATACACCGTTCAGTGGGCCTCTGACGGCTATAAATCAGGAGATCGCAAGGTTCAGATTCACGCCCAGGGTTGTGCGGAAGTACCCGTTACCATGCTGCTGGATCGCCGGATTCAGGGCCGCGTCCTGACACGGGCGGGGCTGCCCGCCGCGAAGGTCATGGTCGAAATGGTTCCCATGCATTCCGGACCCAATGCTTCACCAATAGCGGACGATTATGCCACCAGCGACGTGGATGGCCATTACGAATTCGAATACCTAAGAACCGGCGACTTTTATTTGGGTGTGAACCTGGATCGCCCTCCCTCCCTCGAAAACCCGTACGCACGATGGTTCTTCCCCGGCACCGAAGACTCGGCGGGAGCCATCATCGTTCATCTCCCGGAGTCGGCAGGCGTTCAGACGTTTGATTTAATCCTGCCTGAGCCGCAGAAAGACCGCATCATTGAAGGAGTGGTGGTATGGCCGGACGGCCACCCGGCGCGAGCCAGATTGCCATTGGAAGATCCCCGCTGGCCGGGGTATGCGTCTTTCGGAAGCTCGGATGGTGACGGTCACTTCCGGTTGCATAGTTTCGACGGAACGCTGTATCGGCTGCATGCCATCGGCGGCGAATCCTCAATCTCCGCATTCTCCGCCGAACCTGTCGACATTCAACCAGGCAGCACACCTTTGAAATTGCGGTTAATCTTAACACGGCCCGGGGACTCTTTCCGTCAGGAGAGGGAACAACAGCTTCGCAAATAAGAACTCGTCAAAGCTTGTGCTTTCCTGTTAACGGTTCTGGCCCGATGCGTTGGTCCACCGCCGGGTAAGCGTGACTAGGGAAAGAACTTTATCGACCATCTTCTACGATGAAGCTGATGAACGAGGCATCTACGACCTTCTCCTATTCGGTCTTCTACGAACAGGATGCTGAAGGCGGATACGTAGTATTCGTTCCGTCACTCCCGGGTTACCACACTCAAGGTGAGACCTTGGAAGAGACGGAGCGCAACGTCAAAAGAGGCCATTGCCGTCTATCTGGAGAACTTGACAGCACCGCCCGTTGCCTTACTGTTAGGTTGTTGCGTATTCTCAAAGCTATGGAGCTGCTTACGCCCGATGAGATTGTCCGTTTGTCGCCACCCGAGCGCCTGGCGCTGATCGCGCAGCTTTGGGACAGTCTCGAACACGAGCAACTTCCCTTTACCGGTGCGCAGCAGGCGGAACTGGAACGCCGCTTGACCTCACTCGATCAAGACCGCCGCAATGGCGTAACCTGGTCCGCATTGAAGGCCGAACTCGAGCAGCGTTGCCCGTAGTGTTCACGGTGATTTTCACTCAGGCCGCGCGCGCGGAATTAATCGACGCGCAGGATTGGTATGAACGCGAAGCGGCCGGACTAGGGCGGCATTTCCGCGAAGTGATTGACGCCTTGACGGAGCGCTTGAGCGACAATCCACAACAATTCCCAATCGTCTTCAAGAACGTGCGCCGCGCTCTTTTACGCCGCTTTCCGTACGCACTGTTTTTCACGGTCGCAGGCGATACCGTTTTTGTGATCGCGTGTTTCCATGCCAGCCGCGATCCGTTGCAGTGGCAAAAGCGCACTTGAGTGTGATCAATGACCGGCAGGCCCAAACAACTTTGCCGATTCGACAGTCTCCTTCTACAATGAACATGATGAAAAAGAAGGAATCCAACCCTTCTCCTATTCGGTCTTCTACGAGCAAGCACCCGAAGGCGGATACCCGCATTCGTTCCAGCCCTTCCCGGTTGCCACACCCAAGGTGAAACCCTAGAAGAGCGCAACGTCAAAGAGGCCATTGCAGTTTATCTGGAGAGCCTCGCAGCCCACGGAGATGCAATTCCCGTAGAGGGGCCTTCCTTCCAGGGCCGAGTGACGATTCCCGCCTGAATGAATGCCTAAGCTCCCCTCTCTGACCGCTCGAAAAGTTGTCCGCGCGTTAAAGCGCGCTGGATTCATCGAGGGATCGAAAAAAGGCAGCCACTTGATATTGATCCAACCCGCCACAAAGGCCAGAACCGTGGTGCCGATCCACCGCCATCGCCGATTCTTCTCCGGCTTTTCCCAAATTTTAACGGCCAAGTCTCGATGTGCGGAATGCAAGGTGCGCTGCTTGCGAAATACCTCAAGATCATCGTCATGGGGTTTGAAACCGGCCGAAACGGCGAGCCGGAGGACGCGTTTCCAAGGCAGGGGTGCTGAAAGTTCGAACGTCGAGCCTGGGAGCGCGCTGGCTACCGGCAAACGAAAATCGTGCAAACCACGATGGCGCGGGCTAGGCTGCAGGCAGACAAACTTCGAGACACGCACCACCCTGCGGACGATTGCTGGCGGCGATCGTCCCGCCGTGCTGCGTAATGATGCCCTCCGCTACCGTTAATCCCAGCCCGGTCCCATGCGCGTCGAGGCGCGTGGTCACAAACGCATCGAATATGTCCGGTAACACATACGCGGGAATGCCTTGGCCGTTGTCTTCCACTGTCAGCACAATCGACGTCCGCCCCTCCCGCTGCTCGCGGCGCGTGCGAACTTCAATGCGTCCCGCACTGTCCGGACCGATCGCGTTCAGCGCATTACGCAGCAGATTGACGAAAACCTGCAGCAGGCGATCGGGGTTTCCGATCACGCGGTGCTCCCCGCTTGCCTGATTCACGAAATCCACATGCGACGACTTTTCGTCGATGGCTACCAATCCCCACGCCTCTTCGATGAGCGGCCGCAGCGCCGCCGGTTCCATCTGGGTCTTGCGCACTCGCGAAAAATCCACCAGGCTCTCGCTGATGCGCCGTAGGCGCTGCGTCACCCGTTGCATGCGGGCCAGGCGATCCTGGGTGTGCGAGTCTGGATTCGTCTCCAGCAGCTTTTCGATGGAACCCGCCAACACTGCCAGCGGCGTATTCAGCTCATGCGCGACGCTGGCCGACAGCAGGCCCAGGCTCACCAGCCGGTCCTGCTCTTCGATGCGCCGCAGCGCCGCCGCCAGTTCGTCCTCGCGTTTGCGCAGCGCTCCGACAGTGTCGTTGCGCGAGCGCATGATCTGCCCGATTTCGTCGCCCAAGATTTCAGATTCCGGAATCAGTTCGCCTTCGCGGTCGCCCGCCTGCGTGGCCGAATCCGCTTTTAGCATGCGCCGCAGCGGACCGTATACGTACCACGGCATAATCACCGACTCGAGCAAGATCACCGCCAGCAGATAGATAATGCCCAGCACCAGAAACAACCTCACCCGGGCCTGGGTCAAGGCCGACCTTTGAGACTGCCGGGCAGCCTGCGCGCTGGCCCCCGGGTTGCGCTCCAAAACCACCTCCCGAGTCCGAGTATCCGTTACCAATTGCTCATACAACGGAATCAAGGAAAAGTACGCCGCAGTCGTTAAGACCAGGAAGAACAGGTTGTGAAGCACTATCAGTTTGGGGCGGACCTTCAAATTGCCGAAAAGTCTGCCAGCACTTGCAATTTTCCTGTTAGACAAGAAATTTTACTCCAGTTGCGCAAGGGGTGCCGTTATGGTAGAAATATTGTTGGCCCCCACAATTGTAAAAAAGTTGTACCAAGGCATTTGAGAGCCGGAGATCAACACTCGAAATGGCTGTTATCTTTCCGAAGTCATCTGACATCATTTTAAAAGTACTAGGTGCTGTCTCCACGGTCGGCGCAGTCATTGCCGTCGCTGCCTTCACCTATTACAGCTACCCTACAGTAATCGATACAGGATACCAGCCGGTGCAGCCGGTGCCCTACAGCCACAAGCTGCATGCGGGCCAGTTGGGCCTGGACTGCTACTACTGTCATTCCACCGTATACAAGGCGGCCTTTGCCGCGGTGCCGGCCACCGCCACTTGCATGAACTGCCACACCCAGGTCAAGAAAGACAGCATGCGCCTGGAGCCAATTCGGCAGAGTTATGCTACCGGCCAGCCGGTCCCGTGGGTACAGATTCATCGCCTTCCCGACTACGTATATTTTAATCACTCGGCGCACCTGGCAGCCGGTGTGAGTTGCGTCAGCTGTCACGGCCGCATAGACCAGATGATCGAAGTCCATCAGGAGAAGCCGCTCAATATGGCTATGTGCCTCGAGTGCCACCGCGACCCCGCGCCCAACGTGCGGCCCGCTAATCTGGTCACCAAGCTCGATTGGGTGCCGGACCGCGACCCCAGAGAGATCGGCGCCGAGATTGTCGCCCAGAAGCATTTAGATCCCCCCACCAATTGTTCGGGGTGCCACCGATGAGTTTGATTTCTATCCAGACCCCCAACGTGACCGGCAAGAAATATTGGCGGAGCTTGAACCAGCTCGCCAATACGACGGAATTCCGCGAATGGGTCCACCACGAATTTCCGGCTAACGCGACCGAGATGCTGGACGGCAACTCGCGGCGCACGGTGCTTAAGCTGATGGCGGCCTCCTTCGGTCTCGCGGGCCTGGCTGCTTGCAGCCGTCCGGTCGAGCATATCTTTCCTAACTCAGCCGGTACCGAAGCCGATAATTACCTGCCGGGCGAGCCGTTCCATTACGCGACCGTGATGAGTATCGCCGGTCATGTAACCGGATTGCTGGTAGAAACTCACGACGGCCGGCCCACCAAGATCGAAGGCAATCCGGATCATCCGCATAGCTTGGGTGCGGCTACCGCAATCCAGCAGGCGATCGTTTTGGGCATGTACGATCCCGACCGTTCGTCCAAAGTTTTGCAGGGGGGCAGGGAATCGACGTGGCCTGCGCTCGAATCGGCAGTCCAAAAGCTGGCGCTCGGCGACGGCGCCGGGTTGCGGTTCCTGAGCGGGTTTGTTTCCTCGCCCACGCTCGATTCGCTGCGCGCGGGTGTATTGAAGAAGTTCCCGAAAGCCAAGTGGGTTGAATACGAGGCCCTGGCGCGCGATAACGAGCTCGCGGGCGCCAATATGGCCTTCGGACAGCCCCTCTATGCGCATCCCAAGTGGGATAAGGCCAAGGTCATCGTGGCGCTGGATCACGATTTCCTGAACCTCGACGCGCCCACCCCATTCTTCACGCTGGCCTTTTCGAAGCGCCGCCGGGTAGGATCGGACGAAGATCTCGATAAGATGAACCGGCTCTATGCCGTCGAAAGCCAGTTCTCGCTCACCGGCGCCAACGCCGACCACCGCTTGCGCTTGAAGGGTTCCGAGGTGCGGCAGTTCGCCATCGACCTGGCGGCTGCGCTCGGCGCCATGCCGGGGTTGAATGTCGTCAACAACGGCGGCAGCGCGGACAAACGCGCCCGGTTCCTTGCGGCGTTAGCGAAGGATCTGAAGGCTGCCGGTCCAGAAGCTCTGGTGGTCGCCGGTCCGCGGCAGCCTGCCAGCGTGCAGGCGCTGGCCGCGCTGATCAATGAAAAACTGGGCAGTGAGTGCGTCACTTACACCAAGCCGGTGATTGACAAATCCAGTTCCGGTGTCGCGGCGCTGAAGGCTCTGGCCGGCGAGATGTCAGCGGGTCAGGTGTCGACGCTGGTGATGCTCGGCGGCAATCCGGTTTATTCCGCTCCGGCGGATCTGCAGTTTGCCGTGGCGCTTTCAAAGGTTGCCACGTCGATCCACTTGGGCGCGGAAGACGATGAGACCGCCGCCGCCGCCACCTGGCACATTCCCGAAGCGCACGTGCTTGAATCCTGGGGCGATGAGGCGAGTTCGGAAGGCATGGCCGCGATTCAGCAGCCCATGATCGAGCCGATGTATGGCGGCAAGACCGCCGCCGAAATCGTGTCCTGGGTGACCACTGGCAAGTTCACCAAGAGCCACGATATCGTCAAGAACTATTGGCTCCCGCAATTCGCCGCCAGCAAAGAGCAGGGCGACAAGGAACAGATTTGGCGCAAGGCGCTGCATGACGGCGTGGTAGCCGCTTCGAAGACGGTTGAGCCGATCAAGGTCACTGTCGACGCCAAGAAGCTGGCAAGTGCGCTCGCCGCTGAGCCGCAAGTTGCGGCAGCGGGCATCGAAGTCGGCTTCTATCCGAGTTCGTCCGCCTGGGACGGCCGCTATGCCAACAACGGCTGGCTGCAGGAGGCGCCGGACCCCATCTCCAAGCTAGTCTGGGGCAACGCCGCCATGATCAGCCCCAAGATGGCGCGGGATCATAAGCTGACCGATGGCGACGTGGTTTCGCTCACCCGCGGCAACTTCAAAATGGAAGCCACGGTAATGATCCAGCCGGGTCATTCCGATGACGCGGTTTCGATTGCTCTCGGTTTTGGGCGCCAGCGGTGTGGACGCGTCGGTAAAGGTGTTGGCTCCAACGCTAACCTGATCCGCACCACCGACGGCTTCTATTTTGCGCCGGGCTTTACTCTCGCCGCCACTGGAAAACGCGAGGATTTGGCGACCACCCAGGAACGTGGCACCGGTGACAATCAGGAGGGCCGTCCGCTCGCGCGCGAAGGTTCCGTCGAAGAGTATAAGAAAAACGCCAAATTCGTGGAAGAGATGGCGGAGGTTCCCGAAGTCCACTCCATCTACTCCGAATTTGTCTACGACAAGGGCAACCAATGGGGCATGGCCATCGATTTGACGTCCTGCACCGGCTGCAATGCCTGCGTGGTCGCTTGCGCGGCGGAAAATAACATGCCGGTGGTAGGCAAGGATCAAGTGATGCGCGGACGCGAAATGCACTGGATCCGCATGGATCGCTATTATTCGGGCGACGAAAATGACCCCGAGGTGATCGAGCAGCCCATCCCCTGCATGCAGTGCGAGAACGCGCCCTGCGAAAACGTTTGCCCGGTGCAGGCCACCAGCCACAGCCCTGAAGGGCTCAACGACATGGCTTACAACCGCTGCGTCGGCACCCGCTATTGCGCCAACAACTGTCCCTTCAAGGTGCGCCATTTCAACTTCCTCAACTTCCACAAGCATGAGCCCGAAATTGTCGGCCTGGTTTACAACCCCGACGTCAGCGTGCGTATGCGCGGCGTGATGGAAAAGTGCACTTACTGCGTGCAGCGCATCGAGGAAACCAAGATTAAAGCCAAGCAGGACGGGCGCCGTGAAATCAGGGACGGCGAGATCAAGACCGCCTGCCAGCAGACCTGCCCGGCGGAAGCCATCGTATTCGGCAATATCAACGACCCCAATAGCAGGGTTTCGAAACTGAAGAAGCAGGAACGCAACTACGCCATGCTGGCCGAGCTCGGCATCAAGCCGCGCACGACGTACCTGGCCAAGTTGCGCAATCCCAACCCGGAGTTAACTGCATGAGCGCGGTCCTTCAAGATCCGCAGTTGATGGAAGTCAATCCGCCCTTGGTGCGGAGCGAAGATTATCACGACCTCACCGAACAGATCAGCGGGATCGTCGAAGGCGACGTCATCAAGACGCCCACCAAGTACTGGATCACGCTGGCGGTTACGGCGTCAATCACCGGGCTGCTGGGGGCGATGCTGGCTTACCTGCTATCGACCGGTATCGGCGTGTGGGGCAACAACCGTCCAATCGGCTGGGCCTGGGACATCACCAACTTCGTTTTCTGGATCGGTATCGGCCACGCCGGCACCCTGATTTCGGCTATTCTGTTCCTGTTCCGGCAGAAGTGGAGAACCTCCATCAACCGCTCGGCCGAAGCCATGACGCTATTTGCCGTCATGTGCGCCGGCATCTTCCCGCTATTCCATACCGGCCGCCCGTGGCGCGCCTACTGGCTGTTCCCGATTCCTAATACCGATCTCAATCTGTGGCAGAACTTCCGCAGCCCGCTGATCTGGGACGTGTTCGCGGTTTCTACTTACTTTACGGTTTCTCTGCTGTTCTGGTTCACCGGCCTGGTGCCGGATCTGGCCACGCTGCGCGATCGGACCACCAATAAGGTCAAGCAAGTGATCTTCGGTCTCCTGAGCCTGGGCTGGCGCGGATCGGCTCGGCACTGGAGCCATTATGAAAAGGCTTACCTGATTCTGGCGGCGATTTCGACGCCGCTGGTGCTCAGCGTACACAGTATCGTTAGTTTCGACTTCGCGACGTCCGTGATTCCCGGCTGGCACACCACCATCTTCCCGCCGTACTTCGTCGCCGGCGCCATCTTCTCCGGATTCGCCTGCGTGATGACGCTGCTGTTGATCGCCCGCTGGACGCTCAACCTGCAAAACCTGATCACCATGAAGCATCTGGAAAACATGAACAAGATCATCCTGGTGACCGGCTCGATTGTAGGTTATTCGTATGCCTGCGAGTTTTTCATCGCCTGGTATAGCGGCGACATCTATGAGCGCTTCACTTTCTTGAATCGCGCCTTTGGCCCGTACTGGTGGGCGGCGTGGTCCATGTATTCGTGCAATGTCTTCATCCCGCAGTTGTACTGGTTCAAGCGTATGCGTACCAACTTGTGGGTGATGTTCGCGATCAGCATCACGACCAACATTGGAATGTGGTTTGAGCGTTTCGTGATCATCGCCACCAGCTTGACTCGCGACTTCCTGCCCACCTCCTGGGGTTACTTCCACCCCACCTGGGTGGATATGTGCACCTTCCTCGGCACCATCGGCCTGTTCTTAACGTTGTTCCTGGTATTTGCACGATTCTTGCCGATGATCGCCATCTCGGAAGTGAAAGGCGTGCTGGCGGTACAGAAACACCAGTTCAGCGATGAGGAGGTCATGGCGAAATGAACCTCGACGAGTTAAAAGATAAAATTGGTATTGGCGAGGACAAGGTCTACGCTGTGATGGGGGCGTTTACCGCACCCGAGGATCTGGTCGAAGGCGGCCGCAAGATCCGCGAAATGGGCTACACCAAGCTCGACGCCATGACGCCTTTCCCAGTACACGGCATCGACGAAGCCATCGGCGTGCCGCCGTCGAAATTAGGTTGGCTGGTAGTATGGTTTTCCGCGCTGGGGTGTGCCACCGCGATCACGCTGATCTGGTATGTGGGCGCCATCGATTATCGCCTGGTGATCGGCGGCAAGCCGTATTTCGATTTTTCTTATACCATTCCGATTGCCTTCGAATTGACGGTATTATTCTCCGCGTTCGCCAGTTTCTACGGTCTGTGGGTCTTCAATGGACTTCCGCGGTTGTATCACCCCACCTTCAATTATTCGCAGGCGCACCGCGCCTCCGACGACCTGTTCCTGCTGGTGATCGAGGCCAACGATCCGAAATTTGACGCCGAGACTACCGCCGAACACTTGCGTAGCGTCGGTGCCGGCGACGTGGAGGTAGTGGAGGGATGAGACGCTTGAAGGTATGGATTGCCGCCCCCGCGCTGCTGCTGGTTGCGGGATGCTCCAGCGTCCAGCGCGATACGCCGATACAGGTGTGGGACGACATGAAGCATCAGCAGAAGTTCAAGGCGCAGGCGCCGGTGGTGGGCATCTTCGCCGACGGACGCTCGAATCGCCTGCTTCCCGAAGACACGGTATCGCGCACCGGCTACCGGGACGATTCACCTTATAACACCGGTCTTGAAAACGGAATGTACGTGGGTAAGAACCCGGTCCCGATCACGCTCGAATTGATCCAGCAGGGGCAGACTAAATTCAACATCTACTGCTCGCCGTGCCATGATCTGACGGGGATGGGCCACGGCATCGTGCCGGCTCACGTGCCCACCTGGCAGCCTTCCAATTTGACCGAAGACCGCGTGGTGCAATTCGCCGATGGTGATATCTTCAACGTGATCACCAATGGCCGCCGCACCATGCCGGCGTACCAATACCAGGTAGTGATCGCAGACCGCTGGGCCATCGTAGCGTACGTGCGCGCCCTGCAGCGGGCCGCCCATGCCAAGCCTGAGGAAGTTCCGGCGGGGACCACCATCGCCGCGCTGAGATAAACCATGAGCCAATCCCACTCAAGTCACGCAGTCGCCGCCGATAACTACCAGCTTGAAATCAGCCGCTGGAATACCGGCCGCAACGTCCTGGTGTTTGCCGCGCTGCTCGGTATCATCGGATGTATCGTCGGCTACATTACTAATCCGGCGCGGCTGTACCAGTCCTATACGGTGGCCTTTGCCTACACTTCGCTGCTCGGCCTGGGCGCCCTTTTCTTTGTTATGGTGCAGTTTCTGACCGGCTCTGCCTGGAGCGTCACCATGCGGCGCATCATGGAAAATGTCATGATCACGCTGCCGGTTGGTTTGATTCTGTTCATTCCAGTCGCCATGGGATTGCATGAAATCTACCCGTGGATGAATAAGCCGGCGGTCGTTTCCGGCGCCATGCTGGGGACCAAGGGCACGTATCTTTCGCAGAATTTCTTCCTGCTGCGGACAGTCGTATATTTCCTCCTGTGGTCGTTGTGGGCCGGATCGATTTATCATCAGTCGACCAAACAGGACTCGCAGCGATCGGTGAAGCAGATGTATATCGCTTCCCGCTGGAGCGCGCCCGGTCTGTTTCTGGTAATCGCTGTCGGAACCCTGGCTTCCTATGACTGGCTGATGTCGCTCGAACCCCGCTGGTATTCGACCATCTTCGGATTGGTCATGCTTTCCGGCGGCGGCCTCTCTTTCTTCTCGGTGGTGACGCTGGTGTGCCTGGCATTCCGCCGCGCCGGGATACTCAAGAACTCCATTACGATCGAGCATTACCACGATTTAGGTAAGTGGCTGCTCTGCATGACGGCCTTTTACACTTACGTTGCCTTTGCGCAATACTTCCTGATCTGGTACTCCAATATTCCCGAGGAGACCATCTGGTATCGCCACCGCATGGTGGGAGCCTGGCTGCCGATCAGTTTGGCGATGCCGTTCCTGCGCTTTATTATTCCGTTTTCGATACTGCTGTGCCGCCCCGCCAAACGCAGCCTGAAAGTTATCGGCTTTATTGCGGTGTGGAGTTTGGTGGTGGAATATATCGATCTCTACTGGATCGTCATGCCTACGTATTACAAGACCGGACCTCAGCTTCATTGGCTGGATCTGGCAACCATGCTGACCACCGCCAGTATCTGCGGTCTGGTGTTCTGGAGCCGCTTCCGCAAACATAAGATGGTACCGGTGGGCGATCTGCGGTTCAAGCAGAGCCTGAATTTCGAGAATGCTTAAAGGAGGATCACGATGAGCCATTCGGATCAAGAATACGACCACCCGATCGTGCATCACGATCCCCGGGAAGGTTTCGACTCGACCGAGCCGGACACGACGCTCATCTGGCTCTTTACCATCGGCAGCATCATTGGTCTGGTGCTGGTGATCGTAGCCGTGCAGGGCTATTTCAATGAGATGTACAAGCAGGCGGTATATGAGCGGGTACTCACTGCGCCCAGTGAGCTGTTGCAGGAGGTGCGCAACCGGGATGCCTGGAACCTGACGCATTATATGTACGGCAATCTGGACAAATCCACCAATCGGGTGCGCATCCCCATTGACCAAGCCATGCAAACGTTCGCGGCGGAAGCCGCCGCTGGCAAGCTGTTCTATCCGGCCAAGGATACCGCCATTAAGAAGGACGAGCCGGCAACGGCGGCCGCTCCTGCCGGTGCAACCCCGGCGGCGACAGCCCCAGGCGCTGCAGTTCCGGGTGCTGCAGCTCCGGCCGCCGCGCCTCCAGCAAACGCAAAGGCGCCCGCGAAGAAGTAAAGGCACGCAATGAATTTGAGACGTATTTCGATATTGAGTCTGCTGGCGCTGGCGGCGCTGCCGCTCCCGGCGCAATATCATTTAAATAAAATCGGCGAAGCCAGTCTTCCCGCCAACGTGCGTCCGCCGCAGCTCGAAGGCGTGGGCATCGATGAACATCTGGGCTCGCCGGTCGATTTGAATCTGACGTTCACCGGAGAAAACGGCTATCCGGTGAAGCTCGCCGAATACTTTCACCAGGGCCGGCCGGTAATCCTCGATCTGGTGTATTACAACTGCCCGATGCTATGCACGCTGGTCCTGAACGCGCAGACCGAAGCCATGCGCAATATTTCGTGGACTCCCGGCAAAGAATACGAAGTGGTCACCATCAGCATAGACCCGCGCGAGTCCTTCGACGTGGCGCAGAAGAAAAAAGCCATCTATATGGGGAGTTTTGACCGGCCGGCGCCCGGCTGGCATTTTCTGACGGACCGCGACGGCAACGCGCAGCGCCTGGCTAAGCAAGCAGGATTCAACTACCGGTACGATCCCCGCATCGAGCAGTACGCCCATCCGGCGGCCATCATGGTGCTGACTCCGGAAGGCCACATGGCGCGCTATTTGTACGGAATCCACTTCAGCCCGCGCGACCTGCGCTTTGCTCTGGCGGAAGCCTCCGAGGGGCGCAGCACCCTGGCGCTGCAAAAGATCCTGTTGTTCTGCTATCACTACGATCCCAAGGCCGGTGCGTACGTTTGGTTTGCTCTCAACCTGATGCGCGCCGGGGGTGGTCTGACCATCTTAATTTTAGGGCTTTTCGCTTGGCGGATGTTCCGCTCGGAGCGTAAACGATCCCAGGCCCGGCTCAAGGAAGGTTTTGCATAATGGAGTGGCTTCGCAGGCTGCTATTACCGGTTAATCAAGGCTCGGACTTCGCCAAGCATATCGACTTCATGTACATGTCGATCTTTTGGTTGTGCGTCGTTATGTTTTTGGGACTGATGATTCCCATGGCGTATTTCTCCTGGCGCTACCGCTTCAAGCCGGGCCGCAGAACGCCGCACCAGACCCACAGTACCGCCATGGAAATCGCCTGGACTGTGATTCCGCTGCTGCTGTGCGTGGGCTTGTTTTTCTGGGGGATCATCGGCTATATGCAGTTCGCCGTTGGCCCCGGCGACTCCCTGGAAATTCAAGTTACCGCCAAACAGTGGCTGTGGCAGTTTGAATTTCCGGATGGTACCCGCGCCGTCAACGAACTGCACGTCCCGGTGAATAAGTCGATCCACTTGGTGATGACCAGTGAGGACGTGCTGCACGATTTCTTCATCCCCGATATGCGGGTGAAGCGCGATATCGTCCCGGGCCGCTACACCGAATATTGGTTTACGCCCACCTCGGTGGGCGAGCATGTTTCCACCTGTGCCGAATACTGCGGCAAGGGCCACTCCGACATGAAGGCTAAAGTGTTTGTCGATACGCCGGCGGACTTCGCCAAGTGGATGGAAACCGGCGGGGACGAATGGATGCATCATACGCCGGAAGAGTGGGGCCGGATCCAGTACGAACAAAAAGGTTGCCAGACCTGCCATAACGTCGATGGGACCAGAAGCAAAGGCCCCAGTTGGAAAGGTATTTGGGGCAAGCCGGTCAAACTGAACAATGGGACCAGCGTGATGGTGGATGAAGCTTATGTCCGCGAATCCATGATGCAGCCGCAGGCCAAGATCGTCGACGGCTACGAGGGCATCATGCCCACTTTCCAGGGCCTTTTGCGGGAAAATGAAATTCGTGGATTAGTGGCCTACATAAAGTCGCTGCAGTAAGGGTAATCATATGGAACATACACTCACATCGGGAGCCATCTTAGCGGACCGGCCGCGGCCGGCCAAGAATTATCTCAACGAGACCAAGGGCGTCTGGAGTTGGCTGTCGACCGTCGACCACAAGCGCATCGGCATCATGTACCTGGCGGCGGTCTCTTTCGCGTTCCTGCTCGGCGGCATATTTGCATTGTTAGTCCGCCTGTCGCTGCTCAATCCCCAGCACACCCTGTTCGGCAAGCACTGGGTGACCGCGGAGATGTATAACCGCTTTTTCACGCTGCACGGGGCCATCATGGTGTTCCTGTTCATCATCCCCTCGATCCCAGCGTCGCTGGGTAATTTCGTGCTGCCGATGATGTTGGGAGCCAAGGACGTAGCTTTCCCCCGCTTGAATCTGGCGAGTTTTTACTTATGGTGTGCGGGCGCCACGCTAGCCATCAGTTCCATGGTTCTGGGAGCGGTAGATACCGGCTGGACCTTCTATACTCCTTACTCCACCACTACCGACGGCACGGTGGGCCTGATGACCATGGCGGTGTTCATTCTAGGCTTCTCCTCGATCTTCACCGGGCTGAACTTCATCGCCACCACCCATAAGCTGCGGGCGCCCGGCATGGGCTGGTTCGATATGCCGCTGTTCATCTGGGGCATTTACTCCACCGCCATCATCCAAATTTTGGCAACCCCGGTTTTGGCTATTACGATGGTGCTGCTGCTGATCGAGCGAGTCTTCCAGATCGGCATCTTCGATTCGCGGATCGGCGGCGATCCGGTACTGTTCCAGCACTTCTTCTGGTTTTATTCGCACCCGGCTGTGTACATTATGATTCTGCCCGGCATGGCGATCATCAGCGAAATTATCCCTACCTTCTGCCGCAAGACTATTTTCGGTTATCGCGCCATCGCCTACTCCAGCGTTTCGCTGGCTCTCTTGAGCTTCCTGGTGTGGGGCCATCATCTGTTCGTGGCCGGCGAAAGCGATCTGGCGAACGTGATTTTCTCGGCTCTGACTTTTCTGGTGGCTATTCCTTCCGGCGTCAAGATGTTCAACTGGCTCACCACCATGTATAAAGGCAACATCAGCTTTGAAACGCCCATGCTTTATGCCATGGCGTTTCTATTCCTGTTCGCCATCGGGGGTTTGACCGGCATCTTTTTCGCCACCCTGGCGGTGGATATCCACCTCACCGACACCTACTTCGTGGTGGCCCACTTCCATTACGTGATGATGGGAGGCACGGTCATCGCGTTCCTCGGCGGCCTGCATTACTGGTGGCCCAAGATGACCGGCCGCATGTATTCGGAAAAGTGGGGACGCATCGCCTGCGCCCTGGTCTTCGTCGGCTTTAACATGACCTTCGGCTCTCAATTCATTATGGGTAGCCGCGGCATGCCGCGCCGCTATTTTAATTACCTCGATCAGTTCCAGCCGATCCATGCGTTTTCCACATACGGAAGCTGGGTACTGGGCTCGGGTCTGTTCCTCACCGCGATCTATCTGCTGGCATCGCTCAAGGTGGGCAAACTTGCGCCGGACAATCCGTGGGGCGGCACTACCCTCGAATGGGAATCGTCCTCGCCCCCGGTGGTTCACAATTTTGACGAACAGCCCATACTCGAACACGAACCGTATGACTACCGCCATAGGACGGTAACCCACGTATGAGTACAACGACCGTGGATCTTCATCAGGACCCTCACGGGCACGGTGGCGAACATGATCCCCATCATCAACACCACTTCACCACCATGGAGCAGCAGTTCGATACCAGCAAGATTGGTATGTGGCTGTTCCTGGTTACTGAAGTCCTGACCTTCGGCGGCCTGTTCGCCGGTTTCGGTTTGATGCAGAACAAATATCCGCAAGAGTTCGTGGAAGCCCACCAAGAATTGAAGCGGTGGGCCGGCTCCACGAACACCGTGGTCCTGCTGATCTCAAGCTTCACAGCGGTAATGGCGGTGCTCTCGGCGCGCACCAATCAGGCTAAAAAAACCGCGATGTATTTGTGGATTACAGTGGGCTTCGGCGCCGTCTTCATGTGCATCAAGGCGTATGAGTACATGAGCGATTTTCAAGAAGGTCTGTTTCCAGCGAAGTATTACAGCCATCACGGCGATCTGATCGTCGGCAGCCACGGCTACGCCACTTTCTTCAGCTTCTATTTCATGATGACCGGGCTGCACGGCCTGCACGTTCTGATCGGCATGTGTCTGATGGGCTGGCTGGCGATACGCGCCAAGCGCGGCGACTTCTCCGACAAATATTACACGCCGGTCGATCTGGTGGCGCTGTTCTGGCACCTGGTGGACATGATCTGGATCTATTTGTTCCCGCTGTACTACTTAATCACATGAGCACGCACACCGAACACGCGGTTAATCCGCAAGCAGAAGCAAGAAAATACCTGGTCACGCTGATTGCGCTGCTCATCCTCACCGCGATAACGGTAGGCGCATCGTACATTAATTTTGGTCCGGGCAATATCGTGATCGCCCTCTCCATCGCCACCGTGAAGGCGACCATCGTCGCACTGATTTTCATGCATCTGCTGCATGACAAGCCAGTGAACGCGGTCATCGCCGCGGCGGGCTTCATCTTCCTGGGCATATTTCTGATGTTCGACTTCCTGGATGTGAACTCACGCACGAACCCGCAGCCCATTAATCAGCATGCTTCGCCCGCCGCGACCGCGCCGGCGACTGCGGGCGCGACTGCTACCCCGGCCGCTCCCGCGCCGGCCCCCGACTCCAGAAAAGAGTAGCGCCCGCGCTATCATGGGAAATCATTCGCGCTGCCACCAGTGACGCCGATTTCATCCAGGCCCGTGCCCTGTTTGAGGAGTACGCCGCCAGCCTCTCGATCGACCTCTGCTTTCAAGGGTTCGCCCAGGAATTGGAAGCCCTCTCGCAAATGTACGGGCCGCCCCGTGGAGGGCTTCTCCTCGCGGAAATCGAAGGCCTGCCTGCCGCCTGTGTCGCCCTGCGGCCTCTCGATGCCACGGTTTGCGAGCTCAAACGGTTGTACGTTCGCTCCGGCTATCGCGGCCGGGGACTCGGACGCTTGCTGGCCCAAGCCGCCTTCGAGGCAGCGCGCCGCTTGGGCTATGGGCGCATTCGTCTGGACACGTCGCCCGAAATGCAGGCCGCGCAACGCCTCTACGAATCTTTGGGCTTCCATGACATCGCGGCCTACTACGGTGAAGCGGTTCCCGGCCAGCGCTATATGGAGGCGATTTTAAGCTAATGTCATCGGTCACGGCAGAGCCGCTGCACCCGGCCGAAGTACGCGTGCTCGGAGCGCTGCTTGAAAAAGAAATCACTACGCCGGAATATTATCCGCTCACCCTTAACGCGTTAGTGAACGCCTGCAACCAGAAATCCAATCGTGAGCCGGTGGTGAACTACGAGGAAGAGGTGGTCCAACAGGCGCTAGCGCTTCTTCGCCATAAAGGCCTCGCGGTGCGCATCAGCGGGGCAGGGCATCGCGTCGAAAAGTATGGGCACTTGCTTGGCGAAAAGCTGAACCTCGGCCGCAGGGAATCCGCTGTCTTATGCGTGCTTATGCTGCGCGGACCACAGACCGTCGGTGAACTGCGCGGACGCACCGAGCGCATGTACGAATTCACGGAACTCGCCGACGTCGAACATTGCCTGGAGGCGCTGGCCGCACGCACGCCGGAGCCGCTGGTCGCATCCATGCCTCGGGGCCGCTGGTGTCATCTTCTGGGTGGCGTGCCGGATCCCACGCTCGAAGCTCCCGAATCGGAAGCGCCTGCTAGCGGCTTTGAGGCGCGTTTGGCGGCCCTCGAACGCGAAGTCGCCGAATTGAAACAAACCTTCGCAAGCTTCCGCCGCCAGTTCGAGTAAGATCGAAGTGAATGCCGCATAGCCCGCAGCACCACCGGCCTCCGGTCAAAGTAAAGCGCGTCGATGAGTGCGAGTCGCTCAGCGAACTGATCACTCACTGTTTTCCCGCGTTCGGAGGCGCCTTCCTGCGGCGCATCTACACCATCCTCGATCACGCCATCGGCCAAGGGTGCCCGCTCACGCTGGCCGTCGCTGGACCCGTCACCGTCTCCGGCCAGCATCAGGCCTGGCTGATCCCGCTGCTTGAGACGGGATGGGTGGCTTATCTTTCGACCACGGACGCGGTGTGCTATCACGACGGCCACCGCTCGCTCGACGCCCATCGCGACGGCCCCATCTTCGAGGTCCCCATCTGGGGCGACGACGGCGCTCTGCGTGAGGAGCGCACGATTCGCGTCACCGATATGGCTTTCGACGAGGACGTGCTGCTTGACCAGGACCGCTTCCTCACCGCAGTCCTTCAGCGCCCCGAATTCCAGGTTTCAATGACCGGCACCGAACTGCGCCATCGTCTGGGCGCGTTCTACACACAGCAGGAACGCGCCAATCGTGTCGTGCACGGCCTGCTCTCGACCTGTCACCGCCTGGCGATTCCAGTGTTTGTCGGCGCCCC
>Ga0068855_100003699_pt1 | contig 18698 bp, 10 predicted proteins | sample KBSCornC52_FD_66592 | JGI IMG/M metagenome (GOLD analysis project Ga0068855, IMG submission 66592) | Corn rhizosphere microbial communities from Kellogg Biological Station, Michigan, USA - KBS Corn C5-2 | ecosystem: Host-associated > Plants > Roots > Rhizosphere > Soil ...
AAAATGAATTTTTCGGAAAATCTTTATTTACAATGGTTGCCGATGTAAGCAAAGAGGAAGATTGTAAAAATTTTATGGAAGCAACTATTCAAAAATTCAATGGAATAGATATTTTGATCAATAATGCAGGAATTTCAATGCGCGGAATGTTCCAGGAAACAAGCCTTGAAACATTGAGAAGAGTGATGGATATTAATTTTTGGGGAACCGTTTACTGTACCAAATTTGCCTTGAATTCAATCTTAAAAAATAAAGGAACAATTGTCGGAATGTCGTCTGTCGCAGGTTATAGGGGTTTACCTGGAAGGAGTGGATACAGCGCCAGTAAATTTGCAGTAAACGGATGGCTGGAAGCTTTACGCACAGAGTTACTCGAAACCGGCGTAAATGTAATGTGGGTCTGTCCCGGCTTTACCAAATCAAATATTCGCAACGCTGCATTAAATAAAGATGCCAAACCACAGGGAGAATCTCCTTTGGAAGAAGAAAAACTGATGAGTGCTGAAGAGTGTGCCCAACACATTATAAAAGCAATTTCAAAAAGGAAACGTACGCTGATATTGACCTTTACAGGGAAAGAAACCGTGTATATGAATAAATTTTTTCCTTCACTCACCGATAAATTGACCAGGAAATTCTTTTTTAAAAATGGAGAACTGATCAAATAATTCTTTAGAAATAAAAAAGTTCATTTGCTACCTTTAAAAAATCAGAATCAAATTTTTGAATGGCTTTAATAACACTTACATCGGATATCGGGCGACAGGATTTTTTGACAGGAGCTGTGAAAGGACAATTATTACAGGTAAATCCTGAATTTAAGATCGTGGACATTTCGCACGAATTATCACCATTCAATTATCCACAAGCCGCTTATGTTTGCCGTAATGCCATCAAAAATTTTCCTCCAAAAACTTTTCACATTGTACTGGTAAATCTGTTTGATAAAAGACCGGAACATTTGTTATTGATTGAACATAACGATCAATATATCGGGTGTGCTGATAATGGTTTGATCACCATGATCCTGGAAGAAACTCCGCAGAAAATGGTCGCGCTTTCTTTAGATCCTTCAGAACAAAAAAACACCTTGTATTGTTCAAAAATTTTTGCAAAAGCTTATCAAAATATCCTCGATGGGAAAACCCTGGAAGAATGTGGTGATCCGGAAGTTTCGATAGAAGTAAAAAATCCTTTACGTCCGTTGCTTCGCGAAAAATACATGGAAGGGCAAATTATTTTCATTGATAATTTTGAAAATGTAATTATTAATATCACCAAAGAAGAATTTGAAGAGCAAAGGCGCGGAAGGAGTTTTAAAATTGTTTTTAAACGTGATGAGATCATTGAGAAAATAAGTGAGAGTTATGCGGATGTGCATGAGAGCGAAAAACTCGCTTTGTTTAATTCGGCAAATTATCTTGAAATAGCGATCAATAAAGGAAATGCGGCTGGTTTGTTCGGACTGGAAGGCTATAGCGAAAAAGTAAGTGTCCAAACCCAATACATGCAAAACCGGTTACTTTATCAGACGGTAAAGATTTATTTTGATTAACTTCATCGTTCACCAAATTAATGATCATGAAAAAATTAGCAATTGCATTTTTATTGTCTGCTTTTTTAACGATTTCTGCCTTTTCACAGGTCCGCATGCCTGCGCCTTCACCAACAGAATTTATCCGCCAGGATTTTGGCCTTTCTTCTATAGAACTCACCTACAGCAGGCCTTCGCTGAAAGGAAGAAATGTTTTTGGAACGGTGGTTCTTTATGATTCTTTGTGGCGCACGGGAGCAAATGGGGCAACCAAAATAAAGTTTAATGATCCGGTAGAAATATTAGGGCATAAGGTGGATACAGGAAGTTATGCCATTTATACAATTCCTCATAAGAATGGCGAATGGACAATTGTTCTCAACAAAGGGTTTAATAATTCCGGTGTTTCCGGCTATCAGCAAGGCGATGATGTTTTCAGGGAAAATGTAAAGTCAACTAAAACATCAAATAAAATTGAAACCTTTACCATGCAATTTACCAACATCAAACCCGAGAGTTGTGATCTCTCATTGATGTGGGATAATGTGATGGTGAATGTGCCGATAAAGGCAAATATCAAAGATAAAATAAGGGCGCAGATAGAGAGCGCTCTTTCTTCTGATAAAAAACCATACTGGCAGGCAGCACAGTTTTATAATGAATACGACAACAATAAAGCAAAAGCGCTGGAAATGGTCAATGAAGCAATTAATCAAAGCGGCAAACCACCTTTCTTTATGGTTTATTATAAAGCAAAAATTCAAAAAGATATGGGTGATAAAAAAGGCGCTGTTGCGTCTGCAAAACAATCAATGGAACTTGCTAAAGAGGCCGGCAACAGCGATTATGTTTTGCTGAATGAAAAGCTAATCAAAGAATTAAAATAAATTAAACCGTTTTATTTTAAAAATCCTTCTCATGCTGCATGGAAGGATTTTTTTTAAAGTATTTTTTAAAAATTGGAAACCGGAATTTGTATTATTCCTTTGTTTGCTGCAATTGAGTTTTTCTTTTATCATGCATTGAGTGCATATATTCTGTCGGTGTCATATTGAATTGTTTCTGAAAATTCCTTGCAAAATTGCTTTGCGAACTATAGCCAACAATCGCTGATATTTCATAAATTTTATGATCTCCTTTGGCAAGTAATTCTGCTGCTTTTTTAAGCCGGATGATATTGATGAGTTCGAGCGGTGAAAGGTTGGAAATAGCTTTGATTTTCCGGTAAAGTGTTACCCTGCTCATATTCATCAGTCCAGCCAGTTTCTCCACATCCAGTTCCGTATCTTCTATCTTTTCTGAAATCATCTCATTCAAATCTTCAAGGAAGCGCTCATCCGAGCGGGAATGCGCAATGCTTTTCAAATGCACAAGAGGAGATCCGGCAAAATGTTCCCTGATCATATTTCTGTTTGCCAACAGGCTCGCAATTTGCGCCAGCAAATATTCTTTGGAAAATGGTTTTTCAATATAGGCTTCTGCACCCATTTCCAGTCCTTGTACTTTCGACTGAATGGTGTTTTTTGCTGTAAGCAGAATAACCGGAATATGGCTGTGATCAAAATCTGATTTTACAATTTTGCAGAATTCAAAGCCGTCCATTTCAGGCATCATTACATCACAAATGATTAATTGGACTGCTTCATTTTGCAAAATCGTCAACCCGGCGGCGGCGCTTTCTGCTTTTAAAGTATTGTATTTACTGCTAAGCGTTCGTTGCAGGAAATTCAAAATTTCTTCTTCATCATCTATTAATAAAATTAATGGCAGCATCTTATTTGTTTTTATTAAAGCAGTGATTGTTCTTTTGATAAATTTACTTTTTTATTTTCCGAAGAATGCACTGGCATGGAAAGTAAAAAAGTGTTGAAATCTTTATTGGAGAATGTCAGCGTCAACGTTCCGTTGTGTAATTCTATTAGTGATTTAGTAAGGGTCAACCCAATTCCGGTTCCTTTCTGATGATGCATTTCTTTGATCCGGTAAAATGGTTCAAATATTTTTTCTTCAAATTCCTTCGTAATAATGTACCCGTCATTTTCAAACTTCATGGTTAATGTATCTGCGTTCTTTTCCAAAGAATACAGTTTAATGATCACGTCTTTTGTTGCATATTTTACCGCATTGTCAATCAGGTTACTGAAAATCTTTTGCAGCGCTTCGGCATCTGCATAGGCATATATTTCATGGGCAGGAAGAATAAGCCTGTAATTCAGATTCTTTTTTTGCGCCAAAATTTTGAACCGTACAAAAGTTTCGTTCAATATCTCATTGATGTTTACTTTTCTGAAGTCAAGAGTAAAACTTTTGATCTCCGTTTGTCTGAAGTCCAATATTTGTGATACAAGATTCATGAGCCGGTTGGTATTTCTATCGAGGCAAATAAGGTCTTCTTCTATTTCCGGCATATCTTCTTTTTTCTCAAGGATATTTTCAACAGGGCCTTTTATCAATGTTAATGGTGTTCTGATTTCATGTGCAACATTCGTAAAAAAATCAATTTTACTTTCATAAATTTCTTTTTCTTTTTTCTGCTGTTGTCTTTTATGATAATTGCTGATGATGTAGGATAAAATCAGAATTCCTAATAGAACATATATCAGATAAGCCCATGCCGTTGCCCAGATAGGAGGAGTGATGATGATGGTAAGTTCTCTCTCATTTTTATCGCTCCACACATCATTGATAGAAGCTTTTATTTTAAAAATATATTTTCCCGGAGATAAGTTTGTGAAATACACCTTGCGATTGGTTTTTAGCATCGTCCATTCTTTGTCCAATCCTTCGAGCTTGTATTGATAAGCAGTCATCTCAGGTGAAATATAACTTAACGCTGCAAAATCAAAACTTACAGATGATTCATAATAAGGCAACGTGATTTTACTGGTACAAACAATGGTTTTTTTCAAGATGAAACTGTCTTTTCTTGGAGAAATATCTGAATTAAAAACCTGGATGCCGGTAACAAAAACCGGAGGTAAAAAACTGCTTTTTGAAATCTCGTCCGGCAGAAAAGATACCATTCCTTTTACACTACCAAAATATAAGCGGCCGTCTTTGTCTTTGTAACCCGAATGGTAGTTGAATTGATTATTCAGCAAGCCATTAGCACGTGTAAAAACGATCGGATCTTTAAATCCTGGTTTGAAATTCACCAGGCCACGCGAAGTGCTGGCCCAAAGATTTTTATTGTCATCTTCCAAAACTTTAAAAACAAAATTGGCCGGAAGCCCGTTCTTAGTTGTAAATAATCTGAATTTTTTTCTCTCGCTGTCCAGGCAGCAAAGGCCGCCACCTTCTGTCGCAAACCAGATATTGTTATTACTGTCTTCAAAAATATCATTGACATAATTATTAGAAAGGCTGTTTTTATTGTTTACTTCATTTATAATATGACCGTGGTTATGGGTAACCGGATCAAACCAGAAAACACCGTTATCATTCGTAGAAGCCCAGATTATTTTATTATGATCCTCAAGGATACCTGTTATAAATATGTTTTGAGGTATGTCGGTTGGCCTTATAAATTCATTGGTTTTCGGAAGATAATAGTATAATCCATTCGTTGTTCCGACAAGTATTTGTCCATTACTCGTTTTATAAAAACAAAGAGCGAAATTACTCTGCAGGTCGTTTTCTCGGTTGCCTGCAGAAAAATGCTTTTTAATTTTACCGGTTGGAATATCCATGATATCAATACCATGTTCAAAAGTACCGATCCATAAATCATTGCCATCTGCCATCAATCCATGAATGTTGGTATACGCGATACTGTTCTTTTGTCCGGTAGGTTTAAAATTTTTTAATTTGCCGGTAGAAAAACTGATCTTATTGAGGCCTCCATCTTCTGTACCTACCCACAGATTGCCGTATTGATCCTTACAGATTTCCCGCACTGCATTTCCATTAATAGGATTGTCGTTATTTCCCGGAAAATATTTTCTGAAAGCAGTATTTTGTTTTGCATAAAAATTAATTCCTCCAAAAAAAGTCCCTGCCCAAATGCTTCCTTCCCGGTCTTTAAAAAGAGCATAAACTGCATTATCATCTAATGAATAAGGATCCTGGTATTTCTTTTTAAGATTGGTAAAAGTCTTCTTATTTGTATTGTAAATGAAAATGCCTGACTCCGTCGCCACCCAATATTCGCTTTCTTTGGTTTTCAAAATATCTCTTACGAATATCGCGGTCTTGTCAGGATTGTAAGTGAGGATGTCTTTATAAGTACCAGTAGTGAGGTCAAACAATTTCAGCCCCTGGCTGGTGGTGCCAATAAAAATTGTTTTATCATCTCCGGCGCGTATTTTTTGTATCCATTTTGAAGTTGGGTTATTGGAATGCGCAAATACATTGTATCCGCTAAAGGTAGAAGTGTTGTTGTCAAATTTTTGAACAAAGCCATTCTCGGTGGAGGCACAGATGGTACCATCACTCGCGATGCAAACAGAGGTAGCAGGAAAATAACGGGAAGGATCAAATTTTTCGAGCAATTTAGTTTTCAAATCATACCTGCACAATGTATTATTGGAAATGAACCACATTTTTCCTTCCCGGTCCATTGTGATATCATAAATGTTGGTCATTGAATCAATGACAGGCTCTAAGCGCTCTTTTAACGGATCAAAAAGATAAAGTCCTCTTTGAGCTCCCACCCACAATGCTCCCTCTTTACCTGGAAGAATGCAGTAAATATAATCGGTTCGAAGGTGCTTCTCATCTTCCGTTGTATGAACCCGAAAAACTTTAAACTGTGCACCATCGAAACGATTTAATCCGTCTTTAGTTGCAAACCACATAAATCCCTTACTATCCTGCCTGATAAAATAAACGGTATTATTAGAAAGACCATTTTCTACCTGGTAATGTCTGAAATAATAAGGTTGACTGCTGGCATCCGGTTGAAGAAATGCGAAAAATATAATTAAGAAATAAAGAAATTTTAAGCGCCGATTTTTCATCTTTATTAATGAAAGTTAAAGTGGGGGGTCTGCTTTATATAGAAAAATAAGATTCGTGAATATTTGTTAGTTTACTGATTCTCAAATCTTCATTCACGAGTCAATTTAGCATCCAAAACTGACATTGAAAAATAAAATCTTAAAAGCTCAACAATTTCAAACCATATCCACCGCAGAATCCGGTTATAAACCTTTAGACAATAATGTATTTAAGGCTTAGAGGCGATCCTTTAATGTTCCCATTGTTAATTGAATAATGATTGGAAGCTACTTCCTTATAGTCTTCGACATAATCTATCCGAATTTATTACGTATTCGCTTCGATATTTAGATCGAAGATGTATCGAAGGTATATCGAAGGTGTATCGAAGGTGTATCGAAGAAGTATACTGTGTCTTAGTCAATCCTTACATTGCCAACCGCCTTCCAGGTTCTCAAAAGTTTTAATTATGCCAGCAAGAATGAAACAAAACGTTAAAGTTTTGATACTCTCTGAATAGAAGGATCGAGAAATTATGGTTTCCTTCACACTATTATTTGAAACGTGATTCTGCAATATTCTATTAACCTTTTAAAGAAAACTGTTTGATAAACAAATTTAAGCGTGACACACCAATGCGCAAGGCCGAAAGCACTGCTGCTTTGATTGAAATTATATATGTTCCGTTAAAAAACAAGATTAAAAACAATGAACAAATCCATGAATGATTTATTAAGAATTAAACATCTGAGTATGAAAAGTTTTTTACAAAAAATCTTTGGAGAGTTTCAGAACGTAACGCAAAAAAGGCGGTTTAACCAGTTGCGGGCAGCCTTTTTAACTTCCTTTCTCATTTTATTTTGCCTGCTGGGGAAAGCCCAGAATGCCCAGGTAATTACCGGGACGGTAACAGATTCTTCTGGCAAAACACCATTACTGGGAGTGACGGTTACAGCAAATGCTTCCAAAAAAACAGTTGTTACAAAGGATAATGGTGAATTTTCTATTCCGGTTACAAATGCTGACAAGAAGCTCACCTTTTCTTATGTAGGAATGAAAACGGTTACCAAAGCGCTTGATGGCGAAAATAATTTCAGCATTATGCTGATGCCGGATAATACCGGTCTTAGTGAAGTGGTGGTGGTTGGTTATGGTACGCAAAAAAAGGAATCAATAACTGCTGCAATTTCTTCTGTTACCAGTAAAGATATTGACCGGGTGCATGGAGGGGCAACCGTGAGTACCACATTGGCCGGCAAACTTCCGGGAGTAACATTCAGGGATGCAGAAGGGCGGCCGGGAGCCTCTGCTGCTATACAGATTCGTAATATGGGAACACCCTTGTATGTAATTGACGGTATTCAGCAGGATGAAGGCCAGTTTAATAATCTTGCGCCAAATGATATAGAAAGTATTACCGTACTAAAAGATGCGTCTGCGGCTATTTACGGGGTAAGGGCTGCGAATGGGGTAGTAGTGGTGACTACAAAAAAAGGACGAACAGGACGGAATAATATTGACATAAATGCCTACAATGGCTGGCAGAGTTTCTTTCGCTTTCCGAAAGTAGTGAATAATACCGCTGACTTTTTATATTATAAGGCAGATGCGCAGATAAATTCAAATGGGTTCAATTATGACCCTGCTACTTCAACATGGAAAGGAAATACCAATATTACTCAGGCAATTTTAGACTCAGCAAAGATCAGTAAAGACGCGCTGTATAGAACTTTTGACTGGAGAAAATACGTGTTGAATAATAATGGTGCACCTTTGAATTCCGTAAATATTAATATCAACGGAGGTTCAGATAAGGTGAATTATTATGTAAGTGGAACAAATCTTTTCCAAAATTCAGTACTCGGAAGCCAATATAAGTTTCAGCGCACCAATATTCAATCAAATGTTACTGCAAAATTAGCGAATGGATTAAAAGCAGGGTTTGATATAAACGGACGCGTTGAAGATCGTCAAAATCCAGGTGTTCCTGGTGTAGATGATTATTTTTTAGCAAGACTGGCAGTACTTCGTAATACACCCCAGGAACGGCCTTATGCAAATGATAATCCTAAATATCTGAACGATTTGGGTGATCACCTCGAATCCAATTACGCTTTTCTAAATAACAACCTTTCAGGACACTATCGCGATACGTGGCGTGTGATTCAAACCAACTTTCATCTTGATTGGGATCTTCCATGGGTTAAAGGGCTTTCCCTGCGTGGCCTGGGTTCTTATTATTTTGCTGATGAATTGCTGAACAACCAGGAATTTACTTATAAGGCGTACACTTATCATCCTGCAGACAGCACTTATGAAGTAACAGGAGGCGCTACCAACCCGTGGCGTGAAAGGGGACAAACCAAAAACATCAATACAACGTTGCAGGTACAGGCCGCCTATAATAAAAACTTTGGTCAAAATTCAGTTTCTGCAACGGTGGTTGCTGAAAGAATCCAACTACATCATTTATATAACTGGTTGCATGCTAACCCCCAATCAAACTATTTACCTTTAGTGAGCTACCCGATCATAGACCAGTATAATGATGTAGATCAAACGCAGGCGCGCATTGGTTATATTGCCCGTGTAACTTATAATTACGCTGATAAATATTTCCTTGAATTTTCAGGAAGAAGAGATGCTTCTTACCTCTTTGCCCCCGGATACCGGGTGGGATACTTCCCCGGTGGTTCAGCCGGATGGCGAATTAGTGACGAGCCATTCTTCAAAGCATTGCTCGGTAACAAAACCAATATTCTCAGTTCTTTAAAATTCAGGGGGTCGTATGGAATTTTAGGAGATGATAATCCGAATAACAATCCTATCGTGACGCCTTTCGCTTATCTCCCCGGATATAATTATGGGACTGTTGGTTCAGCAGTTCTCGATGGAGTGACGGTGCCAGCTTCCAGAGATAAAGGAACGCCTATTACCACCGTGTCATGGCTTAAAAGTAAAATAACCGATCTCGGTGCTGATTTTACTCTTTTTGATGGAAAATTATCCGGAAGTTTTGACTGGTTTTATCGTGAGCGTACCGGTTTATTAGGGTCCAAAAATGATATAATCGTGCCCCAGGAATTAGGATATAACCTGGCACAACAAAATATTAATGCTGATGCCCAATACGGTGAAGAAGGGTCATTAAATTATTTTGGCAAAGCAGGCCAGGTAAACTTTACCATTGGAGGAAATTTGTCGTTCACCCGTTCAAAGTTTCTTCATTCTTATAACCCGCTTTTCTTTAATTCTATTGACCAATACCGAAATTCTTACGAAGACAGATTTAATAATATCGGATGGGGATATATCTGCATCGGACAGTTCACCTCTCAGGATCAGATCAATAATTATAAAGTCGATATTGATGGCCAGGGGAACAGAACGTTGCTTCCAGGGGATTTGATCTATAAAGATGTAAATGGTGATGGAAAAATTGATGGACTGGATCAACGGCCGATCGGCTATAATTATGGTACGCAGCCGCAGATAAATTTTGGCTTCAACGTTTCAGCTAATTACAAGGGGTTTGATTTTCATGCTGACTTTTCGGGGGCAGCCGGCTATACCTGGTATCAAAACTGGGAACAAAGATGGGCATTCCAGAACAATGGAAACCTGAATGCAATATTTGAAGACCGTTGGCATAGGGAAAATATTTATGATCCAAATAGTCCGTGGGTACCGGGAAAATATCCGGCTAACCGGTATAATCCAGGAACAGGGCACAGTGACTATTCAACACAATCAACTTTCTGGCTGCATAATGTACGATATATAAGAGCGAGAACTATAGAAATTGGTTATACTCTTCCACAATCTGTTTTGGACAGGATAAAAATAAGATCTGCGCGCTTTTATATTAATGGTTACGATCTGTTTTCCATCGATAATCTCAGGCAATATGGTTTAGACCCGGAAGTGATTGACGACAATGGTCTTCAGTTCCCACAAAACAGGGTAATCAACGTAGGAATAAATCTTTCTTTATAAACCAAACAAGAAGCAAAAATAATTTCAATGAAAAAGATAGTATCAATATTTACAGTTTCAATTATAGTAGCGGGTATGTGGGGATGCAAGAAGGATGGCTCTTTCCTTGATGTGCAGCCCAATACTTTCTTAACAAATGAACAGGTGTTTAGTGATCCGAACTTAGTGCTTTCTGTCCTTGCTGATTTATATAACCGGCAGGTTGATTTTAGTAGTCTTAATGGAGGTTGGTCTACTTTTGCCGACTTCAGCGAAAGTTTTCCTTCTGAAAATGGAAGTGCTTATATCGTGCAAAGAACCGGATGGGGTTATGGACAGTGGGGACTTAATTGGTTCGACAGTTATAACTATATCCGTGATCTTAATTTATTCTTACAAAGAGACAGCGCTGCTACCGGCCTTTCTGATCAGCAGAAAAAAAGATATTCAGCTGAGGGGCGGTTTTTAAGAGCCAATTTCTACTTTGAAATGGTAAAAAGATATGGAGGAGTGCCATTAATAACACAACCGTTAACTTATGACTATAGTGGTAAAGTGAATGATCTTCAATTTCCACGAGCCTCGGAGTCTCAGATGTATGATTTTATCATCAATGAAGCGGAGGCTATTAAAAATGATCTTCCTGCGGATGTGTCAGAAAAATCAAGAGCCAGCAAAGGGGCCGCGCTCGCTATGGAGGCAAGAGCTGCATTATATGCCGGTTCCATTGCCAAATATGGCGCTACAACACCTGCCGTTTCTTTACCTGGAGGTGAAGTCGGAATTGATCCTTCAAAAGCGGTTGGATATTATACCATTGCCTTGCGTGCGGCAAAAGAAATTATTGATGGACAGGCAGGAGGTTACAAATTATACACAGCGCCTGCAGGCGCCTCTATGGATGCGCTTTCTCAAAATTTTGCGAACCTTTTCCTTGATAAAACAAGTGCGGAAACTATATTTATGAAAGATTTTGGAAAAGGCGTGACGCATGCCTTTACCACCAATGACCAGCCTTATTCTTTTTCCGATGAAGGAGGAGATGCCGGCCGCCTTGATCCTTCACTCAATTTCACAGAGCAGTTCGAAAAGTTAGACAATACATTTGCTCCTTTTGCTACTACCGATGGATCCGGTAATCCGGTTTTTTATAAAAATGTACAGGATATTTTTGCTGATAGAGATGCAAGGTTAGCGGGAACTGTTATTTTGCCGGGCGGCTCGTTCAAAGGCCAAACCGTGGATATATGGGCGGGGTACCGTCTTGCAGATGGTACTGTAATAACCAGTGACCAATCTACTACCTTGAAACCTTTGCCGGGAACTACCGTTCCGGTTCAGGTGGTAGGAGCAGACGGCCCTGTTAATGGCTTGGAATTGCGTACTCAAACCGGCTTTTATATCCGGAAATATCTGGATCCTACAATTGGTTCAGGCAGAAGAGGGCAGGGAAGTACCACTGCATTTATCCGTTACCGTTATGGAGAGGTTTTGTTGAACGCTGCGGAAGCAGCCTTCGAACTTGGGGACAATACCAGCGCAGCTTTATATATGAACCAGGTTCGTGCAAGGGCGGGATTAACTATTCCGCTTACTCCTTCAGATATCACTTTTGACCGGATTGTACACGAACGAAGAGTTGAACTTGCGTTCGAGGGACTTTACTTTTATGACATGAAACGTTGGCGTCTCGCTCACATCGTTTGGGATGGAAAGCCGACTACATTAAGTGATCTAAAAACGAATATTGGTAAAGCTACACAACACAGTACGCAGCCATGGGGATTATGGCCCTATAAAGAGTATGCTCCTGGAACGCCCGAAAATGGCACATGGGTATTTAAAGAAACCCTTCCGGCATTAGTGACAGGTGCAAATCGTTTCCTTCTTGGAAATTATTATACACAAATAGGTGATGATGTAATAGCAGCAAATCCTAAAATCGTAAAACAACCGAATCAATAAATATTTATTCAAAATATAAATTATGAAAGAATTATTTAGATATATTGTAATCCCGGCACTTTTACTTTCTTTTTATTCCTGTAAAAAAGATAACCGTTCGGCGCCCTCAACTTATTTAACAGGCGCGATCATGTACAAAGGAGATTCTATCAACGTAGAAAGAAACCAGGTACCGTATCAGTTATATCAATATGGTTTTGGAAAGGTAGGACAAATCGGCAATAATACTACTTTTGAACAAAATGGAAGTTATTCGCAGGTTCTGTACGATGGTGTTTATAAATTAATTATTCCTAATGGACAAGGGCCGTTTTTGTGGAAGCAGGATGTTTCAGGAAATCCGGATTCACTGGCTATTTCTTTAAAAGGAAATCAAACCGTGAACCTGGAAGTTACTCCTTACTACATGATAAGAAATACTCAGATTACTGCAGCAGGCGGAATTGTAACAGCGAATTTCAAAATAGAAAAAATCATCACTGATTCTCTTGCAAAAAATATTGAAAGAGTAAGCCTTTATATTAATAGAACCCAATTTGTGTCTGGTGGCGATAACGTTGCAGCTAAAGATATGGCAGGCGCCGATATTACCGATCCAAATAATATTAGTCTTAGTGTCACCGTGCCGCCAATAACCCCCAATCAAAATTATATTTTTGCCCGTGTTGGAGTTAAGATTGCCAATGTGGAAGACATGATCTTTTCACCTTTACAAAAAATTCCTTTGTAATATTTTTCAATTATTTTTTAAATAAAACTTAATAAGGCCTATTGAATAACCAGGAAGACGCTTGCGCCTTCCTGGTTATAAAATTTCTTTTTCTGCAACGATGGTAATTGGACTGATTGGATTTGGATAATAATCAAAAACAAGAAACTATGAAAAAACTTCGTTTACTGCCGGTGTTCCTGGCATTTACTTTTTTTTGCAATGCCCAGCGATCTTCCTGGAAAATCGTTCCCGGGCACATTACCACCCAATGGGGTGCGGACGTAAGCCCTTCCAAAATATTACCTGATTATCCACGTCCGTTGATGCAAAGAAATAACTGGCAAAATTTAAATGGCCTTTGGCAATACTCGATTCTTCCTCTTTCAGATACTGTAAATATTCCTTCCTCTTTCCAGGGAAATATTCTCGTTCCTTTTGCAGTAGAATCAGCTTTATCAGGAGTAGGAAAAAGTGTGGGAAAGGATAGTATTCTCTGGTATCAAAAAACCATCGCTGTTCCTTCAAATATAAATGGCAAAAGAGTATTGCTGCAGTTTGGAGCAGTTGACTGGAGAAGCGATATTTATGTAAATGGAAAAAAGATCGGCCGGCATGAAGGTGGCTACGATCCATTTACATTTGATATCACTGATGCATTAAAAAAAGGAAGTAAACAAGAACTGGCTGTTCGTGTTTGGGATCCGACTAACGACGGACCTCAGCCTCACGGTAAGCAAGTGGTTCATCCGGAAGGAATCTGGTACACACCGGTAACCGGCATCTGGCAAACCGTTTGGCTGGAAACAGTCCCTGAAACGTACATTGCCTCAACAAAACAAACTCCTGACCTGGACAATAAAACGCTTTCTGTAAATGCATCAATACAGAATTTAAAATCGGGCGATGTGATCAATATTTCTGCATGGAAAGGCAGTGAGAAAGTGGCAGAAAAAAATGGGACCGATACTTCCGTTACGCTCTCCATTCCTGATGCCCAGGAGTGGTCTCCGTCTCATCCGTTTCTTTACAATTTGAAATATACGGTAACACGTAAAGGAAAAGTAGTGGACGAAGTAAAAAGTTATTTCGCCATGCGCAAAATTTCTGTTGCTCCTGATGCGAGTGCAATTAAAAAAATGATGTTGAATAATAAGTTTTTGTTTGAATTCGGTCCGCTCGATCAAGGCTGGTGGCCCGATGGATTATATACTGCTCCGACAGATGATGCGTTAAAATTTGATATTGAAAAAACCAAAGAAATGGGTTTCAATATGATCCGCAAACACATAAAAGTGGAACCGGCACGCTGGTATTATTACTGCGATAGCATCGGAATGTTGGTATGGCAGGATATGCCAAGCGGCGATCTGGGCAATCACTGGGAACCACGTCCTGGTGTTTTGGGAAGAGCCACAGACAAGGATCGGACTCCGGAAAGCGAAGGTTATTACCGGAAAGAATGGAATGCAATTATGGATGCGCTCCACAATTATCCAAGCATTGTAGTATGGACTCCTTTTAATGAAGCGTGGGGACAATTTAAAACTGTTGAAATTACCAACTGGACGAAACAGAAAGATCCATCGAGGCTGGTAAACAGTGCCAGCGGAGGTAATTTTTATCCTGTAGGAGATATTGAAGATCTACACAATTATCCTGATCCTGCAATGCCCCGTCCCGATATTTTTGGAGCAAAAAAAGCTTTGGTGCTGGGAGAATTTGGCGGCCTCGGTTTGTCCGTTCAAGGACATACGTGGCAGGAAAAAAGCTGGGGTTACCAAAGTTTTAAAAGCAACGATAGTTTATTTAAGAGATATAAGTCACTAACCGATAAACTGGAAGAACTAATTAAAGCCGGTTTATCAGCGGCAGTTTATACCCAAACAACAGATGTCGAAGGCGAAGTAAATGGATTTATGACTTACGACCGGAAAGTGATGAAGATGCCTGTTGAAAAATTAAAAGAAGTGAATGAAAAAATGTATCAAGTACAACCTGTTGAGTAGATAGACCAAGGTTTTGAAAACCTTAGAGGTTTAACTGTTATTTCTTTTCATATTGAGTAAATTTGAAGAAACCAAAAGCCTTAGAACAATGAAAATAAGAATGTTGAATATTTGTTGGTTTACTGCAATTTCATTCAGTTCATTATTGTGTTTTAAAAATGCAAATGCTCAGAAGGATTTGAAGGCAACTGCTGTTGAACGGCCATCGACAAGCGTTACCAATTCATATTATATTAGTAATAAAAAGCCTTTGCAACCTTTGGTGTTTATAAAACTTCCTGTCGGAGCTATCAAACCGGAAGGATGGATATTGAAATATTTGGAATTGCAGAGAGATGGATTAACAGGAAAGCTAGGCGAAATAAGCGCGTGGCTTGAAAAGAAAAATAATGCGTGGTATAGCGGCACGGGCAAAGGCGATCATGGCTGGGAAGAAGTGCCTTACTGGTTGAAAGGTTACGGAGATATGGGTTATATTCTGAATGATCAATCTATTATCAAAGAAACAAAATCGTGGCTTGAAAAAGTATTTCAAAGCCAACGCCCAGATGGCTTTTTTGGTCCGGGAGAAGTAGTAAGAAATAAAGAAAATCAAATTGTAAAAGTTCCGGATCTGTGGCCAAATATGATCATGCTTTTTTGCCTTCAGTCTTATTATGAATACAGTAACGATCCACGGGTGATTCCTTTCATGAGTAAATATTTTCATTGGCAATCAACAGTTCCGGATAGCATTCTCTTAAAAACTTACTGGGAAAACAGCCGTGGTGGCGATAATCTCTACAGTATTTATTGGTTGTATGATCATACGGGAGAAAAATCTCTGCTTGATCTGGGGACTAAAATCTTCAGAAATACTGCCAATTGGGATCAAAAAAATAATTTACCGAACTGGCATAATGTGAATATAGCACAGAGTTTCAGAGAACCGGCGACATACTATATGCAGTCGAAAGACAGCAGTTTATTGAACGCCACCTACAATGACTTTCATTTGGTAAGAAATATTTATGGACAAGTTCCCGGTGGTATGTTTGGTGCAGATGAAGATGCGAGAAAAGGTTATACTGATCCGCGGCAGGCAGTGGAAACTTGTGGTATGGTAGAGCAAATGGCTAGTGATGAAATCCTAAGCGGCATCACCGGAGATCCGATGTGGGCTGACAATTGCGAAAATGTTGCTTTTAATACTTATCCCGCTGCGGTAATGCCGGACTTCAGAGGATTGCGTTACCTCACAGCTCCCAATATGGTAGTAAGCGATAGTAAAAATCATTCTCCGGGCATAGAAAACTCCGGTCCTTTTTTAACCATGAATCCTTTCAGCAGCCGCTGTTGCCAGCACAATCACTCACAAGGCTGGCCTTATTATGAAGAACATTTATGGATGGCGACTCCGGATAATGGAATCGCTGCCATGATGTATAACAGCAGCGAAGTAACAGCAAAAGTTGGAGACGCAAAAGGTAAAACGGTAACGCTAAAACAAACTACCCATTATCCTTTTGATGAAAATATAAAAATAGAAGTAAATACTTCTTCACCGGTAACTTTTCCTTTATACCTGCGTGTTCCGCGGTGGTGTGATGATGCCACGGTAACCGTTAATGGAAAAGCGGTTCAGGTAAAACCTTCAGCAAGTTCTTATATCAGGCTGGAAAACAAATGGAAACAAGGCGACGTGGTAGAACTGACATTGCCAATGAAATTAACTTTGAAATTGTGGACAGAAAATAAAAATAGCGTAAGTGTTAATTATGGCGCACTTACTTTTTCTTTGAAAATTGATGAATATTACCAAAAAGTAGATAGCAAAGAATCTGCAATCGGCGATTCGAAATGGCAGCCGGATGCAGATCAATCCAAATGGCCGGCTTACAATATTTATCCCGCCAGCATGTGGAATTATGGTTTGGCTTTAAATGATAAACCGTTATCACAACAATTTGAAATTGTTAAAAAACCGTGGCCGGAAAGTAATTTCCCTTTTGACCAAAAAGATGTACCAATAATGATAAAAGCAAAAGGAAAATTGATTCCTCAATGGACCCTCGATCAATATGGTTTATGTGGCGTTTTGCCTGAAAGTCCGGTGGCAGTTCATACAAAGGAAGAAACAATAGAATTGATACCGATGGGAGCAGCAAGATTGAGGATATCTGCTTTTCCCGTGGTGAAATAGTGAATGGTCAAGGGTGAATATTAAAACTTGAACATTGATTATTGAATATTGAACATTAATATTAAACTCGAAACTTTACAATCATGAAAAAATTGTTCATTATATTATTTGCCGCAACGCTGATTAGCAATGGAAACGTTTATGCTCAAAAAGAAAGAGCAGTTTGGAGTAAAACCGAAGCTAATAAATGGTATGCAACTAAGGGCTGGTTGCGCGGAAGTAATTTCATTCCAAGTACTGCCATCAATCAACTGGAAATGTGGCAGGCCGCCACTTTTGATCCAAAAACCATCGATAGGGAATTGGGTTACGCACAAGGGATTGGCTTTAATGCAATGCGCGTTTTTCTTCATCATATTGCCTGGCAGGAAGATCCGTCCGGGTTTAAAAACAGGATTAAAGAATATCTTACCATTGCCAATAAACATCACATCGGAACCATCTTTGTGATTTTTGATGATTGCTGGAATGATACTTACCATGCAGGAAAGCAACCGGCACCAAAAACCGGAATACACAATTCAGGATGGCTTCGTGATCCGGGCACTTTATATCATACAGAACCGTTGTTGGCCGATACTTTGGAGCGATATGTAAAAGACATTCTGACTACCTTTAAACATGACAAAAGAATATTGCTTTGGGATCTGTATAATGAACCCGGCAATTCTGATTACGGAAATAAGAGCATGGATCTTCTACAAAAAGCATTTACCTGGGCTCGTGAAATTAATCCTGATCAGCCATTATCTGCAGGCCTTTGGAATCCAAAACTGGTAGATTTGAATGTATATCAACTGGCAAATTCAGACGTGATCACTTATCACAATTACGACAAAGAACCGGAACATGCAAAGGTGATTGATTCTTTAAAACCTTATGGGCGCCCACTCATTTGTACCGAATATATGGCGCGCACAAGAGGAAGTTTGTTCGCTACCATTATGCCTTTGTTGAAAAAAAATCATGTCGGCGCTATCAATTGGGGATTGGTATCAGGCAAAACAAATACCATCTACGCATGGGATACGCCAATGCCAAATGGCCAGCAACCAAAAGTTTGGTTTCATGATATTTTCCGAAAAGATGGAACGCCGTATAGTGAAAAAGAAATTGAACTAATAAAATCCCTAACAGGCGTGAAGCAAACACAAAAAGTAAAGTAAGTTTTTGTCTTTCCAATAAATCAAAAAAGCTATCATTGACAGTAAATGAATAAATAACCGGGAATCTTATTTTGCAAAAAGCCTCCTTAAAATACGAATAAAGTAACCACATAATGAAAATTTATCGCCTTATCACCGTTTACATTTTTGTTTTATTTTCCTCCTTTTCCTTCGCGCAGGTTCATAAAGCGCCTGCTTATCCGCTCATTACTCATGATCC
>Ga0068855_100003705_pt1 | contig 18684 bp, 17 predicted proteins | sample KBSCornC52_FD_66592 | JGI IMG/M metagenome (GOLD analysis project Ga0068855, IMG submission 66592) | Corn rhizosphere microbial communities from Kellogg Biological Station, Michigan, USA - KBS Corn C5-2 | ecosystem: Host-associated > Plants > Roots > Rhizosphere > Soil ...
AAATCCCCTGTGCTTCCTGACCGTGGCCGGTAATTCGGAAGTAGAATGTACTGATTGGGTGGCGAATTAATAATTGGTTAAGATCGAGCGCCGCATTACTGCCTCGGCGGTCGTCGGCAGCGTTGGGAAATCCAGCGTGTACGGAAACACCGTCGCTGCTGGCCAAAGATTGTAAATCGTTTCGAGTATCGTCTTGCATGAGTTAGTCTCCTCCATAAAGTTAATTAAGCGGCCGTTCGTAAGCCGACTAGTGTCCACTGGTCGTTAGCTAGGCGCAAGCGGTAGGTTGTGTCGCCGTCGGTTACATCAAATAATTGGATGAGCTCGCTGCCCTTGCGTACCAGGTAGCGTAAACCCGACTCCACAAAGGTATATTCGCGGCCGCCCCAGACCATCCGGCGCGGGTAGCCCTGCAGGTGTCGCTTATCTTGCTTTTGAGTGAAATATACAGAGGTAATTTCGATTTCTTTATTAACGTAAGTCATATTCATTTCTCCGATCCGAGTAATATTTGAGTAATAATTAAAAGGCTCTAACACTTGTTAGATAACGGATTTTGATTGGAGAAACTGCTGGGTACGGATCGCTTTACCGTCTGTAAAAGCGTCTATTTAACCAGTAGTTGTATGAATATGTGGGGTAAGCAGTGACCGTAGTATGCATCCCAAATTATCCGGAGATTGTGCCAAAAATGGCGTATAAGTCTGTGCGGAGGAAGGCCAAAAAGCCAGCCCGTACATGGCTAATGCTTAGTATAGACCCTGCCCCGTCGGCCTGGCAAGCATGCTTTTTGTCACAATTACTTCTTAGGCAATGCGGTCAAGAATGGCGACGAGCTCACGCGGAGTAATTTCGGCCTTCACAATATAGCCGTCAGCCTGCCCTTCGATGTCACTGCGGCTTTCGTCGCGCTGCTCGAGGTTGGTGGTGATGATGATTTTGCTGTGTAACTTGGGCGTCTTGCTGGAGTCGCGCAAAGCCCGCAAAATCTCGATACCGGTAATAGTCGGCACCATCAGATCAAGCAAGATGATGTCGTACTTGTCGGTTTGAGCGGCTTCAAGCCCCTTTTGGCCATCTGATACGACAGTGATCTGGTAGCCTGCCTTAGTAAGTGCGCGGGCGTACAGTTCGCTAATAAAAAATTCGTCTTCGATGCACAGAACTGTGCGGCCGGGCTTGGGAGGGGTTGCGGGTTGGTCCATATAGTTAGTGTATCATCCTGGCAAATTAGCGGCGGTACAGCGAGTGGTTTTTAATCCAGCCGTGAGCGCCGCGGGTGACGTCCTGGTTGCCGCTGGCCTTGCGCTCGGCCGTTAGTTGGCTGTATGGCAAAACGGTAAAACCAAAGGTGCTGCCTTCACCGTCTTTGGAGCGGACCCAGATGTTGCCGCCATGCGCCGTCACGATGGCCTTTGACAAATATAAACCAAGGCCGGTACCACCGATTTGAGCCTGGTTGCGGTGATTACGGTAAAACTTCGTAAACAGATTAGGCACAACGCTGGTAGGGATACCGACGCCCCAGTCTTGTACGGTGGTCTCGACTAGTCCGTCCTGGGTCAGCTTAGTATCGATGCGAATCTTTTTGCCGGGCTGGCTATATTTGATGGCGTTATCGACCAGGTTGCTGATAACCTCGTAAATACTGACCCGGTCTACGCCGACGGTCGGCAGCCCGGGGGCGATGCTGAACTCCAGTGTGAGGCCACGGACTTTGGCACGCAGCGCCAGCGTGTTGGCAGCACTACGGATAATTTCGCCCCAGTTCTCTTCGTGCAGTTCAAGCATCAGCTGATCGCCGTCCACACGGGCCACGTTAAGGATGTTATTAACAAAGGCGGCCAGCTGCTGGGCGGAGGCATTCATTTTAAACATAAAGTCGGTCATTTCGGGGTCCAGCTGGCCGGCTAGCTCTTCTTGGAATGTCTCAATATAACCGCGCAGCAGCGTTAGTGGCGTCCGTAGCTCGTGAACGCTCAGGGCCATAAAGCTCATGATTTGGTCATCTTTGCCGTATTCGGCGGTGTGGTCGAACAACACGAGCATGGTTTCGATGTTGTTAGGGTTATCTTTATTGTAGAAGGCGGCCAGGTCGAGATAGCGTGGCGGCTGGCCTTCCTGGCTGGGGTTAAGCTTGACGCGGTCCCAACTTTTGGTGGCTGTAGCCGACTCGGTTTTAACTTGTTTCAGCCAGCTGTCGAGGGTATCCGGCGTTTCAAAGGCCACGTCCATGACCGTGAAGGCATTTTTGCCTATAATCTCCGCCAATGGCTGATTGAGGTACTTGACGGCCGTAGCGTTGGCAAACATGATCATGTCGTACTTATTTAGGACCACCAGCGGCAGCGGCAAGTTGTTGGCAATAAAGTTAGCATTCAAATCTTGGTTATGTTTTTTGGCGGCGCCTTCGACGGTTTCTGCCACGTTAGCAAGCTGATAGATCTGGGCGCTCAGCGAGGCGACCAACTCGCGCCCTAACCGCAGCGACGCTGGCTTGGGTGGCGCAATGTTGTGCTCGGTGGGTGAAATGTGTAGGATGGTTTGCCAGATCGCCTTGAGCGGGCTGGTGACATACGCTGCAGTTATGTAGGCAAAAATAACAATCAAAAATGGGCTAACCACTGCCAAGCCGAGTAGGATCTGGCTATCGCTCATGCGATGCGTAATAACGTGGCCCAATATCCACCACAGCCCTACCACCATAGCGTCGTACGCCAAAAAGATCAGTATGAGATACCAGCGGACGGTTCTGACGACTTTACTGAGGTGATCCATATCCCACCATCTGTTCCTTACCTGTACGTCACTTCGGCGTTGTCACCCAGGGCAGTAATCCAGGTTTGACCCGGATCAAGGGCTAGCGTTTTGCCAGCATCATTAGTAAATACGTATTGCGCCGAATCCGAAGCTTTGGCCCAGTTACCAGTGGTCACGCCGCCGTCTTGGAAGACGTACATTTTGCCTGTGCCAACGGTGTTATACATGGAGTGATAGCCGTCTGTCATGATGCTATACGGCAAAACTAATGCCACAACTACTTTTGGTTCCAGCTGGGTATTACTGTCGGCGTCCATGTGGGCTGCCCCGCCCTCGCTACGCTTGTAAGCGTTAGCAGCTGCGTCGTAGTCGTAATGGACGTTGTAGAAAGAGCTGGAGATGGCCAAATCAATACTGGTAGTGGTTGGTGTCTTGGCTGGGGCGGCGGTTTTGCGCGCAAACTTATCGAATGTACTGCTGCCATAGCCCTTGGACTGCTCAAGTGACAGCAGAGCAGAAATACTGGTGTAAACATTGTGCGGTGCCTCTCGGCTGCTTATGCGGTGGTAGGCCGCGGAGTTGTAGAACTGGTCAAGATCGCGAATGCCAAGCGCTTTAATATCCGCCAAGGCGTCCGGGCTGCCGCCAACGTGGGCATAACCTGCCTGGAACGGGAGTGCCCAGCGCAAGTAGTACGGCCGTGAACTGCGCACCGGACCGATGTTAGCCGGCTCAGCTTCTTGGTATAAGGCCATAAAGCGCGTAATGCCGCCTTCGGCAATCGCCTCGTACACCACACCGGCATCTTTGAGGCCGGATTGGGGGCGAGCATCAGGGCTATTTTCGATCATAACAGCGGTTACTGGCAACAAGGACTGGGCTTTAGTTACGACTACGCCTGTTAGAGGCGAAGTTACTGGTTTAACAGGGGTCGGCGCTATCTTGACCGGTTTCTTTGCTGCCACGGGGTGTTTGTGCGAAGACGCAACGAACGCATAGGCCCCGCCGCCGATAGCTGCCAGCACTAGTACGATGGTGGCAATAACGAGGGCCTGCTTCTTTTTGCTTAGGCCTTTAAATGTAACTATCAGGTCCTTGAACGAAAAGCGCTTCTTTTTAGGCGGCTCAAAGTTGCCATTTTCTTCGGTTGGGGGTGGATCCCCCATCATTGAAGTGACAGCGATTTCCTCGGGAGTTTTAAATGCCGGTTCGTCTGAAGCTGGCTCGGCTTGCACTTCCTTTGGTGTTTTTATTTGCCTGGTAGTGTCCAACTTGACGGGGCGTGTTTTTTTGGCCGGCGCAAAGTCGTCAATCATAAGCACTATTGTACCAACCGGGAGGCTCTGCTCAAAACCGGAGTCGGCTAGCTACAGGGCTGCTAATTGGGCGTCGAGTCGCCGCAAACTGGTTTCTTTGCCCAGGACGGCCAAGGTCTCGGCTAGGCCTGGGCTAAACGGCGCCTGCGTTGTGGCAACCCGGATCAAGCTAAACAAGATGCCTGGCTTTTGGCCGGTGGTTTCGAGGAGCTGGTTGAGGCGGTCAGTTAAATCCTCGCTCGTAAAGTCACTGGCTTGCAATGTGGCTTTGGCTTGCTCGAGCAGCTCTTTTACTTCGGCGGAAGATATTTTTTTGAGCTGTTTATTGGAGCTAATAAGTTCCGGATTAATCGGTAAGTCTGTAAAGAAAAACTCGGTCAAACTCGGTAGTTCGGCAAAGTATTTAAGGCGTTCTTGAACCAGGCCGAGCACCTGTTTTTTATACTCATCACTGGCGTCCTGGGCAGCTGGCTGCCAAAAGTCGGCTACTCGATTGTATAGTTCATCGAGTGGCAACTGACGGATGTAATGACCGTTGAGCCACATCAGGCGCTGCTCGTCAAAGCGTGCCCCGCTGTGCTGCACGCGGTCAAGTTTGAATTTGTCGATTAGCTCTTGCTGGCTAAATATCTCTTGCTCGGTGCCATCATTCCAGCCCAGTGTGGCCAAGAAGTTAAGCATAGCTTCGGGCAAGTAGCCTTCCCTGGCGTAATCGAGGATATCTTTGGCGCCGTCACGCTTGCCAAGCTTTTTCTTGCCGTCCATAGCCATCACGAATGGCAAAGTGGCGATCAATGGCCGGGGCAGCTCGAGAGCCTCGTACAGGTTAAGATAACGCGGCACACTGCTAATGAACTCTTGAGAGCGGATCACATGGGTAATTTCCATTTGCGCGTCATCAACGATGTGCGCGAAGTTATAGGTCGGGTAGCCGTCCGATTTCATCAGGATGAAATCATCGACTGCTTCGGCACCGGCCGACAGGTCGCCCATCACTTCATCATGCCAGTGGTAATCTTTAGGCTCTGACTTTAGGCGGAGTGGTTGGCTGCCGTCCCATTGGGGCGGATTTTCGGGCCGATGGTCGCGGTATAAAAATGGTTTTTTGGCGGCTTTGGCAGCGTCTCGGAAGGCATCAACTTCGGCGGCAGTATATGGATCGGCATAAGCCCGGCCACTGGCCACCAGCTTGTCGGCCCACTCTTTATAAAGGGCTAAACGTTCTGACTGGCGATATGGACCGTACGGACCGCCAATGTCGGTACTTTCGTCCCAAGTGATGCCAACCCAGCGTAAGCTGTCCTGAATGTGCTGTTCGGCTCCGGCGACTTCACGCACTTTGTCGGTGTCTTCGATGCGTAAGATGAACTGACCGTTGGCTTGTTTAGCGAGCAACCAAGCAAACAGTGCCGTGCGGACGCCGCCGACATGCAAGTAACCCGTTGGGCTGGGCGCAAAGCGTGTTCGTACTGAATTCATTCTGTGGATAGTATAAGAGAAAAACAGCGGCGGTGCTAGATGCTGTCGGCCATCTCGAGCAGCTGATTGCTGGAGAGAGCGGTGTCGCCATTGACGACATACCAAATGCCACCATCTACCCAGGTAGCATTATTGTCGCCATATAGATAGACGGTGCGGCCGGCAATCTGGTAAGACTGGTATGGCTGATTCGATGTTTTAACATAGTCGGCAAACAACATTGAGCTATCCCACGTTGAAGTCTTTTCGGTAACGCTAAACTTGCGGTCATCACTGTTGCTATGGTAATTAATGGTCACGCTACCCGAGCCATACGTCAGATGGCCAAGCGAAAACCCCGGGGGTTGGTAGCCAGGCATGCTGGCGCGGAAGCCGGCCTTGGATGAAGCTAGGCTCAAATTCATCGATGGGATGCTGCGGTACATCAAAAAGCCTGCCACAAAAATGATGGCGAAGGCGCTGGAAAGAATTGCGACATGGGCGCGGCTGAGGCCGTGACGACTTTTGCGGTTGTATGTCTGCTGGTGGCTAGTGGAGTTTGCCATGGCTTGCTCAAAGAGCGCCTGCGAGCGTTGCTGCCCTGTGGGCTGAGTTGTCTGGGTTGGTTGTTGAGTAATAGGCTGTTGCACTGGCGCTGCAGCAACTGGCACTTGTGTTGGCTGAGCTGCGCTGAAGCGTTTAATGGCATCGGTTTGATTGACCTGTTGGGCCCGTGCTAAGCGACTTGGGCTAACGCTCGAAACTGCTACTTTATGAAAGCGAGTGTCTGGCTTGGCGAGAGCACTCTGTGTATTGGTTGGCGATACAGCTTTAAGTTTGGCCGGTACGCTAACTTCGGGCTTCCGGACAGCGCGGCGCATTAGTGTCTGGGGATGTTGCGGTTTGTGAGCTGCCAAATGTTGAGCTGGGCTGCTCTGACGCCGGCTAGATGCCTGTGCGCTAACTGGGTCAGCCACCGTGACATGAATAGTGGTACTAGGCGATTCAACCTTGGCAGCTTGGACGCTTGGCTTTTGGCGTACAAAGCTGTCTACTTGTCGAGCCTGCTTGGCCGCTGTTGGCTTGGCTTTACTGGCGTGATTAGTGTGACCTACAAAAGCCCCACTTACGGCGTCGTACTGCTTACCGTTAAGTTCAATAATGTTTTTGGCCACGGTGTATGTTTGTCCTCATGCTTAAGCGTTTTAGATTTAGCTCTATAGTACCTCTAGTTACTAACCTCTGCAAGTAGTGCTTATGATTAACAGAGAGGGCGCCGCCGCCTGTTTATAACTTCCTGACCGAGGGCTCAGCTAGGGTATACTAGGACGGTACAACTATGGATTTTCTAGACCCCCAAAAACAACGCAAGCAACGCTACATCTTTGGCATTGGCTACGCCCTGATCGCTGTTGCTATCCTAATTGCCACCGTTATCTTATTGTATTTGGCATATGGCTTTGGCTTTGGCAAGAATGGTCAAATCATTCAGAACGGATTAGTATTTCTATCGACCCAGCCCAGCCCAGCCACTATATATGTCAATGGCGAGCCGATTAAGAAAAAGACAGATAGTCGTGTCCAGTTGCCGGCTGGCGACTATGACATTAAACTGACGCGGCCCGGCTACCGTGACTGGGAACGCAGCATTACCGTTGATGGCGCGACTGTTCAGCACTTTGACTACCCGTTCCTGTTCCCGATATCACTAACGACAAGCCCGGTCCATACCGAGCAAAACGCGCCGCCGCTTGCCTTGCAAAGTCCTGATCGACGGTGGCTACTCACCGAAAATGCCGCTAACTTAGCAAGCTTTGCAATGTACGATTTAAATAACCCACAGCAAGCCAGCACCGTCGTAACTATCCCTGATAGCGTTTTGACGAAGCCAGATGCCGGCGGCACCGAATCGTATCAGTTATCGGAATGGTCCACAGATAATAAGCACATCTTGCTGTCGCATACGTTTACCGGCGGCCAAGAATACATAATGATTGACCGGACAGCACCACAAAACAGTGTAAATGTGACGCGGCAGCTTAAGCTGGCGGCTGGCCAAGTCCTCAGTCTCCGCAACAAGCAATTTGACCACTACTTTATCCTCGATCCAGCCAGCCAGACGCTGTACACAGCTGATCTAGGAAATGTCACTCTTACGCCGTATCTTCAAAAAGTACTGGCCTTTAAATCGTACGGTTCTGACACCGTCTTATACGCTAGCTCACAGGATGTAGATGCGAACAAAAGCCAAGTTATATTGCATCAAAATGGCAATGATTTTCCAATTCGGCAAATTGATGCCCAACCGCCCTACCTGCTCGATCTCACAAAGTATAACGGGACGCTTTATACCGCACTTGGGGCCAGTGGCGACAATGAGGTATACGTCTATCAGGACCCGGTAGGCCAGCTGCAACGCTCGCCTACCCATACGGCTGTGCCTGTTAATGTGCTGCGGGTGACCTCGCCGAACTACCTCAGTTTTTCATCGAACGCCCAGTTTATTGTTATAGAAAATGGCCCGCAATTTTCAGTTTATGACGCCGAAAGTGACAAGAAATTTACCTACACCGTGCCGACAAATTTGGACGCTGGCCAAAGCCACGCTGTCTGGATGGATGGTGACCGGCTGACACTGGTCAGCGGCGGCAAGCTCGTCGTCTTTGACTACGACCATACTAATGTCCAAACACTTGTAGCGGCCGATCCACACTATGCACCATTCTTTGACCGTAACTACAAATTCTTGTACACGCTGGCACCGGCTGGAGCCAAAACACCGGCTGGCGCGACGCTCACCAGCACGAGCTTACTTACCAAGCAAGACCAATAGCTAAAAGATATCGTGCCACAAGCGGCTGAGTAATGACGGGCCGTTGCCAGGCAGGTTCTGCGGCCCAGTTGTCGCCGTGCTCTGTGCAGCAGCAGTATTGCTACTAGGATCCGGGCTGACCTGTTGTCCGACCACAATGAGGCGTTTCAGGCTGGTGCCGGGTGGATCGCAGGTAATAAGTGTAGCGGTGGCGGTTTGACCCGGCACCGAGTTAAGGACACTCACATCACTCGGATCGACTACCGTGCGACTGATGACTTTGTAGGCATAAACGGTGCCGTTGTTGGTGAGGTAGAATGTGTCGCCTGGCACAAGCTCGTGCAGCAACACAAAAGCAAACTTATACTTGCCTGGGTTAAAGATGTTGTTTGAGGAGTGGCCAAAGAAGGCAGCGTTACCCACCTGCCCGGGCATCACAGTGGTTGGGTAATGGACTACGCCGTTTTCGAGGGCATTTTCAATCTGGTTTTCATCGGTTGTCGTTTGGCTGTAATCAGTCGGTATTTCGACGTTGATTTTAGGGATGATTACCTCTGGTGTGCTGCCGGCTTGGACTGTCGATGAATCAACAATCACTGGTGTGGCGCTGGCTTTGCTATTGGGCTGGATAAATGGTGTTATAAAAACTTCGTTAAAAAACGTAAACAGGAAGATAAAGAGGACGATAAAGCCGGTGCCTAGCCCGAAGGCCAACGATTGTAAGTGGTGCTTGGCCTTAAGCTGACCGCCGGCTGTGACGGTATGAATCAGCTGCTTCTTGACGTCAGCTACGGTGCGGATATCTTTGATTTTGGGTTTAGTGTGGTGGGCGTGGTTAGCCGGCTCGTGGTGGCTAACCACGACGCCGCTAGCTGTCGGCTGAGGCGGCTGGGCTTGCGGTGCGCTGGCCTGCTCGCGTTGGGCAAGATACTGACCGGCTGCTGACTGATTGGCACTGGCGTAAAATTCGTGCCACACCTGATGTTTTTCGTCATCCGGCAATTTGGCATAGTACTCATGCCAAGCAACCTGTATGTCAGCCAGTGATTTCCCCGAGCTGTTAAGCTGATGCATAAACGCTTGGTGCTTACTGCGTGGCCGGGCGGCTTCGGCTTCGCGTAGCTCTTGCCTGGTGTCGGGTTCTTTTTGATAGATCTCCTCGAGCTTTTGGCGGACGAGCTCGGCGGCTGGGTTAGCTTGCGGCGTAATTGGATCGTTACTCGGTGGCAAGACGTAGCCACTTTGACTGTTGTCAGTGTTGTCCTGTGGTTGCTGCGGGAGAAATGGATTTGCTGTGGCCATAATATGAAAACAGAGTGCTTATGCTAGCTCTTTCACGTTTAAGTATAGTACAATACACCTCTGTAGCCTACGGCTTTATCAGCGTTGGCACGTACCTTTGTAACCATAAACATATTTTAGGCCGCGATGGTGGAATTGGTAGACACGCTAGACTCAAAATCTGGTGTCCATTAGGACGTGCCGGTTCAAGTCCGGCTCGCGGTACCACGCATAGACAGTTTATCTATTACGTTATATTGTAAATTACAATGAAACACCGCGCAGTTAGTTCTGACAACAGGAATTTTATTAGACAACACGGAGAACCTGGCACACACGCCAACGCTGGACCACAAGATGACCGGCTGATTGTGCCGCCGACAGATCCTATTTGGGATACCTTAGATACTGGTAATGGCTCTTCTGAGTTTCAAAGCCATGACTACACGGCAGTGCATCGGATGGCCGGCAGCCCAGTTCGAGTAGTAGTTACACAGCCTGACTTACAGCCGTAGTTAGAGCCTGAAAGGGCTTGCCTGGATTCTGCAGCCACCAGACGGCACAGTATGTGGCGACGTGGCAGCGCCAGATCGACAGCTCGGTTTTGAGTTTGGTTGTGCTAACTTCTCCATTGCTAGCTACAATAATTTGATCCAAGTGTTTTACAACAATATGGAGTTTGTATTCAGAGGTGAATTCGTGCAATACGGCAGCCAACCTCAGCAGATCCATGTTAAACGTGAATGCTGTCCAGTATTTAGCTGCTTTGCCGAGGGCTTGCAGTTGCGAAAAGCTAAGCACCAGGCAGGTGTTGTCGCGCTGTAAAATCGGTTCGGGCGTGGTGGTAAAGTAATCGACGGCGTCTTTGGTTATGGTCAGCTGACCGGGGTATTTCGTGGCGTATTTCTCGAGCAGAATGGCTGTTTCGCTGTTACGGCCGAGATCACCGGCCAAAATGGCGCCGTCGGCCCAGCCACTGATGCTCAGCAGTTCGGCCAGCGCTTCGTGGCTGAAACTACCACTGGGAGTACTGGCCGCAAACTCACCATTCTCGATCACCGGACCGACGACTTTTTGGAGGATGTCGGGCAGCACGACGCGGACCGTGCCCGCACCAGCCTTAAGAGCTTCATTAAAGACTTGAGCTGGAGCGGCAAAACTTTGGGCGTGGCCGCCGATTACCACGAGTTTACCGGCGTAAGCTCGGTTTTCCGGGCGGCTCCAGAGTAGCTCAGAATACAGCGGCTCACTGATGTTTTGGACGTGCCAGTAGTTAGGCTTCGAGGACATACTGCCCTTCGTGCTGAGCTAGCCGGTAGACGACGTTTTTACGTTCCACAACCACATCCCAGCCAGCTTGCTTAGCATGTTCAAACAACTGTTTATTGGGGTTGAACGCAATCGGTTGCTCGACTATTTCGAGCATCGCAATGTCGCTATCGCTATCGCCGATGCCGACACTGTCCTGCTTGCTACAATCATGCTTGGCCATGAGCTGCTTTAGGAACAACGGCTTTTTATCGCGCAGCATGACGTCTTTTTTACCGGTAAAATGACCATCGATAACTTCGTAGGATGAAGCACCCCAATCGTCAAAGCCATAATGTTTGGCGAGCAACTCAACTGCCTGTAGTTGGGAGGCCGAAATTGCAAACAGCAAGTAGCCCTGCTCTTTTAGGGTCGCAATCAGGTCACGGGTGTAGGTATAGGTTTGACCCCTGTACTCCTCAAGTACTCGCTCGACAGCTGCCATGAAATCTGCGTAGTTGATACCGATGATGGCCTGGTCGAAAGCGGCAATCACCTCTTTTTCGTAGTGCGCAAATGAGTCATCGGCCGCTCGTTTTTTCCAGATCATGCGGGCATTTTTGACTTTACTGAAGCTGGCCGCGTCAATCCGACCGGCTTTGTTGAGAGCGTCCAAAATGGCGTGGTAAAGCTGCCACCTCAGAATAGTGCCATCAATGTCGAAGACTGCAAACGGTTGGCTCATACATCCAGTGTAACAGAGACCGGACAGTGGTCGGAGCCCATCACGCTCGGGTGTATATCAGCGGCTTTAACCTTGCTCTTGAGACTTTCGGAAACCAAGAAGTAGTCGATCCGCCAGCCGACGTTACGTTCGCGGGCGCGGGCAAAGTGCGACCACCACGTATAAAAGCCGTTACCCTGTTTGAATATGCGTAATGTGTCTACGAAGCCGGCGTCCAGGAATGCTTGGAAACCGCTCCGCTCTTCTTCGGTGAAACCCTTTTTACCGCGGTTTGGCTTAGGGTTAGCTAGATCGTCTTCGGTGTGGGCAACATTCAAGTCACCGCAAAAAACGACTGGCTTGGATTTTTCGAGCTGCTTGCAGTAGGCCAAAAATGCCGGATCCCAATGCTTTTCGCGGAGCGGGATGCGGCTAAGGTCGTCTTTAGCATTCGGTGTATACACGGTTACAACCCAAAATTTCTCAAACTCGGCGGCAATCACGCGACCTTCGAGGTTTGGGTCGCCGTAGGTGTCGCCCGTCACCTTAAACTCTTTAATAATGTCTTGCGGAAAGCCATTTATGACTTGGATAGGCTCTAGCTTGCTGAAGATGGCAGTGCCGCTGTAGCCGGGCTTTTCGGCCGAGTACCAAAACTGACGATAGCCGGGCAGATCAAAGACGGCCTGATCTTGTTTGGCCTTGGTTTCTTGCAAGCAAAAGATGTCAGGCTGCGCTTGATTGATAAAAGGTTCGAGCATGCCCTTTTTGATGACGGCACGGATGCCATTGACGTTCCAGGAGTAGATTTTAAGCATGCCCCTAGTATATGCCGGCTGGCCAGCAAATAAAATCCATCTTTGTTACAATGACAATCAATGGCTGACAGAATCCTGCTGAAGATTTCGGGCGAGCAACTATCGGGTAGCTATGACGTCGGTATTGATCCTGAAGTTGGTCACTATTTGGCAAAAGAGTGTAAAAAGGTCGTTGAGGCTGGTTACGAGCTTGTGCTTGTGGTCGGTGGCGGTAATTTAGTCCGTGGCGCTGAGCTAGCTGGCAACGGCATTAAGCGTGTGACGGCTGACCAAATGGGGATGCTGAGCGGGCTAATGAACGCTATGGCGCTGACCGATATTTTTGAGAGTGAATCTGTTGAAACGCGTTGCATGAGCAACATTTACGTCACGCAGGTCGCCGAATCATATTCGTATCGGCTGGCCGAAAAGCATCTGGAACGGGGTCGTGTGATTATTATCGCCGGCGGTATCGGTCGCCCCTACTTTACACATGACACAGCTGCTGTGAGCTTGGCGCTCGAGCTTGGCTGCCAAGAAGTTCTGAAAGCTACCAAAGTCGATGGCGTCTACGACAAAGACCCGGCTACACACCCAGAAGCCCTTAAGCTTGACCATGTGAGTTATGAAGATGCTGTCAGCAGTGTCGATATCAAAGTTATGGATAAAGCTGCCATGGGACTTGCCATGGAGCAAAAGATGAAGCTGATCGTGCTCGACCCTATGCAGCCCGATAACATCGTCAAAGCGGCCCGTGGCGAAGCCGTGGGCACGACTATCTCGTAGTTTTTATAGATCTAAATCTTTCATGTCGAGCACAATGTGGTCACCTGGTCCGGCTTCGCCGCGCAAAATGCGACCAGCTATGCCATCTTCGACAGCCCGCTGTAGCGTACGGCGCATCGGTCGGGCGCCTAACCTCGCATCATAGCCGGCCTCGACTATCTTAACAGTGGCGTCTTTGGTCAGTTCAACCGATATGTTTTGGGTACTTAATGTTTTGTTAATGTCAGCAATCATTAACTGGACTATTTGGCCAAGCTCCTCACTATTAAGCGGCTTAAAGAGCACGATATCGTCAAACCGGTTGAGCAGTTCGGGTTTGAACTGACCACTGCTAATGAGCTCGTCCGTTATGGCCTGCTCGAAACTGGCCAGCGCTTCTCCTTTACCAACATGGTCGCGAATAGTTGTGGCACCAGCGTTACTGGTACCGATGATAATGCTGTCTTTGAACGATGCTGGTCGGCCAGCCACATCGGTCAGACTACCCTCGTCGAGCATCTGGAGTAACAGATTGAGGACGTTAGGATGGGCTTTTTCGATTTCGTCGAGGAGCACCACCGTAAACGGCTGCTGGCGGATTGCCATGATCAGACTACTGGTATCATTTTGGCCATTGCTGAGTAAGCGCTGGACGTCGTCGGGCTGCTGATACTCGCTCATGTCAAGACGCACCATGCTGGCTTCGTTGCCAAAGTAACATTCGGCGATCGCCTTAGCGAGCTCGGTTTTACCCACACCGGTAGGGCCGAGAAACAAGAAGCTGCCAATTGGCCGCCGTGGATCGGCTACGCCGGCTCTGGCCCGTCGTAAGGCGCTGGCAACGGCTTTAACGGCACTATCTTGGCCTATCATGCGTTCGTGAATGCGCGCCTCCATGTTGAGTAACTGGTCGGCTTCGGCTGGCGCGGCACTGCCGACTCGTACACCCCTACTCTGTTCAATGGCGTCTTGTACGGAACGCGCTGATACTACCCGGTCATCAGCGTGACTGATGGCTTGCTCGAGCAATAAAATCGCCTTGCCTGGGTACGCCTGCTCTTGCTCGTAGCGGCCGCTCAGCCGGTAGGCTTCGACAATGGCTTCGTAGGCAATCAAGACGCGGTGCTTATTCTCGAGCCGGCTGGCGGCATCGGACACGACCTCAAGAGTACTGGGCTCATCTGGCTCTTGTAGTACCACCGGCGTCAGCAAGTTAGCAAAGGTACTATTTTGGTTGCGCAATCGCTGATAATCGCCCGGCGCCATGGCCATCACGAGCGGCAAGCCGCGCGACTGGATGACTGGCAAAAGGATCTGTGTGGCATCGAATGAACCGGTGCCGTTGCCAAAGAACAGCTGCGCATCATCGAGGAATAAAATAACATGTCCGGCATGAGCGGCTTCGTTAGCAAGTTGGATGACGATTTGTTCGAGTTCGCCCGGATAACGAGCGGCTGAAATAATTGCACCGGCGTCCAAACCAATAACTTGATGATACGCCAGCTTCCGGCTGGCTTTGCCTTCGATAAATATCTGCGCCAGCGCGTACATGTGACTGGTTTTGCCGACGCCATCCTCGCCAATCAGGGCAATCGCCCCGGCGTGATTCTCGAGGGCTGAGGTAATTGCCTGCACGCCCGAAGCGGTCGTGAGCGTGCCGAAGTGGGCATTGTGACGCATAATAGCCACGCTAATGTTCTCGCCAAACTGATTAAGGAGCGGCGTAAAGCCAAAAGCCCAGTCGCGCGCTATGCCCCCAAAGTGCTGCTTGGGCCGCTCAGTTTCTTTTAGTAGTCGATCGAGCCACTTGGTAACCGCTACAACCTCGGCTTCGTGCAACTTGTACAAACTGAGCTGTTTTTTGACTGGTTCGGACAACATCAATATGGCAGCCGCTATTGTGCCAGCTTCAATTACGCTATCACCTTGTGCTTTGCTCATTTCGGTGGCTTTGGCCCAGATGTCCTGCAAAGAAGTTGGCTCGTTTGCTAAGAGTTCGTCGATTTGTTCTGGCGGCAAGAGCAAATGATTGGTAATAAAGCGGCGCTGCCAGCTGTCGCCGAGCGCTTTCCAAAGAGTGGCCACCGACAGCTCAGGTTTCGTCGGCAGGATCGCTAAAACCTCGCCGCTGAGCGTGTCATCTAGCTGGCTGCTTTTACCAGGTGCAATCACCGCTAAATCACGCTTGTACCACAGTGCCCACATGCCAGCTAAAAGCCCAATCCCAAGGCTGAGATAGCCATAGCGCGACTCATGGAAACCAAAACATAAAACAGCCACAACCAGTAATGACACGCTAACACTGGCACTGCTCGCAAAACCCTTGCGGCCAACTTTGCGACCGAGCCGAGCGTTTTTTGCCCGCTTGCTATAAAGGTTTACGATGACCGGCTCGTTTTTCATGGCAAGATGGCCTTTACGATTGCGGCAACTGCTACTACCGGTACGCAGGGCCAAATTACTAACTCTGCGATGCTAAATAAAAAGATGATGATGAGCGTCAAGCCAGCTGTAATCAACACAAAAAAGCGCACCAAGAAACCGATAATCCGACTCACCAGATTGTCGAGCCATGCATGAAAATGGTCGCTCATGCTGGCGCCTGGGTAGCTGACGATGCGACGCCATGGTGCAAACATCGTTTGTACTAATGAGTTAATTGAGAATGCCTCAACAGCGGCCCGGCTCCGCCGTGGTAAGCTGGCGGCAACAGAGAGCCACCCTTGGCCGTACCACCAAGATATAAACTGAAGCGGAATCATATGGTTATTGTACCACTGATATGCTTATGCTTTAAGGGGTTGGTCTGATTTTTACGATAGAATCCAGCTGGGCTGACAAATCATACTTGTTGGTCTGTATCACCAACAGTAAACGGTGGACAAAGTATGCTGGCTATTGCCTTAAATAGGTGAACTAGTTATGCTTACTAGTAAATAGCGTGAAATACTAATGGCCATACACCGATTACCGACACCAAACAGCGACGATGGGACTTGGGGGGACATCCTCAACGACTTTCTAGCTCAGGCTCATAATAGTGATGGTAGTCTGTTGGATGGTATCATCACCGATGTCAAAGTTTCGGCTTCTGCCGCTATCTCTAAAACTAAGCTGGCCCCAGGCGTTCAATCTTCGCTGAGTAATGCTGACTCTGCAGTACAAACAGTCAATGGCAAAGCTCCAACAAGCGGTGCAGTATCTCTGGCTGCTGCTGATGTGGGAGCTCCATCTAAGCCAGTATCAGGAGCAGATGGCAAGCCATTGAAGTGGAATAATACATCTGGCCAGTTAGAAGATGCTACGGCCACCCTAAACGCCAACTATGCCCCGGTACGAACCTTCGACGTGCTTACCTATGGAGCGGTTGGGGATGGGACTACCGATGACACGACGGCGGTCCAGGCCGCGCTCACTGCCGCTAACACGGCCGGCGGCGGAGTGGTATATTTCCCAGCCGATAAAACTTATTTATGTACTGATCTAACAATCCCTGGTTCCAACATCATCATCCAGGGCGGTGGCTGGTCGGCAGTGCTTAAGCAGAAGTTTGTTGCCGGTGATAATCACTATCTGCTATCAGTTAATCCAGGATCGGGCGGTACAGCCGATCCAAGCCAAAATACGACTGGGATTGTCATGCGTGATATTCAGCTTAGGGGCACCTGTGACACCGATGGGTTTGAGCAGTACGTCCATTTGTTGAATATCAATGCCGCTTCAGACGTGCTGATTCATAATGTGTTCTTTAAAGGATTCCGCGGCGACGGATTATATCTTGGCTCGGGCAACTCAGGAAGCGTCGAGCGGCATAACCAACACATCAAGGTCACCGCCTGCAAGTTCGATGGCATTAACAGCGCTAACCGAAATGCCATCTCCGTTATCGATGGCGATGATGTAAACATCTCAGGTTGCACATTTCTGAATACCACAGCTAGCAATATGCCTGGTGCGATTGATCTGGAGCCGAACCCTGGCAGCACCTTTGCGGTGATCCGCAATATCAGAATTGTCGGCAACCATTTCACCAACATAGGTGGCAATACCGGAGTTATCGCCATTGCTCTGCAGAACCCCCAGGCGAGTTTCACGACGCCGAGCCAAAACATTGTGATCTCTGACAACACTATGTCGGGCTGCGTGAACAACTCACAGTTCTTTTTCTTGCAGCCGCAGCAGCCGGCACCCTCTGATGTTGCGAATGATGTGCTGTTCTCGAACAACATCATGTCTGGCTCGACCGGGGAGATCTTCGAGATTGCCGGTATTCGCGGTCTGCGGATGTCCGGTAACACATGGAATGGTTTTGGCAACGCAGCGGCGATTGGCTACACCGACAAGGTCGCGGACGTTGTTGTCTCAGATAATAATTTTCATGGTTGCGGCTGGAATACAGGCGAAGTCTTCGCTGTCATCCGAGCAAGTCGATTGTACCTTATCAATAACTATGTGGATGCTCTGTCAGGTGACTTCATCCGCTTCCAGATCGATGGTTCATCTACAGGTGCTTCGGATAATATTTGCGCCTCAGGCAATATCATTAAGAATGGCGGTACGAACTTCTCATCGCAGAATGCCAGCCATACGCTGACCTTGGCCACGAACCTGGTACGAGACAATGACTTGTCGGGGCTCTCAAACACCGTCATCAACACGGTGCATTTCACGCCGGAGTCAATAACCGTGTCTGTGGCTTGGGACCCACCTAGTCTTATCACAGGCTCTGCGACGACAACGACGGTTAGTGTCGCAGGAGCTGCCACCACCGACTCAGTGGTTCTGAACCATTCCTCGGTGGATGCTGCAGGTACTGCGTGGCTGATGTATGGCTACGTCTCGGCTGCAGGCACTGTTACGGTAGTGCTGATGAACCAAACAGGCAGCACGGTAGATCTGGCGTCAGGAACTTTGAGAGTTAAAGTTATTAAGCTGTAGTTCAAGTAATGTTGTTGGCGGAGGGAGAGGGATTCGAACCCTCGATACCCTTGCGAGTAAACACGCTTTCCAAGCGTGCGCCATAGGCCACTAGGCGACCCCTCCACGGCCAAAAATCAGTATAGCTTAAAATTACTACAAAAACACCTTGCGACGGATATGGCAACGGAGGTACACTAGGACGAATGGCAGCCTTAATCGAAATCGAAGAAGTCAGCAAGCTGTATGGCTTTGGTGATGCAGCAACGATCGCCCTCGACGAGGTTAGCCTTACTATTGAAGAGGGTGAGTTTGTGGCAATTATGGGGCCAAGCGGCTCGGGCAAATCTACCCTTATGAATGTGATTGGCCTGCTCGATCGGCCGTCGCATGGCAAGTTTGAACTTAACGGCCGATCAGTCGCTCGTTTGCGACCTAATCGGGCAGCTAAATTACGGCGTGATAGCATTGGTTTTATTTTCCAATCGTTTAACCTCCTGCCCCGCCTGACGGCGCTCGAAAATGTGGCACTGCCGCTTATGTATAAAGGCATGTCCAGTAGCCGACGTATTAAACGAGCCAGCGAAATGCTGGAGCGAGTCGGTC
>Ga0068855_100003711_pt1 | contig 18668 bp, 16 predicted proteins | sample KBSCornC52_FD_66592 | JGI IMG/M metagenome (GOLD analysis project Ga0068855, IMG submission 66592) | Corn rhizosphere microbial communities from Kellogg Biological Station, Michigan, USA - KBS Corn C5-2 | ecosystem: Host-associated > Plants > Roots > Rhizosphere > Soil ...
TAGCGGCTCAGCATGGTAATCAGCGCGATGGAGGCGACGCCGCCCACCAGGAAATAGCTGATCATGTCCGGCATCTGGAAGGCGGCGTTGTACGCATCGGTCAGGCGGCCCGCGCCGAAGATGTAGGCGATGTACTTGGATCGCACCAGCCCCATGACGCCCGAGAGCAGCGACGACGCCATCAGCAGAATCGTCGCGGAGAAGGCCGTATGGGCATGCGACGGACGCAGCCAGTGGAAGCGGCCTCGGCTGGGCGCAAGGGCCTCGGGTGTAGGCAGCGGATTGGGATCTTCGGGGAGCGGCAAGGGGTTCGTGTTCTCGTAGTCGCTGTTGCTTCAGGCGATGAGTTGATTCTATCGGTTGAAGCGCTGTGCGAGGCTTATGGGGTGGCGGGGCTGGTTCGCCTGCAAGGTAAGAGGACAGGGACGTGGAGAATTTTCGCCTGAAGGTCTTTCGAGCGGTCGCCGCGGAGATAAGCTTTCGCAAGGCGGCGGAGGTGCTGCATCTCAGCCAGCCGGCCGTCAGCCAGCAGGTCCGCTTGCTCGAAGAAGAGGCCGGGGTCCTCCTGTTCGATCGTGGCAGCAGCGATGGCCATGGCAGCCAGATCGCTCTCACCGAAGCGGGTCGCGTGCTGTTGCGGTACGCGACGACGGCGGCGACGATGACGGACGCCCAGCGCGCACTCGCTGCGTTGAACGACGACGTGACCGGCGAGCTGCGGCTGGGAGCTTCAACGACAGTAGCCCAGTATGTATGGAGCCACGGCCCTGGCGGTCGGAACGACGGTGAAGCTGGCGCGGGCATTGTAGATCGTGCCGCTGGCGATTGCCACGGCCTCGATGCGCAAAAACAAGCGAAGATCTACTGGCCGTAGTTCATTCTCTGCTTCTGCGTGGCGGCGATGATGGCAAGTTATGTCCCGCGGCGCTTCAGTCCGCGCCTTCGGAGTTTTGCGACAGGTCAAAGAGTTTCGGTGCTGACTGCCGTGGCGTAGCAGCGTGGCGGGGAGCAGCCGCATGTCGCGGCGCGCGGATGGGATGGACCGCCGCGCGAGTCACCGGCTTCGAGAGCAGCGCATGCAGCTCGCGAAGTTCTTTCTGCAGCTTGCGCAACTGCTTCGACGGGGCAGGACGCGAATCGGTCTCCTCGATGCCGAGGGTGAGTTGCGGCTCCTTGTGCCGCAGCTCGGCCTTGAAGATCTGGCGGGCGCCGGGGATGGTATAGCCCTCGTCATAGAGCAGGCTCTTGATTCGGAGCACCATCTCGACATCGCGGCGGCGGTAGAGCCGTTGGCCGGTGCCTCCCTTGTGCGGCTTCAGGCTGGGGAACTCGCTCTCCCAGAAGCGAAGCACATAGGCCGGCAGGTCGCAGAGTTGGGAGACTTCGCCGATGCGGAAGTAGAGCTTGTCCGGGATCTCGGACCCGGAGGCTGGGGGCGTTCTGCGGATTGGCTGGTGCTGCGCCATGCCAAAGCTCCCGAAAGGCCGACACATTCGGCTTGCTGTCAGTATAGGACAGCAGCCGGTGTATTGCTGCAAAATCGCAGCGTTTCTTCAACAGGTGCCATCGCCGCCGACGCTTCGCTATGCTGTTTGCGGAACCCGGAGAGCGGAACCGGCGTATTGTTTCTTGGATAGAGGAGATTGGCCATGCGCGTTACCCAGATCACAGCGGCGGCAGCGATCGTCGGAACCATCCTGATGACCGGTTGCCGTATCGAATCCAATAAGCAGGGTGGCAACGACAACGTGAAGATTGCGACCCCTTTCGGCGGCATGCAGGTGAAGACGAATGATACGACCGTGCTTCAGGGAATGGGACTGCCGGCCTACCCCGGAGCGACGCTGATCAAGAAAGACAACGATCACGGGGCTGCGGACGTCAACATGAGCTTCGGCAGCTTTCATCTCCGGGTGAAGGCGGCGAGCTATCAGACGGCCGACAGCCCGGACAAGGTGCAGGCGTTTTATCGCAAAGCGCTGGGCGCGTACGGTGACGTCATTGCATGCAAGAACGACAAATCCGTAGGCGAGCCCACACGCACGGCCGAGGGGCTGACCTGCGACAAGAACAACAAGCATGTCCAGATCGATGACGACATGGCCGGCAAGCTGGAGTTGAAGGCCGGGTCCAAGGAGCGCCAGCATATTGTCGCGATTGACCCGAATGCGGATGGGACCAAGATCGGGTTGGTGGCGCTGGAACTGCCGGGACACTTTTCAAACGATAAAGACAGTGAGCAGTAGGTAAAGACCGGGAACAGCAGTTCGACGCAGCTTGAGGAAGCTCTGATTTACCTTTGGTTTTAAAGGGGCGGGACTTTAGTCCCACCATAAACGAAACCAGATCAATGCGGCTTTAGCCGCCGAGCGAATGATCGGGGGTAAGCAGATCTTCCTGGAGTTACCGTCAAGGCTTGCCGCGCCCCACCGGCTGCGGTAGCTTCATAAGATATGCATGATTTTTGCCACCGCTGCGGGGGAGAGCTTCTGGGCCGCGACGGCTCGTCGCCCTTCTGCCCGCACTGCGGCGCGCCGCAGATTTATCTGCTGGACCACGACCAGCCGGCCGAGTTTGCGGCGAACACCACCGGTGCTGCCCCGCCCCCGGCGCCCCGGCAGGTGGAGTGGAAGACGGCGATTCGCTGCGCCTTGCTCGTGGCCGCCGTTGCAGCCATGCTCACCCTGATTGCGGCGCGCTTCGAATCCGTCTCGCCGCTGAGCTGGCTGTGGACGGTCAGCGGTTCTCTGATTACGCTGGCGCTCTATCAGAAGCGCCGTCCGCAGGCAGGGATGGACGCGGGCATCGGCGCGCGCATCGGCGTCGTCGTCGGCTTTGTGCTGGTGGCCTGCCTGGCGGTCGCGATGGCGGCCAGCGGTCTGATCGCGCGCTATCTGCTGCACAACATGGCCGGCTTCGATGCCCAGTTGACACAGCAGCTTCATGTACAGATTCAACATGCGCTTGCGACCAACCCCGAGGCAAAATCGGTGCAGGGCTATCTTTATTCGCCGGAGTTTCGCGCTGGCATGATGCTCGCCGGCTTCGGCCTGATCTCTGGCATTCTGCTTGTACTTTCGACAGTGGGCGGCGCGGTGGGCGGCCTCCTGCGGACGCGGCACAAGGCCTCCGTGTGAGGTGCGATTATCGCGGTTCCGGCGTCTTCCCCCGGCATTCGTCATGGGCTGCTGATATCATCAAGCGCAATCGCTATGAGTGAAACGACCGAGACACACAAGCCGAAGATACGCGAGAAAGGCCGCCTCATGTCGGCGTCCGAGATCGAGCGGACGCTCGTCCGCCTGGCCCATGAGATCGTAGAAAAGCATGATGGCTGCGACAACATCGGCCTGGTCGGCATCAAGCGGCGCGGCGTTCCCCTGGCCGAGCGGCTGGGCGAGTTGATCGCCAAGATCGAGAAGCGCCCGGTCGATACCGGCATGCTCGACATCAGCTTTTACCGCGACGATCTTTCCACCGGCGGCACGCGGCCTGAAGTCGCGGCGGGCGAGATAGGGTTCGACGTGACCGGTCGCGACATCGTGCTGGTCGACGATGTGCTCTACACCGGACGGACAGTACGCGCCGCGCTCGATGCCCTGTTCGACCACGGCCGGCCCAGGAGCGTGCAACTGCTGGCGCTGATCGACCGCGGCCATCGCGAGCTTCCCATCCAGGCGACGTTCGTCGGCCGCACCGTACCGACATCGGAGCGAGAGATCATCGAGGTAAAGCTCAACGAGCTCGACGAGCAGGAGCAAGTGCTTCTGGTCGAGCTGGTGGATTGACCGAATTAAATGGATTGACCGAACTGATGACGCAGGAAACACACGCTCCGAAAAAATTTGCCTACGCCGCCGGTTCGCTGTTAAGCGTCTCGGACCTGTCTGTGCCCGAGGTCTCCGCAATCCTCGCGACCACGACCCGGCTGGAGCAGATGCCGCACCCCAAGCGCGCGCTTCTGCTGAACGGTCGCCGTATCGCCCTTCTCTTCTATGAGTCGAGCACCCGCACCCGCACCTCGTTCGAGCTGGCGGCAAAGTCGCTCGGCGCGACCACGACGCTGGTCAGCGACAAGTCGTCGTCCATCGAAAAAGGCGAGAGCCTCAAGGACACCGGCCTGACCCTGCGCGCCCTCGGGGCCGAGTGCATCATCCTGCGCCACCCCTCGTCGGGAGCGCCCTTTGTACTGGCGCGCGAGACCGGCCTGCCCGTCTTGAACGCGGGCGACGGTATGCACGAGCATCCTTCGCAGGCGCTGCTCGACGCGCGCACCATGCTGATGCGGCTGCCCGGACGAGATGCTGCAAAGGCCACGGCGAAGAGTCTGGACGGCGTGACCGTTGTGATTACGGGAGACATTCTGCACAGCCGCGTCGCGCGGTCGAACGCCCTTCTGCTGCCGCGTCTCGGCGCGAAGGTCCTGCTCTCCGGGCCTGAGCCGCTGCTGCCCGAAGCCGCGCTTGGCCTCGGTACGGGCGTAGAGATTGTGCGCGACTTCGACGCCGCGCTCGAGCGCGCCCAGGTCGTCATGATGTTGCGTATTCAAAAGGAACGCCTCGCCGGGCTCGAGCTTGATCTCGGCGATTACATCGCCCGCTACCAGTTGAACGGCGACCGCCTCGCCCGACGCGCGCCCGACGCGCTGGTCATGCATCCTGGCCCCATGATTCGCGGGCTGGAGATAGCGGGAGACGTGGCCGACGGGCCCGGCTCCGCGATTGAGCTACAGGTCAGCAATGGCCTCTCCATCCGTTCCGCGCTGCTGCTGCGGGCGTTGAATTCGGGTGGATTCGAGAGTGTAACCGTATGAGTGACGTATTAATTCTGAATGGCCGTGTCATCGATCCGGCAGGCAACTTCGACGGACCCCGCGACCTTCTGCTGCGCGATGGAAAGATCGCCGCAGCCGACAAGCCGGGCAGCCTCAAAAATATCGAAGCGGCAGAGACAATCGATGCGTCGGGACTGGTCGTGGCTCCCGGTCTGGTTGACGTTCACGTCCACCTTCGCGAACCGGGCCAGACCTACAAAGAGACCATCGCCACCGGCACCGCAGCGGCAGCAGCGGGGGGCTTCACCACCGTTGTCGCGATGCCCAACACCCTGCCTGTCAATGACTCGGTCGCCGGTCTCGAATGGATGCTCGCCCCCGAACGCAGGGCTGTCGTGAAGCTCTTCGCCATGCCCGCCGCAACGATGGGCAGCATGGGCGCAACGCTGACGGACTTCGCCGCGCTACGCAAAGCCGGTGCCCTCGGCTTCACCGACGACGGAAAGCCTATCCTCGAAGACGCCATCATGCGCGAGGCGCTCCTCGCCGCCGCACGGCTCGGCGTTCCCGTCTCGCAGCACGCGGAAGACACGCATCTCACCGGCGGTTGCAGCATGAACGCCGGGCCGGTAGCGTTTCGTCTCGGCCTGCGCGGTATGACGGTCGAGGCCGAATCGCGCATCGTAGAGCGTGATATCCGCCTGTTGCAGGGGATTGAAAAGTCCGAGCACCTGCGCCCTCATCTGCATGTGCAGCACGTCTCGACGGGCCGCGCGCTCGAGGCGATCCGCGAGGCGAAGCGTCAGGGCCTGTATGTCACCTGCGAGGCAGCGCCGCATCACTTCACGCTGACCGACGAGGCCATCGGCGACTACGATACCAACGCCAAGATGAATCCCCCGCTGCGCGCCGAGCAGGACCGCCAGGCCGTCCTCGCCGGTCTGGCCGACGGCACGGTGGACTGCATCGCCACCGATCACGCCCCCCACGCTGCGCACGAAAAGGAGCAGGAGTTCGAGCGCGCGCCCAACGGCATCACCGGCCTTGAGACCGCGCTGGGACTAGCCCTGCGCGTTCTCCATCGCGGCCAGGGGCTGTCGCTGACAAAAATCCTCTCGCTCATGAGCACCGCACCCGCAGCAATCGTCTCTCTGGCTGGCAGAGGTTCGCTGGCAGTCGGCAACATCGCCGATGTCGTGATCTTCGACCCCGCAACGGAGTGGAACTTCGCCGCAAAAGAATCGCGCTCGAAGTCGAGGAACACGCCCTTCGACGGCGCACCCATGCTGGGACGAGTCCACGCAACCATCAGCGAAGGCCGCATCGTCTTCCGCCAGTAAGCGGGGTCCTGCCAGTATTTGCACTCAGCCGCGATATGCTGGAAGCCCATGGACCCGATAACCCATCTGATGACTGGAGCCGTCCTCGCCCGCAGCGGCTTCAACCGCAAGGCAGCCTACGCTACCGTGGCCATGACGCTGGCCGCCGAGGCCCCCGACCTCGACACGCTCTGGGCCATCCGCGGCCCCATCGCAGCCTTCGAGCATCATCGCGGATGGACCCACGCTCTCCTCGGTCTTCCTCTCGAAGCCGCCGTCGTCGTCGGTGCCATCTATCTCTTCCACCGCTGGCGTCTCAAGCGCGGCAAGCCCGCGAAGCAAGCCGCTCCCCTGCGCTGGGGCCTGCTCTATGGCTTCGCTCTCATCGCGCTGCTCAGCCATCTCCTGCTCGACTGGACGAACAACTACGGCCTGCGCCCCTTCTTCCCCTTCAACCCGCGCTGGTACGCTGGCTCGCTCGTCTTCATCTTCGAGCCGGTCATGTTCGCGCTTCTGCTCATCGCGCTTCTCGCGCCGGTTCTCTTCGGCCTCATCAACAGTGAAGTAGGCGCACGCAAGCCCGCCTTCCGTGGACGCGGCTGGGCCATCGCCGCACTCATCGCCATCGTCACCCTCTGGGGCTGGCGCGCCGTCGAGCAGCAGCAGGCCATCCAGATCGCACTCAACAGCGGCGACTTCGGCCCCCCGCCCAACAACGTCCCCATCCTCCGCGTCACCGCGGAGCCCTACCCCATCAATCCCTTCCGCTGGCAGGCCATCGTCGAAACGCCGGACTTCTATCAGCTCGCCATTGTCGACACCTTCAACGACACCGTCGTTACCAACGAGCACTCCGACATTTTCTACAAGCCCGCGGAGACCGCCACCACGCTCGCAGCCAAGCAAAGCTGGCTCGGCCACATCTATCTCGACTGGTCCAGAATTCCGCTCGTCACCCAGTCCGATACCGACCCCACCACCGGCCTCACCGTCGTCACCTTCGACGATCTACGCTTCATGTATGACGCCTACTTCCTGCATGGCCGCGAAGACCCGCCGCTCTCAGGCGCCGTCACCGTCAACGCCGCGCACCGCGTCACCCGCATGGAGATGGATGGCCGCATCCAGCGCTAAGCGAGCTACGGGAGATTCGCCCAATCTTTGAGGATGCTGCGACTTTTGCCTCTCGATCGACTCCTATAGGGAAAGTCCCCATGTGGAACTTATTTCAACCCGAGGTGCAGCATGTTCGACATGAAAAATCTTAGCAAGTTGAAGCAACTGGACGAAAACGCGCCGGATGCGATGAAGACCTTCTGGGCCTTCGACAAGGCCGCCTTCACAGAAGGCTCAATCGATGTGCTGCACAAGCAGTTGATGGCCGTCGCGGTTGCGCTGACAACCCAGTGTCCCTACTGCATTGAGCTGCACACGAAAGCGGCGCGCGCCGCCGGCGCGACCGACCAGATGCTCGCGGAGACAGCCGTAGTCGCCGCTGCGATGCGTGCAGGCGCCGCCATCACGCACGCCACCCACCTGTTTAAAACCTAGTTAGGAAAAGACACTAGGAGCGAGTGCAACAAATCCCGTCTTCCCGCGGTTCCTGCAATGGTGGGGAACCGCGGAACGCATCCCTGCGTATCGATAGTTGCAAGGAACAGGTGCCTGTTCTCTATCGAAAGGATGCATATGAAGATATTTCATGCCTTGGCGGCGTGCGCGGTATTGCTGTGCTTGAATCTGTCGGCGCAGACTCCGTGCAGCGGCTCCAAGGTGGCCGGCATCGTACGAGATTCCACGGGTGCGATCATCCCCGGAGCCAGCGTCACGCTCGACGGAGGTGAGACAACGCAAAGCGGCGCCGCCGGCCAGTTTCGATTTGCCTGCGCCTCTTCCGGGCAACACGACCTGCGCGTCAGCGCGGCCAGCTTTGCGACCAAAGAGATCAAGGTTCAGGCACCGCAATCAAAGGCCGGGCTGATCGTCGTGTTGCGGCCCGAAGACGTTACCACCTCGGTCAACGTAGGCGAAGACAGCGGCACGGAAACAAACGCCGCCGCAAGCGGAACCTCCCGCACCATCTCAGGCGATCAACTCAGCACGCTGGCCGATGACCCCGATGATCTGAAACGCGAGCTGCAGCAACTGGCCGCAACCAGCGGCGGTCTGGCCGGCAATACCACCATCACCGTTGACGGATTCCAAAGTTCTTCGCCGATGCCGCCCAAGAGTTCCATCGCGTATATCAAAGTCAACCCGGACCTGTATTCCGCCGAGTATCGGCAGCCGCCCTTCGACGGCGGTCGCGTCGAGGTCTACACCAGGCCGGGCCAGAGCGCATTTCACGGCGCGCTGTTCACCACGAACGGCAGCCCATGGATGAACGCGCGCGATCCCTTCTCCACCAGCAAGGCGGCACTCGGAAAACAACGTTACGGCTTCGAGCTGAACGGTCCGGTGCGCAGGAAGGGCAGCGACTTCGCATTGACGTTGGAGCACCGCACCATCGACGATTACGCCGTGGTCAACGCCATCACGCTTGATGATCAAGGCAACCAGCAACGCACGGTGGTCAACGTTGCCGCACCGCAACAGCTCTGGCTGGCGACGGCACGGATGGGCTGGCAGCTCGGCCAGAAGAATACATTCACGGCGTCTTACAACGGCAACGTCAACCATTCGCAAAACGTAGGCGTCGGCGGAACGGCGTTGCCCGAGACCGGTTACAGCGGCGGAAGCTACGACCATACGCTGCGCCTTCTGAACATCACCACGGCTTCACCGAAGATGATGCACGAGGCACGAGTAGCGCTGGACTGGACGGGAGAGACCGATGTGCCCTCCTCCACCGCGCCGCAGGTACAGGTCGCCGGAGCCTTCACCAGCGGCGGTGCCGCCATTGGACAGCAACGGATGCATGGCTTCGAGATCGAGGCGGACGACGACATCGTCATCAGCACGGCGAAACACCTGCTGAAGATCGGCACGCAGTTCAAGCTCTTCAACGTGCGCGATCAGTTGACGACAAACTTCAACGGCGTCTACACCTTCGGCGGCGGCACCGCTCCCGTGCTTGATGCCAATGGAAAGCCCATCCCAGGCCAAACCGAGACGATCACCGGACTCGAACAATACCGTCGCGCAAAACTGGGCCTCGCCGGTGGAACCGCCACCGCCTTCAACAACGTAACCGGAACGCCTGCCGTCAACTTCACGCAGGTACGCGACGCTCTCTACATTCAGGACATGTGGAAGCTGCGGCCAAACCTGCAGCTCGCGATGGGCTTCCGCTACTACCTGCAGAACGCTCCGCTGACAATGAATGGAGCAACGCCGCGGCTCGGTATTGCATGGTCGCCGGACAAAAAAGAGAAGTGGCAGCTGCATGCCCACATCGGCCTGTTCAGCGGGCAGTTCAACACCTCCGACTACGCCGAACTTCAGCGCGAAGATGGCGTGAATCGCATCACCAGCACCGTCTACAATCCCGTCTATAACGACCCCTTCGGCGGAGGCGCAACCACAATCCACTCCATCCGTCAGGCTTCGCCGCACCTGCAGAACATCACCTTCGCCATCGAGAACATCGGCGGCACCCACACCTTTCCCCATGGCTGGAGCGTCAACACCGACATCTACTGGGGCCGCATCTGGAACTACACGCGAACGCTGAACATCAACTCGCCGCTCAATGACAATCCGGCCGGTCCCCGTCCCGGCGCTCCCAACCTGAATGTATTGCAGGCAAATAACAGCGGTCAGGGCCGCGCCAACGTAGAGTTCTTCGGCATCAACCAGCACGAGATGAAGCGGCTTCAATTCTCTTTCGGCGCGGTCCGCGTCAACCTGATCGACAACACCAATGACGATCTCTTCTTCACTCCGCAGAGTTCGCGCACCGATGCGGGCGAGTTCGCCCACCGCAACGGGCAAGGCATATGGCAGGTGTTCGGCAACGGATCGCTGAAGTTTCCGGAGAAGCTTGAGTTGAGCACCGACCTGCAAGGCCAGAGCGGAGCGCCTTACAACATCACCACCGGCTTCGACAACAACGGCGACGGCAACTTCAACGACCGGCCGCAGTACGCGCCCTCGGGCGACCCCAACGCAATTCCGACCCAGTTCGGCCTACTGGTGCCAAGCGGCGGCATCGGCGCATTCCCCCGCAACGCAGGACGGACTCCCTGGACGATCCACATGGATACCAACCTGCAGCGCAAATTCGTGTTGAACAATCCCAAGGCCGAGCATCCGCAGACGCTGACCTTCAACGTGCGCAGCTCGAACATGCTGAACCACCTCAACGTCACCCGCGTCGGCGGTGTGCTCGGCTCCCCGCTCTTCAGCCGGCCCTACGCCGCTGACAACGGCCGCCGCATAGAGATCGGCGCGCGCTACAGCTTCTAGAGCAAAGCACCCAGTGGTGTAGAGACTTGCATTTTTTGGTTGTCATTCCGCAGCGAAGCGGAGGAATCTGCTGTCTGGGTATCAAACCAGACAGCAGCAATGTAAGTTGAGCAACCGATCTTGCTCTATTTTCTTTACAAGATATACCGCGACAGATCCTGGTCCTTCACAATCGAGGCCACCTGCTGCCGCACATACTCCGGATCGACCACAATCACCTTCTCGGTTCCGGCCTCGGTCTGCCGCTCGATCACCGGCAGCGGCGCGGCGGGTTTCTGCTCGCCTTTGAGCGCAGCCGACGAGCTGACCTCGGCCACCACACCCTCTTCCGTCACCTCCGTACGCGGGCTCTTGAACAGGTCGGGAGCCTGAAAGCTGATCTCATCGAGCACCCGTTCCAGAATCGTATGCAGCCGCCGCGCTCCGATGTTTTCCGTGGTCTCGTTCACCTTGAAGGAGAACTGCGCCATCTCCTGAATCGCTTCCTTCGTAAACTCCAGCTTCAGGCCCTCGGTCTCGAGCAGCGCCGTAGCCTGCTTCACCAGCGAAGACTTCGGCTCGGTGAGGATGCGTACAAAATCGTCTACCGTCAGCGACTGCAACTCCACCCGGATGGGGAAGCGTCCCTGCAACTCAGGAATCAGGTCGCTGGGTTTGGAGACATGAAACGCCCCGGCAGCGATAAACAGAATGTGGTCGGTTGAGACCATGCCGTACTTGGTGTTGACCGTGGTCCCTTCGACAATCGGCAGGATGTCCCGCTGCACGCCCTCGCGCGAGACGTCGGGCCCATGCGCCCCTTCGCGTCCGGCGATCTTGTCGATCTCATCGAGAAAGACCATTCCCGAATCTTCCACCCGCTCCACTGCCAGCCGGTTCACCTGGTCCATATCGATCAGGCGGCCCTCTTCTTCCTGCACCAGGTACTCGAAGGCCTCGGAGACCTTCATCTTGCGCTTCTTCGTCCGGTTTCCAAACAACCCCGGCAGCATGTCCTTGAGGTTGATGTCCATCTCTTCCGCGCCCTGGTTGGAGAAGATCTCGAAGCTGGGCTGGTTGCGGTCGCGCACATCCAGCTCGACCATGCGGTCGTCGAGCTTGCTCTCGCGGAACTGCTGGCGCAGCTTCTCTCGCGTGCGCTGCTCCCGGTCTCCGGGCTTGTCTTCATCGTCGTTGGCAGGCGTAGCGGCGGGCAACTGAATCACGTTGCTCCCGGCCTCGTGTGTGGCCCCGGCGGCGGTGGTCGCCGCAGGCGTAGCGACAGGCGTGGGCGGCAGCAGCAGGTCGAGCAGACGGTCTTCGGCGGCAAGCTCCGCTTTGTCTTCTACCTCGTCCATCTTCTCTTCGCGCACCATGTCGATGGCAATCTCCACCAGATCGCGCACAATCGACTCGACGTCGCGGCCTACGTAGCCGACCTCGGTAAATTTGCTGGCTTCTACTTTCAGGAACGGCGAGTTGGTCAGCTTGGCCAGCCGCCGCGCAATCTCCGTCTTGCCCACGCCGGTCGGCCCGATCATGATGATGTTCTTGGGCATGATCTCGTCGGCCAGCTCGGGCGAGAGCTTCTGCCGCCGCATCCGGTTGCGCAGCGCGATAGCGACTGCACGCTTGGCCGCATGTTGTCCGACGACGTACTTATCCAGCTCAGCAACGATCTCGCGCGGCGTCATCTCATCGAGCGCCAGCGCCTGATCTTCCGCAGTTCCCGGTAAAAAAATTGCCATAGACTTCCCTTACTCCGCCTTCAACTCTTCAATCGTCATCTGGTCGTTCGTATAGATGCAAATCTGACCGGCAATCTTTAGACTCTTCACCGCGATCTCTCGTGCCGACAAATCCGTATTTTCCATCAGCGCCCGCGCACTCGCCAGCGCATAGCTCCCGCCGCTGCCGATGGTGGCGATGCCTTCATCGGGATCGATCACATCGCCTGTGCCGCTCAAAAGGAACGTCTGCTTGGGATCGGCGACGATCAGCAGGGCCTCAAGCTGCCGCAGCATCTTGTCGGTGCGCCAGTCTTTGGCCAGCTCCACCGCGGCGCGGCCCAGGTTCCCGGCATACTGCTCGAGCTTGGTCTCGAACCGCGCAAACAGCGAGAACGCGTCCGCCGTCGATCCGGCGAATCCGGCCAGCACCTTGTCCTGATAGAGCCGCCGAATCTTCTTCGCCGACCCCTTCATCACGGTTGCGCCCAGCGATACCTGCCCATCGGCAGCCATCACGACGGAATCTCCCCGGCGCACGCAAATCACGGTGGTCGAGCGGATACGCCGCCCATCCCCCAAGTCTAAAGGGTGGCCGAGCGGGTGGGCAAGGTTAGCGGAGGCAGCTTTCAGGCGGGCAGCAGGCGATAAAGAACGCTTCATGGGCACTCCTCAGTATATCGTTCCCCCGAATTACCGGCAGCTTGCATTCCCGGCATCGGGAAATGCAAGAAACGTAATACTGGTCGGCGCGAACTTAACCTGTCCGGCCTTTGTTGGTTTGCCCGAAATCTGCGGCAACGCATCCCCGGCTCCCAGCTTCAGTTCGCTTCCATTCAACTCGACGCTCGTCCCCATTAAATCCTTCGCCGTCAGCGTATAGGCCTCCGACGCCGCAGGCACGTCAATCTCATGCGAGGCCGTTCGATCTGCATTGATGGCCAGCAGCGCCACGCCACCCGGCTGTCCGCGCAGGCAGTGTGCATAGAGATGCAGGCTGGCCCAAGGCGAAGCGCCCGCATCCAGAACAGTGGTTCCCATCATCCTGCGCCACAGCAGTGCCGACCAGTAGTTCGGCCGCGGAGCCAGCGTATCTTCATCGAGCAGCCCGTAGTCGCTGGACGCCAGCGTATTGTGCATCACCACCTGAACGCCCCGTTTGGCCAGCCGCCCAAGCTGGTCGAGATAGCGGAAGCTGTCGATAAAGTCCGCCGCCCAGGGATTGCCGCCGCACGCCGCCTCGCCGGTCTCGGTCAGCCACATCGCCTTGCCCGGAGCAAAGCGGTCGCGAAGCGCGGCATAAAAAGCCTCATCCTGGTCCGGACGCGACAGCCAGTCTTCGGAGAGCGCCGCCGCAGGTGTCGTCTGTGAGGCCGCCCCAAGCTGAGCACAGCGTTGCGACACCGCCGGGTAAAAGTGATACGAAAAGACATCCAGCCCCGGCCCCTCCGCCGTCAGCATGTCTTCCGTCCGGATCATGTGCAATCCTGGCATGTCCCCCAGCGGCCTGCCCTCACCCACCGACCCCGGCCCCAGAATCAGCATCTCCGGGGCAGCCGCTTTGACGAAGGGCTGGAACGCGCGAAAATCGCGACCATACGCCGCCGCGTCATAGCCCTTCGGCGCTCCGCCCATCGCCGCAAAGGTTGGCTCGTTGAACATCTCAGCCGCCGCGATGCTTCCGCCAATGCTCTTCGTATACGCCAGGATCTTCTTTGCTTCCACCGGCGTCCACACACCGTTCGCATCGCGTACTCCCGGACTGATCGCGAACGACGTGACGATCTTCGCATCGACCGCCTTCGAGAAATCGACGACGCCGTGCCATTGCTGCCGCGTCAGCACACTATTAAATCCTGTCGGCGGTTTCGCGGGTGCCGAGCCATCGGAATCCTGAAAATAGGTGGAATTCGCCCACGTTCCACTCACTCTCACATAGGCAGGCCCCAACGCCGCGGCAAGTTTGCGCAGACGAGGATTCGCAAGATCGATCGGGCTTCGGTAGCGATAGAGCGAAGGGTCCATCCCGGCAGGGGCCGATGATTTTGCCGCATCCGGCTCAGGAGCAGCACGGTGCTGCTGCTTGTAAGGAGCCCAGAAGCGGCCTCCCGTGACCTCAACCATCTCAATGTTGAACGATAGATAGCGGTCGCTGATCGTGCCAACGCGCGGCATCGTCGAAGGCGCAACGGCAACCGGACCTGCTCCAAAGGCAACGGGCGAAGCCATCGCACCTGCCAGTACCATCGACGCCACGCCTACCCACACTTCAAGAGGTCTCTTTCTGTTCATCCGGTGGCCTTCCCTTCAGTCCAGATTCTCAGTCTGCAGTTCGCGGAATTCTATACCCCCGCAGATAGGCCTGAGATGGTAACGACACCTTCCGCACCTACGCCGCTATTTCTAGCCGCCGAAGGCCATCTGTTCCAGCAGCACCACATTCAGCGTAAGAATGATGCCGACGGCAACCCACCCCGCAATCCGCGTCCGCCGCGCGCTGACAAAGGTATCCATCACCGACCGCCGGTTGGTCAGAATCAGCAGCGGAACCAGAGCGAACGGCAGCGTGAAGCTCAGCACCACCTGCGAAAGAATCAGGATCTTCAGCGGATCGAGTCCTACCCCGATCACAATCAGCGCCGGAATGACCGTGATCAGCCGCCGCAGAAAGATAGAGAATTTGATGTCGAGAAATCCCTCGATAATCACCTGCCCGGCCATCACGCCCACGGTCGAAGACGAGAGCCCAGAACACAGCAGCGCCACCGCAAAGATCACCGCCGAGACCGGCCCCAGCAGCGGCCCCAGCGTCTCGTGCGCCTGCTCGATCGTCGTCACCGGATTGGGCAGATGCGAGAACGCCACCGCCGCCATCACGATCATCGCCGAGTTGATCAGCCACGCTCCATTCATCGCCACAAAGACGTCGATCAGCTCAAACCGCAGATACTTCCGCCGCCGCGAAAACCCCGGCAGCATGGGCTTCTTCTTCAACTCCGCCACCCGCGGCTGCACCAGCGCCGAGTGCAGATAGATCACATGCGGCATCACCGTCGCGCCCAGCATACTGACGGCGACATAGATGCTCGCGTGAAGCTGCTTCGGATCGAGGGTCGGCAGCAGGGCCCGGTACGCTGCCTGCTTCCAGTCCGGATGCACGAGAAAGACCTCGAAGCCATAGCAGAGCCCGATCACGCCGACAAACGCCATGATGCCCCACTCCAGCCACTGATACCCCGCGAGATCGAGTGCCAGGATCAGAAACACCGCCACCGCCGACACCAGCGCCGCCGCGAACATCGTCTCCGTGCGCGTCCACCCATGCGCCAGCATCGCCGGGCCGGCCAGCAGATAGAGCCCCAGCGCCGCACCCAGAAACTCCGCCAAGTCCGTCGAGATGGCCGAGATCTCCGCCGCCACCCAGAGAAAGATCGTCATCGGACGCGAGAAGTGCTTCCGGCAGTTCTGCGGCAGCGTCAGCCCGGTCACAATGCCCAGCTTGGCCGAAAGATACTGGATCAGGATGGCCATCGCATTCGACCACAGCAGCACCCAGAGCAGTCGATATCCAAACCGGCTTCCGCCCTCGATGTTGGTGGCAAAGTTGCCCGGATCGATATACGCGACCGAGGCCACAAAGGCCGGTCCGAAGTACGTCCACAGCTCATTGCGCCGGAACCTGAATCCCCGCGGAGCCGCCACCGTACTGGTCGCCGCCGTCAGCGCAGCCGCCGAGTCGGCGACTTGTTCTGTCTCAGTCTCGGCGTACGACGATGATCGGAACTCCTCCATGCCACTCCCGTGAGACACCCGAAAATTTAGGCTCACCTAATATTTAGGTATACCTAAATCGTCGAAATGCGTCAAACTAATTCTGGAGTCCCTTCATGTCACCCCGCCGGGCAAACGGCAACAGCGAATCCGTCGACAACTACCTCAAGGCCATCCTTGCGCTGGGAGGCCCTGAACACCGCCGGGTCACCAGCACCTCGCTCGCCGACCATCTCGGCGTAGCGCCTGCCTCCATCACCAACATGCTGCAAAAACTGGCCGCCGCCCCCACCCCCTTCGTCGAATACGAGCGCCATCGCGGCGTCCAGCTTTCCCCCGCTGGCAAGCGCCGAGCGCTCGAGGTCCTCCGCCACCATCGCCTCATCGAAACCTTCCTCTACAAGATCCTCGATTACCCCATCGAAGAGGTCCACGAAGAGGCCGAGCGGCTCGAGCACTTTATCTCTGAGCGGTTCGAAGAGCGCATCGCCGCAAAGCTGGGCCATCCCCGCATCGACCCCCATGGCCACTCCATCCCCACGCTGGAAGGCGAGATGACCGAGCAGAACTCCATCCCCCTCACCGCCGTGCAGCAGGAGGGAGTCTTTACCATCGACAGCGTCTCCGACCGCGACGCCCACACGCTGCAGCAGTTCAAGGCCAGCGGCATCAAGCCCGGCGCCCGGCTCCGCGTCAGAAAAAAGGCCGAGGGTTACACGGTAAGCATCGGCCGCTCCTCCACGGCCTTCGACCTCTCCTCCGAGGCGGCATCCGGCATCCGGCTCCTCACAAAATAATCCATAGCTGCCAATTGCATCGGGGACCCCACTCACCGTCGGGTGCCCCATTCATCGCAGCTTCATCGCGAGGGGTGGGAGTGTAAAACTCTATCCCAGCAGCGCTTTTGTCATTACCTTCCCCTTCCGAATCAAATCCACGTCATCTCGACCGGAAGTGCGGGGTCCTGACGAGCTTGCTCGTTGGGGTGCAAGCGCAGCGACCCCTGTATTTCGCCCTTTCTCCTCCTTCGCACTTCGAGTAACCGCAGACTCCCACAGGAAATCCTGCGAAGATAATAGGAACTATGAAAGTTCTGGTAATCGGCGGCGGCGGCCGCGAGCACGCCCTCGTCTGGTCTCTCCTCAAGTCTCCGCAGGTCACGGAAGTCGTCTGCGCTCCGGGCAACGGCGGCATCAGCCGGATCGCCCGCTCGGTCCCGGTGGATGTCAACAGCCTCGATGCCATGATGAAGACCGTCGAGGCCGAGCACCCGGCGCTCACCGTCATCGGCCCCGAAGTCCCGCTCTCGCTCGGCATTGTCGACGAGCTGACCCGCCGCAACCTCCGCGTCTTCGGCCCCACGCGAGCCGCCGCGAAGCTCGAATCGAGCAAGGCCTTCGCCAAGGAGTTCATGCAGCGCCACGGCATTCCCACGGCCGCCTACGCCGTCTGCACCAGCCTCGACGAGGTACGCGACCAGCTCAACCGCTTTGCGTTACCCGTAGTGGTTAAGGCCGACGGCCTCGCCGCCGGCAAAGGCGTCGTCATCTGCGAGACCCGTCTCGAGGCCGAGACTGCCGCCGCCGAGATGTTCAGCGGAGCGCTCCTCGGCACCACTGAGACCGAGATCGTCCTCGAAGAGTTTCTCACCGGCGAAGAGCTCTCCTTCTTCGCGCTTTGCGACGGCAGGCACGCCGCCGCCATCGCGTCCGCGCAGGACCACAAGCGCGTCGGCGAGGGCGACACCGGCCCCAACACCGGCGGCATGGGAGCCTACTCCATCGACGGCCTCACCACGGCCGCCATGCGCGACTGGCTCACCCAGAGCGTCGCGCAAAAAGTCGTCGACGGCATGGCCTCCGAGGGCACTCCATTCAAAGGCATCCTCTTCTGCGGCATCATGATGACGCCGCGCGGCCCGATGGTGCTCGAGTTCAACACCCGCTTCGGCGATCCCGAGACCCAGGCCATCCTTCTGCGCATGAAGACCGACGTGCTCGACCTTCTGAACGCCTCGATCGACGGCACCGCCGACAGCCTTGACATCGAGATGCATCCCGGAGCCAGCGTCTGCGTCATCGCCGCCAGCGGAGGTTATCCCGGCAAATACGCCTCAGGCAAGCCCATCCACGGCCTCCCCGCGCAGCCTAGCGACAACGTGGTGGTCTTCCACTCCGGAACAGCAATTAAAGACGGCCAGCTCGTAACCGCCGGAGGCCGCGTCCTCGCCATTACGTCGATGGCGCCCGACCTGCGCACTGCCCTCGATCTTGCCTATGCGCAACTGGCAAAGATATCGTTCGATGGCATGCAATTCCGTCGCGACATCGGCCACCGCGCGCTAGACGCGCTAGAGACGAGGTAAATCATGGTTGCACTGACAGGCGAAGAATTACTGGCTTGGAACGATAAAACCGCCGAGCAATGGCAGAAGTTGCTTCAGGCGCATGAGGACCTGTTGACGGTGCCTTGCGATATCGCCGGTGTAAAGAGCATCGGCGAGCTGATGCAGCACATCGTCGCGGCACAGTTACGTTATGCCGAGCGATTGGCTGGCCTGCCTGAGACCTCCTACGAGGCGATCCAGTACGGCACAGTGGCAGAGCTGTTCGCAACGCACACTCGAGGGATAGAACTCCTCCGCGGCATCGTGACCGATCCAACCTACGACTGGACGCGGGAGATGGAGTT
>Ga0068855_100003713_pt1 | contig 18662 bp, 15 predicted proteins | sample KBSCornC52_FD_66592 | JGI IMG/M metagenome (GOLD analysis project Ga0068855, IMG submission 66592) | Corn rhizosphere microbial communities from Kellogg Biological Station, Michigan, USA - KBS Corn C5-2 | ecosystem: Host-associated > Plants > Roots > Rhizosphere > Soil ...
ATGCACAAGTCGTGGGGCAACGCGATCTGGTTCGACGACGCCGCCGAGAAGATGGGCGCCGACGTGATGCGCTGGATGTTCGCTGCCCAGACGCCGTCGCAGAACCTGAGCTTCGGCTACGGGCCCGCCAACGAGGTCAAGCGCAACCTGCTGACGGTGTGGAACACCTGCAACTTCTTCGTCATGTACGCGAACCTGGACGGGTTCGAGCCGCGCTACGAGATGCTGGCGACCGGCCCCGACCCTGCCATCGCCAGCCCGCTCGACCGCTGGATGCGGGCGCTCACCCAGTCGCTGGTGGCGGAGTGCCGGGCGGCGCTCGACGGCTACGACTCGCCGCGGCTGGTGCGCGCGGTGGAGGCGTTCGTGGAGGACCTTTCCAACTGGTACGTGCGCGCGTCGCGGCAGCGGTTCTGGAAGTCGGGCAGCGCGGACGACAAGCGCGCCGCCTACGAGACGCTCTGGTACGCGCTGGTGCAGCTGCTGCGCTGCGTGGCGCCGGTGATGCCGTTCCTGGCCGACGATCTGTGGCAGAACCTGGTGCGGGGAGCGTGTGCCGAGGCACCCGAGAGCGTGCACCTGTCCTCATACCCCGAGGTGAATGCGGCCCTGGCCGACGACGCGCTGATGGCCGCGATGGCAAGCGTGCGCGCGGTGGTGCGGCTCGGGCATCAGGCACGCAACGACGCCGGCGTGAAGCTGCGCCAGCCGCTCGCAGAGGTGATCGTCGCCACCGATGACGCCACCCGGCGCGACCACGTCGGCCGCCACGTCGATCTGATCGCCGCCGAGCTGGGGGTGAAGGCGGTGCGTCTGGCGACGTCGGCGGAGGAGTTCGCCGAGGTCGAGGTGATGCCGCTGCTGAAGGTGCTGGGCCCGCGCTATGGTCGCGACCTGGGCATGATCCGCGGCCTACTGCGCGAGGGTGACTTCAGCCTCAAGGACGGACACGTCGAGGTGGGGGAGTGGCGCCTCGAGCCGGGCGAGTTCGAGCTGCGAACGCGCGCCCGCGACGGTTTCGCGGTGCAGGACGGCGACGGCTTTGCGGTCGCCCTCGACACCGAGATCACCCCGGAGCTGGAGCTGGAGGGCGGGGCCCGCGACCTGATCCGCGCCATCAACTTGATGCGCCAGGAGGCGGGCCTCGAGGTGGTCGACCGGATCCGCCTGACGCATCCGGCGGGCGCCGTCTGGGAGGCTCACGGCGACTGGATCGCGGCCGAGACGCTGACGGTGGAGCGTCAGGTCGGCGAGCGCCTCGCCGTGGAACGCGTCTGATGCGGTTGCTGATCCTGGGCGGCACGGTGTTTTTGGGCCGCCACGCGTCCGAGCAGGCGCTCGAGCGCGGCCACCAGCTGACGCTGTTCACGCGCGGCCGGACCAACGCCGGGCTGTTCCCCGATGCCGAGCACCTGCACGGCGACCGTGACGGCGGCCTGGCGCCGCTGGCGGGCCGCGAGTTCGATGCCGTGATCGACACCAGCGGCTACTTCCCGCGTGTCGTCGCCGACTCGGCGCGGCTGCTCGCACCCACCTGCGGTCACTACACGTTCGTCTCCAGCGTCTCCGTGTACGACCAGAACGGCGGTGCCGGAAGTGACGTCGACGGGCCGGTCGGCACCATCGACGACGCCACCATCGAGGAGATCACCGAGACCAGCTACGGCCCGCTGAAGGCACTCTGCGAGCAGGCCGTCGAGCAGCAGTTCGGCGATCGCTCGCTGGTGGTGCGGCCGGGCCTGATCGTGGGGCCCGACGATCCCACCGACCGCTTCACCTACTGGCCGGCGCGGATCGCGGAGGGCGGCACCGTGCTGGCTCCGGGGTCTCCGGCCGCGCGCACGCAGGTGATCGACGTGCGTGACCTGGCCGGCTGGATGGTGGCGATGGCCGAGCGCGGCGCCAGCGGGCGCTTCAACGCGGTCGGCCCGGCGCAGCCGCTCACGATCGGCGCCCTGCTCGACCGCTGCAACGCGGTCTCCGGCGCCGGCGCCGACATCGTCTGGGCCGACAACCAGGCCCTGCTCGACCGCGAGGTCGAGCCCTGGAGTGACCTGCCACTATGGCTGGGCGGCGATCCGGAGCTGGAGTGGATGGACTGCGTCGACCCGGGGCCGGCGATGGCGGCCGGGCTCAGGCACCGGCCGATCGACGAGACGATCGCCGACACCCTGGCCTGGCACCGGGCCAACGGCGACGCGCCGGGACGGGCCGGCTTCCGCATGTCGCGCGAGCGCGAGGCCGCGCTGCTTGCGGAGCTGGCCTTGGCCTGAGCGTTCTCGCGCGCGGGGAGCCGTCAGCCGACGGCGCGGCGCAGCTCGAGCGGCAGCGAGAAGTGGACGTTCTCGTTGACCAGCTCGTGTGATTCGACCTGTGTGGCGCCGAGCTCGCGGAAGTGGTCGACCACCCGTTCCACCAGCGACTCCGGAGCGGAGGCGCCGGAGGTGATGCCGACCGTGTCGACGCCCTCCAGCCACGCCGGCTCGATCGAGGACTCGTCGTCGATCAGGTACGACGCCACGCCCATCTCGCGGGTGACGTCGACCAGCCGGTTCGAGTTCGACGAGTTGCGGGAGCCGATCACCAGCACCAGGTCGACCTCCGCGGCCAGCTCCTTGACCGCGTTCTGGCGGTTCTGGGTGGCGTAGCAGATGTCGTCCTTCTTGGGCCCGACGATGGCCGGAAATCGCTCACGCAGCGCCGCGATGATCTCGACCGTCTCGTCCACCGAGAGCGTGGTCTGCGTGATGTAGGCAACCCGCTCCGGATCGGGGATGTCCAGCTCCGCGATCTCCTCGACCGTTCCGATCAGGCGGATCGCGTCGGGCGCCTCACCCATCGTGCCGACCACCTCTTCGTGGCCCTCGTGGCCGATGAGCACGATCGTGTAGCCGTCGGCCGCGAACCGCTTGGCCTCGACGTGCACCTTGGTCACCAGCGGGCAGGTCGCGTCCATCACCTGCAGCCCGCGGCTGCGGCTGTTCTCATACACCTCCGGCGCGACGCCGTGGGCCGACAGCACCACCACGGCACCTGGCGGCACGTCCAGCTCGGAGTCGACGAACACGGCACCGCGGTCGGCCAGCTCCTGGACGACGTGCCAGTTGTGCACGATCTCCTTGCGCACGTAGACGGGAGCGCCGAAGTGGTCGAGCGCGCGCTCCACCGTGTCGACGGCGCGGTCGACGCCGGCGCAGTAGCCGCGCGGCGACGCGAGCACGAGGCGGGTCGGAGTCACGAGCTGATGGTAGATGAATCACCCACCATGCGGCTGCGGCCGCTCAGCAGCTCAGCGGTGGCCGAAATCGACTGTCCAGACCACAGCACCGCTGTGGCCCAGGAAACGGCCGCTGCGGCGGCCGATGCCGACCCATCCCCAGCTGCGGGAGAGCAGGTTCGCGCGGTGCTCGGGGCTGGCCAGCCACATCCTGACGGTGGCCCGCGGCGTGCCGTACGTGCCGGTGCCCCATGCCAGGTTCTCGCCCGCACCCCACGAGCCGATCCTCGTGAATCCCGAGTTCACGATCCGGCGGTAGAGCGTCGAGCCGGTCGGGCTGGTGTGGGCGAAGTAGTCGCGGTTGACCATGTCGTTGGAGTGGTTCTGTGCGACGGTTCGCAGGCCGGGGGCGATGTGCAGCACCCGCAGGCCGTGGTCTCGGCGCACCTGGTTGATCTCCAGGAACAGCCGCCAGCGATAGGTCGAGTTGGTATTGGCCGAGGCAGGCGCGGCTACCGTCAGCCCAAGTACGACGGCCAGCAGCAGCGACGAAGTGAGTGCTCGTAGCTTCATACCGTCCTCATCGGCCGAACCGCGACCGCGATTAAGTCAGAACTCTGTAAACATGTGCCGGATGGGGCTGGGATACCGCAGAGCGACGCTGGACGATCTGCCCGCGCTGACCGACGTGATGACCACCGCGTTCATCGCCGATCCTGCCTGGGGGCCGTACTCGTTCCCTGACGATGCCCGGCGGGAGCAGCAATCGTCCGCGTTCTGGGAGCAGGGGCTGCGCGCGGCGCTGCGGTTCCCCTGGACGCTGGTCACGCCCGGGTGCGAGGCGGCCGCGGTCTGGATCCCGCCCGGGGAGCCGGAGATGACGGCCGGCCAGGAGCGCGAGATGGAGGCGCTCGCGGAGCGGATGCTGGGCGCTGAGCAGACGGCGGTGGTGATGGACATCTTCACGCGGCTGGAGGCGGTGCACCCGCACGATCCTCCGCACTTCTACCTGAGCCTGCTCGGCACCCACCGTGACCACCGCGGCGCCGGCATCGGCATGGCGCTGCTCGCGGACACGCTCGCCCTGATCGACGCCGAGGGCATGCCGACCTACCTGGAGTCGACCAACCCCGCCAACGACGCCCGCTACGTGCGCCAGGGCTACCGGCCGCTGGACCAGGTGACGCTGGCCAACGGCCACCGGATCACGACCATGTGGCGCGACCCGGCCTAGATGGTCGGAATCGACGTCCTGTCCTACGCGGTGGGCGCGGGCGGGTCGGGGTGCGGCGGCGCGGGCGGGTTCGGCTCGTCCGGCTGTGGTGGATTCGGGTGCTCGGCCATGGTGCAGCTCCTTTGGTTGGTTGCTATGGGCGGTACCCGCGCGCGGGGGCTCGTAACCGCGGCCGAGGCCGTGCCCCGGTCAGCCTCCTTACCACGCGCGCACTGCCGCACCATCGCCGGCTCGGGCGTGGTATCTTTGGTCCGCCTAACCCTTAGGTCACCCTAAGATGATGACGGAGAGAAACAGATGAGCTCGACGCACGTGGCGATCCTGGGAGCGATCGCCGGCTTCACGATCTACCTGGGCTTGCCGCTGGGCCGCGTGCGCGGGCTTTCCGCCCGCACCCGTGGCATCCTCTCGATGCTGGCTGCGGGCATCCTCCTGTTCATCTTCTGGGATGTGCTCACCGCTTCCCACGACATCCTCGAGGGCAGCCTCGCCCAGGCCAAGGCCGGCGACGGCTGGGACACCTTCGTGGCGCAGTTCGTGATGGCCGCCGTCGGCTTCGCGGTGGGTGCCTTCGGGCTGGCCTGGCTGGAGCGGACCGTGATGCGTCTCCGCCCCCGTGCGCCCATGGCGGGCGGAAGCGCCGGGGCGGCCGTGATCGGCGGTGCGGTGCCCAGGACTGCGGATCTGGCGGCCGACGCGCGCCGCGCGTCGCTGACGATGGGAATGCTGATCGCCGGTGCGATCGGCCTGCACAACTTCTCCGAGGGCCTTGCCATCGGTGTCTCCGCGCGTGCCGGTGAGATCGGGCTGGCGACCACCCTGATCGTCGGCTTCGCCATCCACAACGCCACCGAGGGGTTCGGCATCGTCGGCCCGCTGAACGGCGTCATCCCCAGCTGGAAGTGGATCGGCCTGGCCGGCCTGATCGGCGGCGGCCCCACGTTCGTGGGCACGCTGGTCGGCTACCAGGTGTCGTCGCCCGCCCTCGAGATCTGCTTCTACACGCTGGCCGCAGGCGCAATCCTGTACGTGGTCGGCCAGCTGTGGACGACGGCGCAGCGCAAGCTGTCCACCGATCTGATCCTGGCGGCGCTCGTGGCCGGCTATCTGATCGGGCTCTCGTCCGACCTGATCATTACGTACGGCGGAGGCTGACCGCCTCCACGGGGCCGCGGGGTCCGGGCGCCGTGGGACAATCGCCCCGTGACGATATGGATCCGCCGGGCGGCGCTGGCCGCCCTGCTCGTCGTGCCCTTCGCGTCCGTCTCCACGGCGGCTGCCGCCTCGACCGACGACGCGGCGCTGGCAGCCCGGTTCGCGCCGGTCGTGCGGCTGGTCAACCAGCCGCAGAGCTGTGGCCCGGGCGACCCGTACGTGCCGATCGACGTGAACCTGCTGTTCGACGAACCGACCGTTGCGCTGCGCGGGCCGTGGGGGCCGAACGACCTGGTCAAGGTCGCCCCCAGCACCGACGACCTGGCCGGCGGCCTGTACGACTACCACCTGGACTTTCCCGGCAACGCGCTCGACCCCGGATGCACCTACCTGGACTGGTCGCGTCGCCTCAACCAGAGCCATCCGCCGACCGTGTACGCGCACGTCTCCACCGACCCGGGCTACCCGGGGCAGCTGGCGCTCCAGTACTGGATGTTCTACGTCTTCAACGACTGGAACAACCTGCACGAGGGCGACTGGGAGATGATCCAGCTCAACTTCCACGCGACCGACGCGGCCGAGGCGTTGCTCCAGACGCCGGCCGAGGTCGGCTACAGCCAGCACGAGGGAGCGGAGCGGTCGGCGTGGGATGACCCCAAGCTGCAGCTGGTGGGCGGGACGCATCCGGTGGTGTACCCGGCGGACGGCTCGCACGCGAACTTCTACGACGAGGCGCTGTACCTGGGCGCGTCGGGATCGCAGGGCGTTGGGTGCGACGACACCCGGAACGCGGGGCTGGTCACGCACCCCGCGGTGCAGACGATCCCCGGCGACCCGTCACAGGCGGCCGCGGCGTTTCCCTGGATCGGGTTCCAGGGCCGCTGGGGCGAGCAGCAGCCGGCCTTCTTCAACGGGCCCACCGGTCCCAACCTGAAGGAGCAATGGACAGAGCCGATCCGCTGGTCGCAGAGCTGGCGCGACCGCGCCTACGCCGTGCCTGCCGGCGGAGCGGCTGGGACGCGCACCACCGACTTCTTCTGCGGCGCCATGGCCGGCGGCTCGCGGCTGCTGTGGCGGGCCGTCAGCGACCCGTGGCCGACGATCGCCGTCACCCTGGCCGCGCTGGCGCTCGTTGCGTACGGCCTCAGGCGCGCGACGTGGCGCCCGACGGCGCCGTTGCGGCTGGCGCACCGGCGGGCTTGGGGCCAGATCCTTTCGGCCGCGGCCCGCATGTACGCGTCCCGGCTGCGGCTGTTCATCGGGATCGGGGTGCTGATCCTGCCCATCACGCTGGTGATCACGATCCTGCAGGCGATCGTGCTGCACGCATCCAGCCTGTTCGGCGTCGAGGTCGACGGCGAGGCGGCCGGCGCGTTCGTGCTGGTGGTGGTGGCGATCGGCACGGCACTGACGCTGCTGGGGCTGGGAGTCATGCAGGCGGCGACGGCGCTGGCGATGGTCGAGCTCGACGAGGGCCGGACGGTGCGCCCGATCCGGGCCTACCGGATGGCGCTGCGGCGGCTGTGGCCGGTGCTGGGTGCGATCGTGATCGCGGTCGTGGTGATCTCGGTGATGATCCCGTTCCTCCTCCTGATCCCGGTCGCGATCTGGCTGGCGGTGCGCTGGGCGCTGGTGGTACCGGTGGTCGTGCTCGAGGGGCTCGGCCCGCTGGCGGCGATCCGGCGCAGCAGCCGGCTGGTGCGCGGGGACTGGCTGAAGGTGGGGTCGCTGACGATCGTCAGCGCCGGCATCACGCTGGCGCTCGGCCCCCTGATCGGGACGGCACTGATCGTGCTGACCAGCGTGCCGCTGGGGCTGCTGAACCTGATCGCCGGCGTCGTCTACATGCTGACGATGCCGTTCATCGCGCTCACCACCATGTACGTCTACCTGGACACCCGGGTCGGCGAGGAGCTGCGGCCGCCGCCCGACCCGAGCCGGCTGCCGGCCCAGATCGAGCTGTCGGCCGGATAGGCAACCGCCGGGCCGGGTCATCCGGTTCGGATGAGAAGCGCGGCGGGTCGCCATGCCATCGTCAGGCCACCTACCACAAGGAGTACAGATGAGTTCAAGGGAGTTGAAACTCAGCGGCTGGTGGACGTTCGCGGCGATCCTGCTGGCGATCTCCGGCACCCTGAACGTGATCTGGGGCATCTCGGCGATCGGCCACTCGCACTTCTTCACGCAGAACGCCCACTACGTCACGGGCAATCTCCGCGCCTGGGGATGGATCACGGTGATCCTTGGTGCGCTTGAGCTGGTCGCCGCCGGGTCGCTGTTCGGCGGCGGCGAGTTCGGGCGCTGGTTCGGGATCTTCGCGGCGGCGTTCACGTCGATTGCGGCGCTGCTGTCGATCCCCGCCTACCCGTTCTGGTCGATCTGCGTCTTCGCGATCTCGATCATCATCATCTACGAGCTGGAGCGGGGGCCGACCCGGGCCGCCTAGTACCGTCTACCGCATCGCGAAGCGGAACAGCCTGCCGTCGTGCGGGCCCTTGCTCGCCAGCCACAGCGTGGTGTTGGTGCCGCGGCCGGCGATGGGCAGGAAGCTCGCCGGAAGCGGCGCGTGGCCGAGCACGCGACCGGTTCCGGGGTCGACCTGCCAGATCAGGCTGTGCAGCCGCTCGGTGTTCGTGACCACCCAGATGCGGCCGCTCGCGGCCAGCGCCAGCACCGGGATGCCGTGGCCGAGCGCGATCGGCGCGCCCTGGGCGCCGCCCGCCGGGCGGACGCGCTGCAGGTAGGCGAGGTCGGTTCCGGCTGCCGAAGTCGCGGACTGGGTGACCCAGACCGAACCGGCGGCCACGACCGGCGCGCTGTTCACGGGGGCGAACCCGGCCCTGGGTAGCCGGCTGGGCCCGACCGAGACGAGACGGCGACGGCCGGCGGGTGAGGCGACGTACAGCTTCTGGTGCGCCGCGGTCCACGATCCGCCGGGGCCGGGCGTTCCCGCGAGCTGCCTGGCGACGGCCGGGCGGAGCTTCGAGGCGGGGACGCGCTGGACGTGGTTGCCGGTGAGCTTCCAGGTGCGGTCACCGGAGCGGATGTAGTACGACGAGGCGCGCGTCGCCAGCGTGATGGTCGGGCCGGCCTGGGCGTGGATGACCGCGTGCGGGAGGGGGTGCTTCGCCGGGCGCAGCGTCGCGTGGTGCTCGACCAGGCGGATCAGCCCGCCCTCACGGGAGAAGCTGGCGACCAGCAGCGTGTGGCCGTGTGTGATGATTGCCGCGGCGCCGGGTGCAGGGACGCTCCTGTCTGCGACCAGTCGGAAGGGCCGTGCAGATGGCGGCGTCACCGGCACGGGCGGCGGAGCGTGGCTTGAGCGCGTATCGCGCGCGATCATGACGACCGCCGCCACCGCGACCGCCAGCGCGATCACGGAGACCCACCGGCTCACCGGCCCGAACTTCCGGACAGGTCGAACGACGCTCTGCAACCCGACCCCCTCGGCAAATCCCCTGCTCAGGCACCATTATCGGGGTATCCGGCGCCGAAGGGAAGCCCCTGATGAAACGGAACGATGGCGGTGCGGTAGCGTGCGGCCGTGAGGTACGGGATCATCCTTCCGGGCGGCACGGCGACGCAGCAGCTCGCGCAGGCGGAGGCGGCCGAGCGGGCCGGCTGGGACGGGGTTTTCGTGTGGGAGGCCGCCTTCGGCGTCGATGCGTGGACGCTGCTCGCGGCGATCGCGGCGCGCACCGAGCGGGTGCGGCTGGGGACGATGCTGACGCCGTTGCCATGGCGCAGGCCGTGGAAGGTCGCAAGCCAGGTGGTGACGCTCGACCAGCTCTCGGGGGGACGTGCGGTGCTGGCGGTCGGCCTGGGCGCGGTCGCGACCGACCTGCCCGACACGGGGGAGCAGGTGGGCCTGCGCGAACGGGCGGACATGATGGACGAGGGCATCGATCTGATCCGCGCGCTGTGGGATGGGCGCGGGCACTTCCACGGGTCGCACTACACGTACTCATGCCACCGGGATGACCTGATCCGGGTCGGGCGGCCGGTGCAGGAGCGGATCCCGATCTGGGTGGTCGGGGTGTGGCCGCGGCCACGATCGATGCGGCGGGTGCTGCGCTGCGACGGCATCATCCCGCAGTACTCGGGGGAGGGGGGCCCACAGCAGCTGCGCGACCTGCGCGAGTGGCTGGGACGGCGTCGGGTGGCCGAGACGTTCGACGTGCTTTCCGAGGGCGAGACGCCGGCCGGCGACGCCGAGCAGGCGGCCGCAACCGTGCGGCCGTGGCGGGATGCCGGTGCGACCTGGTGGATGGAGACGCGCTGGGAGATGCCGCACGACTCGGCCGAGCGGATGCGCGAGGTGGAGGAACGGATCGCGGCCGGGCCGCCGTCAAACTGAAGGAGGCCGCAGGTGCGCCGCCCAACCCGGCCCAACGGCCGGGACCGCAGGCGACCTACCCAGCCTGCGCGGTGCGCAGCTCCTGAGGCGCTTCGTCCGGCCGCCTCTGCCAGGCTGCGATCGACGCCTCCTCCCACAGCCTGCGGCCGCGGAAGTACGCGGTCGGTTGCGGGAAGCCGTCGGTGTTGAGAGCGTCGGCCACCTCGCAGCGGCGCATCGACAACCGGGCGGCGACCTGGTCGGTATCGAGTAGCCGTACCGGCTCGGGCGGTGTCACCTGGACTCCGTCCCGGGTGTCGTCCTGGGCGCGACCGTAGTCGTCCAGCAGTCGCACGACATCGTCCAGCTGCGGCGTGGACGCCTCCACCACCAGGCTGGTCTCGATCGCCTCGATCGTATGGATCTCACCGGGCCGGTTGCGCCAGCAGGAGCCGGGGCCGAGGTCCAGCTCCTCCAGCTCGTCCACCGACGGGCCCTTCACCAGCCGCACGAGCCCCGACAGGACGTAGCAGCTCTCGTCCTTCTGCTGGTGGTACTGCAGCGACAGCCGATGTCCCTGTGCGACCTGCAGCAACTTACCGGCGTACGAGTCGGTGTGTGCCCACCAGATCTCGTAGCCCCACGGCTTTTCAATTCGTTGCGGAGCCTGCAATTTGCCCAATCCCCCTTACAACCCAGGTTGAGCTTTTCACGTTATTTGCGCCGTGTCAAGGTGAGGCGGACGGATTCGAGGATCACGAGCGATCGCAACCGGACAGGATCTTGACGGGTTTCGGTTGTGGTAGGAAACTGGCCCTCAAGGCTGTTGTACCGGCGCAGCGCTCCAATCCGCGCCGGACAAGAGGGCGCAACGGCTCGCAGTGCGCGCTCACCTGGCGTCTGCATCCGACCAGCGAGGGGGGAGGAACGGTCCGCACCGGTAGGTGTGCGGCGTAGCCATAAATGTCACATAACCGCTCCGATCCGCTCTCCAACCCTCGGCCTCTGCTTCGCAGCGTCTATGCGTACGCGGCCTACCGAGTCGGCCCCGGGCCGGATGCCGAGGACGTCCTGTCCGAGGTGGTCGAGCGTGGCCTGCGCTACCGGTCGACCTACGATCCCAAGGCGGGCACCCCACTGGCGTGGATGATCGGCATCGCCCGGCGGGTGATCGCCGACAGGGCGAACCTGCCGCCGGTGGCTCCCGAACAGGCCGTGGCCGATAGCCATGACTTCGAGGCCGAATCGCTGCAGAGGCTCGACCTGCAGGCGGCGCTGGCCAGGCTGAGCGCCCGCGACCGTGAACTGCTGGCGCTTCGCTACGGCGCGGATCTGAAGGCGTCGCAGATCGCGGATCAGCTCGACCTGGAGGTGAACGCCGTCGAGGTGGCTCTGCACCGGGCGCTGCGGCGGATGCGCGATCTCCTGGAGCCGACCAGCGATGCGTCGGTGGACGTTCGGACACGGCATGTTCCTGCGCCCTAAGACGGCTGACGGCGTGTCGCTGCCCGCGACCAGCGTGCCGGCCTGGGATCCGTGGGCGCGGTTTGCGCCGGCGTTCGTGATCGGCGCGGTGATCGCGTTGCTCGCCGCCGGGAACGGCGGCTACTTTGCCCCGTCCTGGGGGTGGAGCGCCGCCGGGCTGTTGTGGGCGTCGGTGGTGGCGCTGGTTCTGCGCCGGGATGTCACCGTGCCGCGTGGCGGCGTGGTCATGCTGGCGGCGATGGCGCTGCTCTCGCTGTGGATGCTCGCGTCCCAGCACTGGGCCGGCACGGCCGGGCCGGCGGTGTTGGAATCGGAGCGCGCACTCGTGTACGTGGCGGGTGCGGCCGCGCTGCTGGTGACGGCACGGCGAGGCGATCTCACGCCACTGCTCGTGGGCGTGCTTGCAGCCGTTACGGGTGCCTGTCTGTATGGATTGGCCGGCAGGCTCTTGCCCGACTGGCACTTGTTCGGGGCCGTGGACAGCGGGCGCATGGCGCAGCCGATCGGATACTGGAACGGGCTCGGCATCCTCGCCGCCATGGCGGCGCTGGTTGCTCTGGGGCTGCTCGCCCACGCCCGGTCGCTGGCCGTGCGGATGTCGGCGGCCGCAACGATGCCGATCGTCGTCACAACGCTCTACTTCACCTACAGCCGTGGCGCCTGGATCTCTCTTGGCTTCGGACTCGTCGTCGCCATGGCCTACGATCGGCGCCGCTGGATGCTGCTGGCGGCGACTGCCGCCGTGGCGCCGTGGCTGGCCGGTCTGGTGATGGTGGCGGCGCGGAGCCACGCGCTCACGCACGTCGGATCCCCGCTCCAGCAGATCCGAGGCCAGGGCCACCGGCTGGCGCTGGTGCTGTTGGCCGTTGCGCTGGTGCTGCTGGTGGTCGCCGCGCTCCTGCACCGGCTCGACGGCGGCTGGCACCCGTCGGCAACGGTTGCCCGCGTCGGCCGCATCTGCGCGGCCGGCGTGCTGATCCTGTTTGTCGGAGCCGTGCTGGTCTTCGTCGGCTCGCCGAGCACGATCGCTCATCGTGCCTACACCGGGTTCAACGGGCGGGCGCCGGCGGCGAACAATCCCGGGGTCGATCTCAACAAGCGACTGTTCTCGCTGTCAGGCAACTCCCGGGCGACGCTCTGGCGGATCGCCTGGAACGACGTCCGCGCCAATCCGGTGACCGGCTCCGGAGCCGGCTCCTACGAGCGTGTGTACCTACGGCACCGTACGAGCGGCCTGAAGGTCACCGATGCCCACAGCCTCTATCTGGAGATGCTGGCCGAGGTCGGGCCGTTCGGCCTGACACTGCTGCTGGTCGCGCTGCTGACCCCGCTCGTGGTCGGAGTCGGAACCCGCAGCAATCCGATGGTGCCGGCGGCGATTGGAGGGTACGCGGCGTTCATTCTGCATGCTGGCGTGGACTGGGACTGGGAGCTCCCCGCGGTGACGCTGACGGCGCTCTCACTGGGCGTCGCTGTGCTGCTCGCGGCCGAGCGCCCCGGTGTCAGGTTGTCCGGCCGCAGCCGCGTCGGGGTTCTCGTGGTGGCCGTCGTTCTGCTCGTCGCCGCGCTGGTCGGCTTGCGCGGGAACCTGGCGATCTCCGATAGCACCGACGCCGCGGCCCGAGGTGATTGGGGTGCCGCGCTGCGATCGGCAAACGTCGCGGCGACCTGGGCGCCATGGTCGGCGCAGTCGTGGGTCGCCCTCGGCGATGCCCGTGCAGGAACGCACAGCCGCGGTGTCCTCAGCGCCTACCGCCACGCGGTGACGCTCGACCCCGGTGATTGGGAGACCTGGTTTGCCGTAGCTCGCGGCGCGTCTGGGCACCAGCGTGTGGTGGCGCTGAACCGGGCCCAGCGGCTCAACCCGCACGGAAAGTCGATCGAGACCTTCCGCCAGATTCTGTCGACCGGGTAAGGTTTCGCGGCCGTGGTGACGGCCCGAACTCGGCCGCCGCGGAACGCGATTGCACGCCGGCCCCGACCGAGAGGCGGTTTGCTCCAATCGGAGCGCGGCGTGCTTCGCGTACCGCGCTTGCGGCGCGGCCCCAGGGAGGGTAGACCCCTTGGAGCACCTAGGACATTACCTGTTATCAGGCTGCTTTGGCAAGTCGTCCAGATAGCAATGGACGAAGTTCCAGGAGAAGCGGGCGAGGAGAATCGAACTCCCGTCTTGAGCTTGGAAGGCTCTTGCTCTGCCATTGAGCTACGCCCGCCGTGAGGCTCGGACATAGTACCGCCGCCGGAGCGGCCGGTCCGGCCGGTCGCCGGCGACGTGCGGGCTACCATGACCACCCGATGGAGCGCCTGATCCTGCGCAGCGCAGCGGTCTGCACGCGCCGCCCGTGGTGGGTGGTGGCGATCTGGATCGTGCTGCTGGCGGCCGCACTGCCGTTCTCCGGCAAGGCCCAGGGCGTGCTCTCCTCCGGCGGCTTCGACGTCCCCGGCTCGCAGTCGCAGCAGGCGATCGATTACCTGAACAACCAGCCCGGTCGTGGCGCCTACTCCTTCTCGTTCCTCGTCCACGCCCCCACCGCCGCGGCCGCGCAAGCACGGGTCGCCCAGGTGCGCGCGCAGGTGGCCGCGCGCTACCCGGAGATCCACTTCACGACGGCGCCCCAGGACTCCCCCGACGGCAGCACCATCTCGTTCGTCGGCTTCGCGTCGGTCGACCAGAACCGCTCGCTCACGATCTCCCGCGACCTGAAGAGCCTGGTGCAGAACACCGACCCGCCGGTGCGCACGTTTCTGCTGGGCCCGTCCGCCAACTACGCCACCTTCCAGGACATCACCGAGCAGGGCCTGCAGCGCGCCGAGCTGCTGTCCTCGCCGGTGATCCTGATCGTGCTGCTGGTGCTGTTCGGCGCCGTGGTGGCCATGCTGGTGCCGGCCGCGCTGGGGGCGCTCTCGGTGCTGATCACCTTCGCCCTCGTCTACCTGGTGGCGTCGCACACCGAGGTGTCGGTCTACGCGACCACGATGGTGACCATGATCGGCATCGGCGTAGCGGTGGACTACTCGATGTTCATCCTCGCCAGGTTCCGCGAGGAGCTGTTGGCCGGCGCTGCCACCGATCGCGCCGTTGCGACCGCGATGGCCACCTCCGGCACGGCCGTTGCCTTCTCGGGCATGACCGTGATCGTCTCGCTGGCCTCGATCTGGATCGTGCCGGTGCGCGCGGTGCAGTCGATGGCGCTGGCCGCGATCATGGTGGTGACCGTGGCCGTGCTGGCGGCCATGACGCTGCTGCCGGCGGTGCTGATGCTGCTCGGCCCGCGCATCAACGCGCTGCGCATCCCCGGCCGCAAGGAGCGGCCCGGCCGCGAGGGCTTCTGGATGCGGTGGACGCGCGGCGTCATGCGCCGTCCGCTGCTGTCCGCGCTGGGGGCCGCCACGCTGCTGATCGTGCTGTCGCTGCCCGCCTTGTCGATGGTGACCGCCAACCGGTCGCTCGAGCAGCTGCCGTCGTCCACCGATGTCAGAATAGGCAACGCGATCCTGACCAGGCAGATCACCGGCCCCGGCCAGGGTCGCGAGGGCGCGCTCACGATCCTGGTGCGCCCCCAGGACGCCGGCGGCTCCAGCCCGGCCGCCGTCGCTGCCCAGCTGCGCGCCCGGCTGGCCCGGGATCCCCTGGTGCAGGCTGCGACGGTCGAGCCGGCCGGGTCCAGCCAGATCGTGGTCGGGCTGCTGCGGGTCGACCCCGAGTCGAGCCAGGCGGTCGACGTGCTGGTGCCGCGGGTTCGCTCCTGGGTCGGCGACCGCGGGCTGGTGAGCGGCCTCTCCGCCTTCAACCACGACCTCAACACCGAGGTGGGGGACGACCTCTGGAAGGTGATGGCGCTGGTGCTGGGATTGTCCTACCTGGTGCTGCTGATGCTGCTTCGCTCCGTGCTGCTGCCGCTGAAGGCGGTGATCATGAACCTGCTCTCGATCGGCGCCTCATACGGCGTGATCGTGGCCGTCTTCCAGTGGGGCTGGTTCGACTGGACCGGCTATCACTCGCTGGGCCACGTCAACACGCTGAATCCGGCGCTGATCCTGGCCATCACCTTCGGCCTGGCGATGGACTACGAGGTGTTTCTGCTGTCGCGCATCCGCGAGCGCTACGAGGCCACCGGCGACAACACGCGGGCCGTCGCCGAGGGGCTGGCGTCCAGCGCCCGCACCATCACCTCGGCCGCCGCCATCATGACCATCGTGTTCGCGAGCTTCGTGCTGACCGGGGTGCCTGCGATCAAGGAGATCGGCCTGGGCCTGGCCGTCGCGATCGCCGTCGACGCCACCATCACACGGCTGGTGCTGGTGCCCTCCACCATGCGGCTGCTGGGTCAGTGGAACTGGTGGCTGCCGGGCTGGCTCGACCGCCGCCTGCCGCACATGGCGCACGACGCGCCACGCGTGGCCGCCGAAACCGGGGATTAGCTCCGTCCGACCCCCCTGCGATGCTTCTTTGTCCGGCCCCTAAGGTCGGCGCAGGCGGAAAGGACGGTCCTCGCATGCTCTGGTTGATAGTCGGAATCGTGATCGGAATGGTTGTCGCCCTGGCGGCGCTGCGCCCGCGCCTGGCCGAGGTCGGGGTGTTGCGCCGCGAACGCGACGGGTATGCGAATCAGGCTTCGCGGCTCGAGGGCCGCCTGGAAAGCGAGCGGGCGATGGCGGAGGACCGGTTCAGGGCGCTGTCGGCCGACGCGCTGAAGCAGAACAACGAGCAGTTCTTGACGTTGGCCAGGCAGGCCCTGGGCACGTATCAGAGTGAGGCCAAGGGCGAGCTGGAGAAGCGCGAGAAGGCGGTCCAGCAGCTGGTGGCGCCGATCTCGGAACAGCTCAAGCTGGTGGACACGCGTCTGGAGCGGCTCGATCGGGACCGCGTCCAGAGCTCCAGCGTGCTGCAGCAGCAGCTGCGCACGATGGTCGAGTCGCAGGAGCGCCTGCGCGGCGAGACCGGAGCGCTGGTGGCGGCCCTGCGCAAGCCCCAGGCGCGTGGCCGCTGGGGGGAGATGCAGCTGCGAAACGTGGTCGAGATGGCCGGCATGGTCGGCTACTGCGACTTCGCCGAGCAGGTGACGGTGCGCGACGACGATCGCACCCTGCGCCCCGATCTGGTCGTGAACATGCCCGGCGGCAAGAAGGTGGTGGTCGACGCCAAGGCGCCGCTGCAGGCCTTCCTGGACGCCTACGACGCCACCGGTGACGTCGACCGCGACCGGCACCTGGCCGAGCACGCGCGGCTGCTGCGCGACCACGTGCGCAAGCTCTCGGCACGCAGCTACTGGGCGCAGTTCCCGGAGGCGCCGGACTTCGTGATCCTGTTCCTGCCCGGCGAGCACTTCTACAACGCGGCGCTCGAGGCCGACCCCACGCTGATCCAGCAGGGCGTCGAACAGAAGGTGCTGATTGCCACGCCCACAACCCTGATCGCCCTGCTCCGGGCCGTGCACTATGGCTGGCAGCAGGAGAAGGTGGCCGAGAACGCGCGCGAGATCAGCGAGCTGGGCCGCGAGCTTCACTCGCGCCTGGGCACGGTCGCGGGGCATGTGAACGCGCTCGGCAAACGGCTGGGCAGCGCGGTGGACGCGTACAACTCCGCGGTCGGGTCGCTGGAGACGCGGGTGCTGGTCAGCGCCCGTCGCTTCACCGAGCACAGCGTGGTCGGAGAGGACAAGCAGATCCAGATGCTGGAGCCGGTCGACCGCGTGCCGCGCGCACCGCAGGCACCGGAGCTGGCGGCTGTCAACGACGATGACGAGGTGGTCGAGGCGCCGCGCACGCTGGGCGCCGCCTGACCGGTCACACCCGGGCGGGGCCGGCCAGACCGATCACCGTCCGCTCGAGCATCGCCCGCAGCGGACCCTGCGCAAACCGCTCCTGGGGGACCGATAGCTGCGTCAGCAGCGCGCCCTCGATCAGGTTGCTGAGGATCTCGGCCGCCTGCCCGGGCTCGGCCAGCCCGGCGCTCTCTGCCAGCGACTCGATGCCGGCCAGGTAGGCCTGGTTCCAGCGCTCGGCCAGCGGCCGCAGCTCTGGCCGCCGCCCCGCCTCCAGCACCAGCTCGTACTGCGCCGCCAGCGGCGCCTGGTCGTCGTCGCAGATGCCGGACACCAGGCTCAGCAACCGGTCCACGAGCTGCGCGGGATCGGCCGGGCCGGGCGGTGCCGACTCGCGCCGCACCGCCGCGATCGAGCGATCGATCGCCAGCTCTAGCGCCTCGTGCACGAGCGCGTCCTTTGACGCGAAGTGGTAGGTGGTCGATGCCAGCGGCACGCCCGCCTCCGCGGCCACCGCCCGGTGCGTCGCTCCGTCCGCGCCGTGCCGGGCGATCACGCGCAGCGTCGCCTCCAGGACCACCGCCCGGCGATCGCTCACGGCCCGGTCCGGCGCAGCCAGGCGCCGGCCCGCAGGCCCGATTCGATCGCGCCGTCGATGAAGCCGGACCATCCGGCGGCCAGGTCGGATCCGGCCAGCAGCACCGGGCCTTCCGGCCGCCGCATCTCCTCGTAGTAGCGGCTGTACCAGCCCGGCCGGTGGATCGCCCAGGTGCCGCGTGAGAACTCGTCCGCCAGCCAGTCGTGGGCGGACGCGCCGACCGCCCTGTAGCCCGGGATGATGCGATCGAGGTCGCCCTGTACGCGGGGCAGGTCGGTCGCGTCGTTCAGCGCGGCGTCGTAGCCGAAGCCGATCATCACCTGCGTGCCGTCGTCGTTCATGAACTCGGTGTCGAGGTAGCCGAAGGGGTGTCCCGGCCGGATCGCGTTCTGGGAGATCGGCTCACCCTCGGCGTGGATGAAGATCTTGATCCCGCGCGACGCCTGGCCCAGGGCGATCCCCTCCAGCTTCAGCTCCGACAGCGCCGGGTCGAACTCGATCGCCGCGAGCGTGTTCAGCGGCACGGCCACCACCGCCCGCGCCGCCGGCAGCAGCTCGCCTGCGCGCGTCTCAACCTCGACGCCGTCGCCGCGCCGTCGCACCGCCGCGACCGGAGTGGACAGCCGCGTCTCGTACGCCGCGCCGCCGGCGATCGCCTCCAGCAGCCCGCGGGTGCCCATGGTCAGCGTCACCCGCCCGCCCGTGTACTGGGTCAGCGCCAGGCTGTAGCCGGAGAGCGCGTGCCAGCGGAGCACGCTGGCGGCGCCGGCCTCTTCCAGCGGGCCGTGGGCCAGCGACTCCAGCTCGGCCCACAGCACCTCGCGGTGCTCGTCGTCGAGGTCGAGCTCGTCCACCCGCTGGGCGATCGTGAG
>Ga0068855_100003716_pt1 | contig 18655 bp, 20 predicted proteins | sample KBSCornC52_FD_66592 | JGI IMG/M metagenome (GOLD analysis project Ga0068855, IMG submission 66592) | Corn rhizosphere microbial communities from Kellogg Biological Station, Michigan, USA - KBS Corn C5-2 | ecosystem: Host-associated > Plants > Roots > Rhizosphere > Soil ...
CTCTTTCTGGTTTCGGAAGGGTCACGCGAGGAGCCATACCAGCTTGAGGACCTTAAGGCGAACAAGCGGGGCGTCGGCATCCGCCTCTACTTCGAGGTGGACGACGCGCGGCAGCTCTACGAGAGCCTGACGGCCGCGGGCGTGGTCCCGCTGCGCGACATCGCCTATAATGAGCGCGAGGACTACACGGAGTTCTCGATTGCGGACCCGGACGGTTATGAGGTCGGCGTCTATTCGTGAGACCCGATTCGGATTTGAGGACTGGTCCGGTGCGTATTAGCCAATGAGCATACCCATCTATCACGTAGACGCGTTCACGTCCGAGCTGTTCCACGGCAACCCAGCCGCCGTCTGCCTGCTCCAGGGGCCGGGCGATGAGGCGTGGATGCAGAGTCTCGCGGCCGAGATGAATCTTTCCGAAACGGCCTTCGTCTGGCCGGAAGCGGATTCGATGCGGCTGCGGTGGTTCGCGCCGGCCGCGGAAGTCGATCTGTGCGGGCATGCGACGCTCGCCACTGCACATGTTCTGTGGGAGACGGGGCGGCTGGAGCGGAACGAAGGGGCGCGATTCATGACGAAGAGCGGCCGCCTGACCGCGGTTCAGACAGAGCGCGGAATCGCGCTGGACTTCCCCGCCACCCCTCCGACCGCGGCCGAGCCGCCTGCGTCGCTGATTCCGGCGCTCGGTATCTCCGAATCGAAGGTGCGGTACGTGGGCAGGAGCGCGTTCGACTACCTGGTCGAGGTCGACGATGAGACCACCCTTCGCGCTCTGAAGCCGGATTTCGCGGCGCTGAAGGCGCTTCCCGTGCGCGGAATCATCGTCGTCAGCGCGTTCAACGCGGGCAGCGAATACGACTTTGTTTCGCGATTCTTTGGTCCCTCCGTGGGAGTAGACGAGGATCCTGCGACAGGCTCCTCGCACTGCTGCCTCGGGCCTCACTGGGCAGAGAAGACTGGCAGGACGGAATTCACGGCATATCAGGCGTCGGCGCGCGGCGGATGGATGCGCGTTGCCGTACGCGGCGAGCGCGTGGAGCTGACGGGCAATGCTGTGACGGTGCTGCGCGGTGAGCTGGCGCACCATTTGTAAAAGTAACTCGGTTTGGCAATGACCATCGACATCGACAGATGCTATGCAATCCTGGGGGTCGGCTACGGCGCTTCGGCGGACGAGCTGAAGCAGGCTTATCGCGACCTCGTGCGAGAGTGGCACCCGGACAAGCATCAGAGCGATTCGCGCAAACAGGTTCAGGCCGAGGAGAAGCTGAAGCAGATCAACATCGCGTACGACCGGCTGAAGGAGTACAAGCCGGTTCCGGCGGCTCGCTTCTCCCGTGCGCAAACTGCCGAGGCGGAGCGCCCCAATGGCGGGGCGGCATATGAAGCCCAGTGGAAGCGCGCCTCCGCAACAGCGGGACCGCGGCCACCGGAGACGAACGAGCAGACGCTCACCGCCCGCGCGCAGGAACACTATCAGGAGGGGCGCGAGGCCTTCGACTCCGGTGACTGGACGGAGGCGGTCAGCAGCCTCATGCAGGCGGTCTGCCTGAAACCGAACATCGGCGACGCCTATCTGCTGCTCGGCCGGGCCTACACCGAGATGAAGATGCCCGCAAAGGCGGCCTCCTCCTACAAGCAGGTCATCCGGTTCCAGCCCGCCAATCTGGACGCGCACAACGAGCTCGCAAGGAGCTATCTGGCGATGGGCTCGCCGAAGGACGCGGTCTGGACGTGCAGCCAGGTCCTGAAGAAGCGCTCGAAGAACGTTCCGATTCGCACGACGCTCGGCCTGGCGTATCGCAAGCTCGGACAGCTGGCCCAGTCCGTTGAGGCGCTGGAGGGAGCTGTAGCGCTCGACGCCGCGTATGCGCCAGCCCGCTATGAGCTCGGCGAAACCTGGCTTGCGCTCGGCAAGAAGGAGGCCGCGCGGGAGGCGTACGCCCTGCTAAAACCACTCGACGCCGACCTTGCCGTCCAACTGCTGCTCTCCATTGTGGGAAGATAGCGCGATAGCGCGAGAGAAGACCGGAACGTGATACTCGTCATCGACAATTACGACAGCTTCACCTTCAACCTCGTGCAATACGTCGGCGAGATGGGCGAAGAGGTGCAGGTGCGCCGGAACGACGAGATCACCCTCGACGGCATCACCGAGCTGAAGCCGGACCGAATTCTCATATCGCCCGGTCCCTGCACGCCCAACGAGGCGGGCGTTTCCGTGCCGCTGATCGAGCGGTTTGCCGGCAAGCTTCCTATCCTCGGGGTCTGCCTGGGCCATCAATCCATCGGGCAGGCGTTCGGGGGCCTGGTGGTGCGCAACTACCGTATACTGCACGGAAAGACGTCGCTCATCCACCACACGGACCGCGGCGTATTTCGCGGCCTGCCCAACCCGTTTCCCGCGACCCGCTACCACTCCCTCGTCATCGAGCGGCAGTCGATTCCGGATTGTCTGGAGATAACGGCCGAGACGGACGAGGGCGAGATTATGGGCGTCCGCCACCGCGACTATGCGATCGAAGGCGTGCAGTTTCACCCGGAATCGGTCATGACCCCCGCCGGCAAGGACCTCCTCCGCAACTTCCTGGGCCGCGCGCGCTAGCGCGCCTGGCTCAACCCGACCCACTCCCGGGGATATGGTATCCTTAGGTGTCCCTGGTCCAGGTTGCGCCTGATGCCTGCTCGGTTGTAAGGGGCGGTTGGAAACCGCGGCAACAAGTGTACAAAGTCCCCCTTCGGGGACTCTACCCATGAATTCAGTGTCCGAAGGGACACTTCGTACCCTTGTTGCCGCGACTTGCAGTCGCCCGGCCGTAGTGAGCCTGACAGCCGGCCATCAGGAGCAACCTGGGTTATCCCTGGTCCTTTGACAGCGCCCCGCCGCGTTCGATTCATACAGTTTCTTCGCGAGGGGCTCACCCGTGGTTTACGACCTCAGTAATACGAACCGCGGCGTCCGGGACTGCCCGCGCTGCCGGCATACGATGGAGACGCTGCGCGCGCGCCTCCACAGCCCGCGAAACGAGGGCTACCTGCTTGACGAGGGAGGCGAGGGAGGCAGCGCCATCGCCTTCTGGCTGTTCGGCTGGATCGGGCTTGTGCTGCGCCTCTTCTACCGCTACACACTTCAGCCGCTCACCTCGAAGCTTGCGGGCGAAATGAAGGAGAAGCGGCTGGCGCGGGTGCTTCGGGACCACCCGAACACGCTGATCTGCCCTTACTGCAATCATCTCCTGAAGCGGAAGTGAGACGGGCACGGCGAGCCGGCTCTCATATTATGGAAACCAGCGCATGACCATGTACAGCGACCGAATCGGACGGGTGCGGGAGCTGCTGCGCGAACAGGGCGCGGCGGCGGCGGTCTTCGCGCCAACTGACCAGATGCGCTATCTGACCGGATGGGCCGAATCGGGGCACGAGCGGTTCCTGGCGCTGCTCGTTCCCGCCGAGGCGGACCCCGTGTTCGTGGTTCCGGCCCTCAACGCGCCGCAGGCTCGCAGGAATCCGGCCGGCATCCATGACGTGGTCGGGTGGGCGGACGAGACGGGATGGGAATCGGCGGTCCGAAAGCTCTTTCGCCGCTGGAAGGTGAATCGCGCCGGACTCGTAGTCGATGACGAGCTCGACAGCGTCCATCTGCTCGGATTGCAGTCGATCGCGCCCCGGGCCCGCTGCTCGGCGGCCGGACGGCTGATGCAGAATCTCCGCGAGATCAAGTCGGCGGACGAGCTGGCGCGGCTCCAGAGGTCCGCGGAGCTGACCGACTGCGTCTACGAGGAAGCCCTCTGCCAGGTCCGGCAGGGAATGACCGAAGAGGAGCTTCAGGACGTGGTCGCGCAGGCATACAAGGCGCGCGGCACGCGTCCCGCGTTCGCCATCGTCTGCTTCGGGCGCAATTCCGCGGTCCCGCACCATCACTCCGGCCCGGCCCGCCTGAAGCGGGGCGACGTGGTGATTCTGGATATCGGCTGCACGGTCGAGGACTACTACTCCGACATCACGCGCACCTTCGCGTTCGGGAAGGCGAATCCGAAAGCCGCCGAGGTCTACGACATCGTCTACCGCGCCCACATGGCGGCGCTGGAGTTCGGGCGGCCGGGCGTTACGGGCGAACAGGTGGATGCGGCCGCGCGCGGCGTCATCGAGCGGGCCGGCTACGGCAAGTATTTCATCCACCGGACGGGCCACGGAATCGGGCTCTCCGGCCACGAGCCGCCGAACATTGTCAAGGGCAACACGCAGCCGCTTCGGCCGGGCATGTGCTTCAGCGACGAGCCAGGCATCTACCTGCCGGGCCGGTTCGGGGTCCGAATCGAGAATGTCGTTACGGTTACGGAGACCGGCCTCCGTTCGCTGAATGCGGCCCCGCCCGCGGCCCTACCCATCGTCAAGGCCTGATTTGTTGTAACTTCAGATTCCGTCACCAGAGATCGCGTTAAGGACCCGAGAGGAATCACACACATGCTGGAGGAGGCGCTGCGCAAGCTGGTCGACGGCGATGGCCTGACGCAACAGGAGGCCTCGGACGTCATGACCACGATTGTCGACGGGGTCGCGACACCCGCACAGGTTGGGGCGGTGCTCGCCGCCCTGCGGACAAAGCGGGAGACGGTCGACGAGCTTACCGGATTCGCGCGCGTGATGCGGGCGCGCTCGGTGAAGGTGCAGTCGAGCCGCCGGCCGCTCATCGATACCTGCGGCACGGGCGGCGATGCCTGCGACACGTTCAACATCTCAACGTCCGCCGCGTTCGTGGTCGCCGCCGCGGGTGTCGCCGTCGCGAAGCACGGTAATCGCGCCGTCACGTCCAAATGCGGCAGCGCGGAAGTGCTGGCCGCCGCGGGCGTGGAGCTGAACCTGACGCCGGAACAGATCGGGACCTGTATCGACAAGGTGGGCGTCGGATTCATGTACGCGCCGAGCCACCACCCCTCCATGCGAAACGTCGCCCAGATTCGCCGCGAATTGGCAATCCGCACGGTCTTCAACGTCCTCGGCCCCCTCACGAATCCGGCCGGCGCAACCCGGCAGCTCATCGGCGTCTTCGACCCGGATCTCGGCCCGAAGCTCGCGGAGACGCTCGGACGGCTCGGCTGCGAGCGCGCAATGGTCGTGCATGGCATGGACGGAATGGACGAGATTTCAAACGTCATGCCGACGCGAATCAGCGAGCTTCGGAACGGGCGCGTAAACACCGAGCAGCGCATCCCGGCCGAGTTTTTCCTCGTTCCGGGAACGCACGACGAGATTCGCGGCGGCGAAACCCCGCATGACAACGCCCAGATCATGTACGCCATCCTTCAGGGGGAGACCGGCGCGCGCCGCGACATCGTCTCGGTGAACGCCGCGGCCGGCCTGATCCTGGGTGGTATGGCGGAGGGGTGGCGGGACGGCGTCGCGCTCGCCCACCGCATGATCGATTCCAAGCGCGCGCTGGATATCCTCAAGAATCTCGTTCTCTACACGAGGCAGTTCTCCGGCGCGGCCGGCGCGCAGGCTCCCGCCAAACAGGAACAGCACGCGCCTGCCGAAGCGGTCGTGCAGGACCCGCAGCTCCAGCAGGCACAACAGTAGGACAGTCAATTGGTCAATTAGGCAATTGGTCAATTAGTCGATGCGCGGCCGTGCAATTGACCAATTGACCAGTTGACCAATTGACCCTTGTAAGGCAAGGCAATGAGCATCCTATCGCAGATATTGGCGGACAAGCGGACCGAGATCGATTGCGCGCGGAGGCGCATACCCCATTCCGAGCTGGAGAAGCGAATCGGGGACATGGCCCCGGCCCGCGATTTCGAGGGCGCGCTCCGGACCGCGAACCGGCCGGCGCTTATCGCCGAGGTGAAGAAGGCATCCCCATCGAAGGGCATCATCCGCGAGGACTTCGACCCGGTGGAGATTGCCCGCATATATGCCGATAATGGCGCCGCCTGCCTCTCCGTTCTCACCGACGAGCCCTACTTTCAGGGACACCTGCGCTACCTGCGGGCTATTCGGGACGCGGTGGATATCCCGCTCCTGCGCAAGGACTTCTTCATCGACGACTACCAGATTCTGGAAGCGCGGGCCGCCGGCGCCGACGCCATCCTGCTGATCGCCGCGGCGCTCACAGACACGGAGCTGGAGTGGATGCTTGAGGCGGCCGGATCGCTCGGCATGACCGCCATCGTCGAGGTCCACAATCGCGGGGAGGTGGACGAAGCGCTCGCGACCAGCGCCCCGATCATCGGAATCAACAACCGGGACCTCCATCAGTTCCGAACCACGCTTCAGACAACCATCGACCTGCTGCCCTCCATCCCCCCGGACCGGCTCGTCGTGACGGAGAGCGGCATCAACCGCCGCGCGGACGTGGAGAAGATGGCGGCGGCAGGCGTCCACGCGATTCTGGTCGGCGAGGCGCTGATGCGCGAGCCGGACATCGCCGCCAAGATGCACGAGCTGCTCGGCACGGCGTGATCCGGACCCACCGCGAAGGCGCGAAGAGCGCTAAGAAGGACGAAGTTCGTGACCCGAATAAAGATATGCGGAATCACGAATGTTGAAGATGCGCGGGCGGCGGTCGATTACGGGGCGCACGCGCTGGGATTCATCCTCGTGCCGGAATCGCCCCGGTTTATCAGTGATGTGGATCGGCTCTTCGAGACTGTACGGTCCGTTCCTCCGTTCGTTGGGCGCGTCGGGGTCCTGCGAGATGCCGCTTCGCTCCAGGAGCTGCCGTTCGAAGAGTCTGACGAGCTGTTCGATACATTCCAACTGTACGATACGACGTTCTGGCCCGCCAACGGCGAAGCGCGTCTCGTGTTTGCGGTACGGGTAAGTGACCGCGCAAGCCTCGACGCCATTGACCCGACGATAGAGTGGGACGCCATCCTGCTCGACACGTACCACAAGGACAAGCTCGGCGGGAGCGGCGAGACGTTCAACTGGGACCTCGCGGTTGAGGCGAAGGAGCGATTCGGCAGGCCGATTATCCTCGCAGGCGGCCTGACTCCGGAGAACGTCGGCGACGCGATTGCGACGGTGCGGCCGTACGCCGTGGACGTATCGAGTGGCGTGGAAGCCGAGCCCGGCCGCAAAGATCACGCGAAGCTGCGAGCTTTCATCCGCGCGGTGCAGGACACCGACCGCCGGCTCGATTCGTGAGAATCTTATGCCCACGCATTCCGTCGGCGCCACGGATGTAAAATCCGTGTCTCGCGGGCCTGCGGCCGAACGTCCTGCCGGACGGGGAACCGAATACCTGAGCACCTGAATACCCAAACACCCTATGTCAAAAACGTCCCTCTGGATAATCACCGGCCTGCTCCTCTGCGGAGCCATCTACCTGCTCTTCATCTTCCTGCCCGGGCGCCAGTCCGAGCTGGCGAAGAAGGGTGTCCGCGCGGACGGCACCGTCCAGATGGTCGATTCGCGGCCGACGGGATCGGACAACAGCATGGCGTACTTCGTCACGCTGCTCTACCAGGACGCCGAAGGGAAGAACCACCAGGTCACGCGCCAGATGTTCGACGCGGGCGCGTGGAGCGACCTGAAGGCCGGGAAGGACGTCAAGGTCTACTACCTGCCGAGCGACCCCGATCACGGCTCGATCCCGGGCGCTGAAGGGATGACCACTCCGCGCGCCGGCGCGTTCAGATTCCTCGCCTGGAGCGCCATCCTTGCCGCCTGCATCACCGGCTTCCTCGCTTACCGCGCCGCCCCAAAGAAGTCCGGCGGCCCGGTCGTGACCAGATGATGAGGTGATGAGGTGATGAGGTGAAGCCGCTCCCGGACGGACCAAAGGGCACGTGGATCAAGGGCGTACTCGACGACTATCGCCGGGACGCCCTCGGCTTTTTCACCGCCTGCGCGCGCGATTACGGCGACTTCGTGCCGCTCCGATTCGGCCCGCAGAAGGTCTTCCTCCTCAGCCATCCCGACCTCATCGACGAGGTGCTCGTCCAGAAATACCGCAGCTTCGTGAAGGGTCCGGCCCTCCGCAACAATCGGCGGGTCTTCGGCAACGGACTGCTCACGAGCGAGGGCGAGTTCTGGCGGCAGCAGCGGAAGCTCGCGCAGCCGGCGTTCCATCGCGACCGGGTAAACGCTTATGCCGAGGTCATGGTCGACTGTACGCAGCGGCGAATCGCGCAGTGGCGGGACGGGGAGACCCGGGACATCCATGATGAGATGATGCGCGTCACGATGGAGATCGCGGCGAAGACGCTCTTCGGGACCGGTGTGGAGGACATTGCGGACGAGGTCGCGGGGTGCATGCACCTGCTCCAGACCGGCGTGATGCGGCGGTTCCAGGCGCTCGTCAACCTGCCCGACTGGGTCCCGACACCGACGCATTTGCGCCTGCTTCGGGCCGTCAGGACGCTCGATCGAATCGTCTACGGGTTCATCGACGCGGGACGGAAATCAGACGAGGATCGGGGCGACCTGCTGACGGCGCTCCTCAACGCGCGCGGGGAGGGCGGCGAGCGGATGTCGGATCAGCAGCTTCGCGACGAGGTCCTGACCCTCTTTCTGGCCGGCCACGAGACCACCGCGCTGGCGCTGACGTGGACCCTCATGCTTCTCGCTGAAAATCCTGACGCCGCCGCGCGCCTCCACGCGGAGGTGGACCGCGTGCTGGAGGAGCGCGCGCCCACGATCGACGATAGACCTCGTCTCGAATACACTGAATGGGTCGTGCTCGAATCGATGCGGCTCTACCCGCCCGCATGGGCAATCGCGCGGACCGCCATCGAAACATGCGAGATCGGGGGGTACCGCGTGCCGCGCGGCACGATGATCCTCATGCTCCAGTGGACTGTCCACCGCGACCCGCGCTGGTTCGACCAACCCGAGGAGTTCCGTCCGGAGCGGTGGGCTGGCGACTTCCAGAAGACCTTGCCACGCCATGCCTATTTCCCGTTCGGCGGCGGGCCGCGCACCTGCATCGGCAACACGTTTTCGATGGTCGAGGCCGTCATGCTCCTCGCGACGCTCGTTCAGAGCTTCTCCTTCCGCCTCGCGCCGTCGCTCAGTCTCGTCCTCCAGCCCGCCATCACCCTCCGCCCGGAGCACGGCCTCCACATGACCGTCTGCCGCCGCGACGCTCCCGATCTGGTAAAATAGGCCCAATCTCTCCGCTTCCCCTCTGTGCCTCCGTGCCTCTGGCGCAGCGGGTGGTTGAATCCCGTGAGGTTTCACATGACGACGACGGCCGCCCTGCCGGACGCGCGCGGGCATTTCGGCGCATTCGGCGGGCGTTTTGTTCCCGAGACTCTGATTCCGGCGCTCGACGAGCTGAGCGCCGAATATGCGCGCGCCCAGGCGGACCCGGCCTTCGCGGCGGAGATGGATTATTACCTCCGCGACTTCGTGGGCCGCCCGACGCCCCTTTACTTCGCGGAGCGCCTGACAGCCCACTTCGGCGGCCCGAAGATCTATGTCAAGCGGGAGGACCTCTGCCACACCGGCGCCCATAAGATCAACAACGCGCTCGGACAGGCCCTGCTCGCGAGGCGGATGTCGAAGCCGCGAATCATCGCCGAGACCGGCGCGGGCCAGCACGGCGTCGCGACCGCCACCGCCTGTGCGCGATTCGGCTTCTCGTGCGACGTCTATATGGGCGAGGAAGACATCCACCGGCAGGCCCTCAACGTCTACCGGATGAAGCTCCTCGGCGCGCGCGTCATCCCCGTGACCAGCGGGACCGCGACCCTGAAGGACGCGACCAGCGAGGCGATCCGCGACTGGGTCACCAACGTCCGCGACACGCACTACATCATCGGCTCGGTGGTCGGCCCCCACCCCTACCCGATGATCGTGCGCGACTTCCAGGCGGTCATCGGGCGCGAGGCGCGGCGGCAGGCGCTGGAGCGCGAAGGGCGGCTGCCCGATCTCGTCATCGCCTGCGTTGGCGGCGGCTCCAACGCCATGGGCATCTTCCATCCGTTCATCGGCGACGAATCGGTCCGGCTCGTCGGGGTGGAGGCGGCCGGCCGCGGCGTCGAGACCGGCCTCCACTGCGCGACGCTTACGGCGGGCGTGCCCGGCGTCCTCCACGGCACGAAGAGCTACCTCCTCCAGGACGCCGACGGCCAGATCGCGCCCTCCCACTCCATCTCCGCCGGCCTCGATTACCCCGGCGTCGGCCCGGAGCACAGTTGGCTGAAAGACACAGGCCGCGCGGAGTACGTCTCGATTACCGACGACGAAGCGCTGGAGGGCTTCCAGCTCCTCTCCCGCACCGAGGGGATCATCCCGGCGCTGGAGTGCTCGCACGCCGTGGCGCACCTCGCGAAGATCGCGCCGAAGATGTCACGCGACGAGGTCATTATCTTCAATCTCTCCGGCCGCGGCGACAAGGACATGGAAACCGCCGCCAAAGCCCTGAATCTGAGTTTGTGAAATGAGCCAGCTTCCCAGAATCTTACTCGGTCTTGGTCTGCTGTCGGCTCTCTCGCTCCAGGCTTGCTCGGGCCGCAAGCCCGGCTCGTTTCCGGAGGGGAAGGTAATCCAGCGTACGGGTGGCGATCCCATCTTCGGAGTGAAGGATGAGGATAGAGAAATGAACGCGGCCATCGCGAAAGCGCAGTCCACGCTCGGCGAGTTCACCACGGAGCTTGCGCGTCCTCAAAAGGACACGGACTACATCGTGAAGGTACGGTTTAGGACGGACGGTGGCAGCGGAGAGCACATCTGGCTGGATCAGATCAGGTTCGACGGCGGCAATGTGACCGGCCGTTTGACCGACGAACCCGACGCAATAGCGCGCTATCACAAAGGCCAGACGGTAACGGCGCCCCGCGTGGATATTACAGACTGGTTGATCTCCGGTCCGGCTGTTACTCGCGGCGGCTACACGCAGGACGTCATTGACCATCGGACCGCGAGTGGTGGCCGATGACAGCGGCGTTTGCATGGGTTGCGGTATTGATGGAAGAGGGCGGCGCGACGACATGAGTCGACTGGCGGACAGGCTGGACAAGCTGAGATCGAGGGGGGAGAAGGCGCTCATCTGCTACGTCATGGCAGGTGACCCGACGCTGGAGCGGACCGTGGATATCGTGGCCGCGCTCGACGAGGCCGGCGCCGACGCCATCGAGCTCGGCATCCCGTTTTCCGACCCGCTTGCGGACGGCCCCTCGATTCAGGCGGCGGGCCAGCGCGCCCTCGCGAACGGCATGACGGTCGCCCGGGTCTTCGAGACCGTGCGGGCAATTCGCGCACGAACCGACATCCCGCTCGTCCTGATGACCTATTTCAACCCGACCCTCCGTTATGGAGTCGAACGCTTCGCGCGCGACGCCGCGGCATCCGGTGTGGACGGGACCATCCAGACTGATCTCACGCCGGAGGAGGCCGACGAGTGGATCGCGGCATCGCGGACGAACGGCCTCGACACGGTCTTCCTCCTCGCCCCCACCTCGACCGACGCGCGAATCGACGTGGTCGCAAGGCTCTCCACGGGCTTCGTCTACTGCGTCTCGCGCACCGGCGTAACCGGCGCGCGCCAGGACGTGCCGGAGGAACTTCCCGCGCTCATCGGGCGTGTAAAGGAGAGGACCCGCACGCCCGTCTGCGTCGGTTTCGGAATCTCGCAGCCGGAACACGTCCGCCGAATCGGCGCGTTCGCAGATGGAGTCGCCGTCGGAAGCGCCCTGGTGAATGTCATTGCCCGAAACGGCGACGGCCCCGCGCTCCTCGACGAGGTCCGAACCTTCACGAAGGGCTTGAAAGCAGCGACAAGACCAGACTAAACGTCAACGGCATTTGCCCGCGAAACACGCGGAAAGACGCGGAAATGGCTCCCTGACCGCGAATAACGCGAATTGACGCGAATGGGAGTTGTGAATCTCTCTGCGTGCTCTTCGGCTATGCGGTGAATCCCGCCTTTGACGTTATCCTGTAAGTCTTGTAAATCCTGTCAAAGAATCTCCTCTTCTGCTGATGCCTGTCTATAAAGCGAACACGCTGGTGCTGCACCGGACGAACCTGGGCGAGACCGACAAGATTCTCACCCTGCTCAGTCGCGAGTCCGGCAAGCTGAGCGCCGTGGCGAAGGGAGCGCGCGGGCCGAAGTCGAAGCTGAGCGGCGCGACGGAGCTCTTCACGCATTCGAAGATGCTGCTGGCGACGGGCAAGAGCCTCGACATCGTCTCGCAGGGCGAAATTCGCGAATCGTTTCCGGCGCTCCGGGACGACCTCGCGCTGATGACGCGGGCGACCTATCTTTGCGAGCTGACAGATCGATTCGTGGAGGAGCGGGAGCCGAATCAGGATGTGTTCGACCTGCTGCTCTCCGCGCTCTACCTGCTCCAGCGGCGCACCGACGAGCCGGATGTCATCGTCCACGCGTTCGAGCTGCGCCTGCTCACCGAGCGCGGTTACGCGCCCCATCTGGACGCCTGCGTGCGGTGCGGCGCGGCGCTTCTCCGGGCGCGGGTCGGGTTCAGCCCGTCGCTCGGAGGCCTGCTCTGCGCCGCGGACCGGTTCAGCGTAGACGACACGATCTCCATCACGGCGGAGACGGTCGAGTTCATGCGCGCTCTCCTCGCCGGAGAGGCGCACGAGGTCGTAGGTCTGCGCCCATCGGCCGTTGCGCTTCGAGAGACCGCGCGGTGCCTCCGGTGGTACATCCGCTATCGCACCGAGCGCGACCTGAAGAGCGCCGAATTTCTCGAGATGCTAAGGCTGACTGCCGGATAGGTCACTGGTCAATTTGTCAAACAATCAATTGGTCAATTATCCGGCAAATTGCCCAATTGACCCGTTGACCAATTGACCAATTGACCAATTAACCCGCTGACCCGTTGACCCGTTGACCCGTTGACTCTCCATGGACGCCCCACACATCACACTCTTCTCCACGCCGCTCGTCTCGACGTGGGTCTTCGACGAGACGCACCGCATCCTCTTCGATGCGGGCGATGGCGTGACGGCGCTCCTCGACAGCAAGATTCACAAGATTCGGCTGGCGGCGATCACGCACACGCACCGCGACCACTGCGCCGGGCTGATGCAGCTCCTGAATCTTCGCGGTGGAGCGGGGGACTTCGTCACCGTCTTCCCGGAGGGGAGCGGGTCGGCGCGCGCGTTCACCTCCTTTCTCGCCGCCTTCGATTCGCGCTCCACGTCGAAGGTCCGCTTCCATCCGCTCTCCCTCGAAGAGCCGCTGCCCATCGAGCCGGACCGCCACTTCCTCCGCGGCTTCGAGACCGACCACTATCCGCCGCCGCCGGAGGGCCAGCAGCTCAAGCCGCGCTCGATGGGATACCAGATCGTGCGGCACGTGGACAAGGTGAAGCCGGAGCTTCGCGGCCTTCCGCAGACGGAGCTGGACGCCCTGCGGATTCAGCACGGCAAGGGGTTTCTCACCGAGACGAAAGAGGACATCCTCTTCACCATCACCGGCGACACGATGCCCCTTCCGCCGGAGACTTTCGCCGGCAGCCGCGTGCTGATGCACGAGTGCACGTTTCTCAGCATCGACGAGAAATGTGAGCTGGCGGACCGCGGCCATCCGCACACCTGTCTCGAAGAGGTGCTCGAAATCGCGGCGGCAGCCGGCGTCGGCAGACTGGGCCTCTATCACGTCTCCCGCCGGTACGAGGACGACACGATTCTGACGCAGGTCCGTTGCCAGTGCGAGCGGCTCGCCATCCCCTTTCCAGTCAGCGTCGCGCTGCCCGGCCGCATGTACGACGACTTCTTCGCATACGCCGTGTGGCAGGGAACCTCCGCCCAGCCGTCGAAGTGATCTCTGCGCCGTTGCCTGGAAATCTGACCAGGATATCCGCTTCGTCCGCGAGGACGATCGGCCAACGGCCCACGAGCGAGGTCAATTCTATTGCCTCGCTCCTGCACCGTTCACGAATCACGCATCACTCGTCACGCATCGCAAGCAGCCATGAATCGCATCGTCCTGCCGGCCGCGGTCGAAACACCGTGGGAAGAGAATAACCAGGTGCCCGCGCTCGTGGCGTGGCCGGATGGGAAACCGCGCGCGGGAATCGTGGCGCTGCACGGATACACCGGCGCGAAGGAGACGATGGAGGACATCGTCGGCGGGCTGGCGGAGTGGGGCTACCTCGTGGTCGCGCCCGATCTTCCGCTCCACGGGGAGCGCGCGCTGGGGCCGGCCGGCGGCTTCGAATACCCCTTCTTCGGCGACCCCGCGGGAATCGTTAAGTCGTTCGAGAACGCCCTGGCGGACGTGCGCACCTGCGCGGACTACCTTCGGGAGCTTTCCGACGGGCCTGCGCGGCTCGGAATCCTGGGATGGTCGCTGGGCGGATGCCTCACCATCCTCTCCATGGCTCGGATGGCCGGCCTGTTCGAGACGGGAGTGAGCGTCGTCGGAGCGGCAAAGCTCGCGCGCCTCCTGCTTACCTCGGCGGTCTGCACCGACATCCGCGACGACCTGCTCGCGATGGGTTATGACGAGGAGCGGCTGGAACCGATACTTCGTTCCGTGGAGGCGACCGAGCATTCGGCTGCCGTGAGGAATCTCCTCATGTTCGGCGCGGAAGACGACGACATCGTGCCGGGCGCGCTGGTGCGGGAGACCTTCGACGCGTTCCCGGAACCCTCGAACGAGCTGATTATGTTCGACGGCTGCGGCCACTATCCGCCGCTCATGACGGTCGCGGACTCGACCCTGCCCTTCCTTGCGCGAACCTTTTAGGATGGCCGAGCCGTTTCAGCCGCTGCCGCACGCCTTCTACAATCGGGACACGGTGGAGGTGGCGCGCGACCTGATCGGCAGGATTCTCGTTCGGGAGAGCGCGACAGGGCCGGTCGGCGGCATCATCGTGGAGACGGAAGCCTACGGGCCCGACGACCCCGCGAATCACGCGCACCGGGGTCCGCGGCCGCGCAACGCCGTGATGTTCGGCCCGCCCGGATTCGGCTATGTCTATCGAATCTACGGCATGTACTGGTGCGTCAACGCAGTCACGCGGGGGGAAGGCACGGGCGAGGCGGTCCTCATCCGCGCACTGGAACCCACCGTAGGAATCGAGGTGATGCGCGCGAATCGCGGCACGGAAGACCCGAAGGCGCTCTGCTCCGGCCCCGGCCGCCTCTGTCAGGCCCTCGGAATCACTGGCGCCGACAACGGCTGCGACCTGATGAAGGGACCGGTAATGATCGGCGGCGATTCCGCCCAGGTGGACGTGGTCGAGACCACCCGCATAGGAATCACGAAGGCCGCCCACCTTCCCTGGCGCTTCTGCATGAAGGAGAGCCTGTACCTGTCGCGGCCCCCCAGCCCCCAATAATTGGGGAGCAATTGAACCCCGGCCTGAAGGCGCGGGGCTATTCGGTGGAACGGCGCTCCGCGCCCTGAACACCCAACACCCGAACACCCAACAAGCCACATACGCTCCCTTGACCACTCTCTCCACGAACCAGCTCATCATCGCGGGCCTGCTGGCGGGCGGAATCGCGCTCTTCGCGGGAAGCCTGCGGCTCCTCTCGTTCACCGGCGCGCTCGCGGCGCTCGTGGTCGGATTCTTCGTGTTCGGGTTCGGCGGATTGCCGTTCGCCGTGCCCCTGCTGGTCTTCTTCTTCAGCTCCAGCATCCTCTCGCGCGTCGGGCGGCGGCGCAAGGCGGCGCTGAACGCCGTCTACGAGAAGTCCTCCGTGCGGGACGCCGCGCAGGTCATCGCGAACGGCGGGATCGCGTCGCTGCTTGCGCTGCTGGCCGGTATGTCCCTCCGAGCGCCGACGCCCCGGCTCTGCATGCTCCTCTTCCTGGCCGCGCTCGCCGCGGTGAACGCCGACACGTGGGCCACCGAAATAGGAGGCTTGTCGAAGTCGCCGCCGCTCCTCCTCTCGACCCTCAAGCGGGCCGCGCCGGGCACCTCCGGCGCCGTATCGTGGCTGGGAATGCTGGGGGCGGCTCTCGGTGCAGTCATCATTCCGCTCTCCGCGTGGCTGGCGTGGCCGCCCCAATCCACCATGCTGTTCTGGCGAATCGATGCCGCGGAAATCCTGACGGTCGCGTGGGCGGGGTTTGTGGCGGCCTTCGCCGACAGCCTTCTCGGCGCGTCGGTGCAGGCGCAGTACCGGTGCGTGCGATGCGGCGCGGTATCGGAGCGAACCTTCCACTGCGAACGGCGCGCGGCGCTCGCGCGGGGCCTCCGCTGGATGACCAACGACGTAGTGAACTTCATCGCCAGCCTCCTCGGCGTCCTCTTCGCGTGGCTCCTCCTCCGCTACGCCGCATATCCCCTCTAATCTTCCTCAGGATTCCCGCCGCAGCGTTCGCCGGTATGAGGCGAGGCGCTGAACCTCGTCCGGGTCCGGGATGCGGCCGAGCGTCGTCATGTCCGCGACCACCTTCGCCCGGCCGCCAGCCCGCGGCAGCGAGAGGAACCCGGCCGCGGCGAGCAGTTCCTGATACTCGGCCAGTGACCGGAGGGTCATCCTTCCTGTATTGGCCGCGACCGGGAGTTGCGTCCGCGCCCACACGTTCAACTCGTCGGGATTCCACGCCTCTCCGACCCGACCGTGAATCCAGCGGTAGTACACGGCAGCCTGCCACATCCGGGGCGAGCAGGCAATCTCCTCCGCGCCGCGGGTCGGAAGACCGAAGAACGCCGGGAGCGACTCCCCCGCTGCCCCATACTTCAGCCGCAGCCACCGGAGTATCTTCGCGTCGCCCTCGGACGTGTCGGGCGATGGAGTGGCGGGGGCCGGCGCCTTAGCGAATCGCAGCGCGGGTTTCGTCTGCCCGGTAACTGCGTCCGCGGCCCGTTCCAGCATCCGCCACGGAAACAGGAGGTCCATGAGCGGACGCGCGGAGACGCTGCCCTTAACCCACGCACCCGGAGCCGCCTCCTCCATCCGCAGACGCGCAAGATGGCCCGCAGGAAGGTTCTCGCCGAGCGAATCGACGAAGAGCAGGGGATGGCCGGCGGCCGCCAACTCCCGCTCCAACTCCGTCAGCCGGTACCCCGATTCACCGCGCACCAGCCGATTACCGCCCAGTACCCATAGGTCCGACACTGCCGCCGACCGGTAGAGATCACGCCGACGCCGCCAGTCGCGCGCGCTCAGGTCCGCGCACTGGTACTCCAGCGCGACCCGCCGGCCGTCCGGCATGGTGAACAGGAGATCTGCCCGCTGCCCCGTCTCCGCGATCAATGCTTCGAGCGTCACGGCCGCCTCCGGAACAGACGCGCGAATCCAGCGGGCGAGCAGCGCCTTGCCCTCGCGATGCCGGTCGGTTTCCGGCTCCGCGTCGCCATGGGAGCAGGTCGCGCCGGGGAGATGGGCAAAGTGAGGAGCGACGACGCGGCCCGCCTTTAGCACGACCGGCGCGCCGCAGAGCGGGCACTGGAGGGCGCGCGCATCCGAAAGGCAGCGCAGCTCCGGCACGGGCTCCTGCCCGATGGCGACTCGGCTCCCGAACGCAACCGCGCTCAGCATCGATTGGACAGCCGTCATAGCTCACTCCAGCAGACACTCGTTCGCCAATACGTTTGACGAGTGGTTGGAGTTTTCCTTCGATCGGAGAAACTCCTTTCGATATTCTGCCGAATCGTGAAAAAACGCACAGATTCGACCGCACAGCAGCCGCACACTGGTATAATAGCGGTGTTCTCGCGCTCTGGATGGCTTCGGGGACAGTAATACCGAAAGGAACGACGTCTTGAAGCCATTCAAGATCCACGCCGCGATGGCGGCGCTCGGCGCGCTGATGCTCGCCTCTTTTTCGGCCTCTGCTTCACCCGATTCAACGGCCGCGAAATCGAAGTCACAGAAGTCTAAAACCGAATCCGCCTCCTCTTCCTCCACCCTGAGCGACTGGGACAAGTACCGGCTCTCCGCGAATCGCGGCGGGATCGGCGACGCCCTCGCGCACAAGGCCCTCAGTTACCGCGGGGTCCGCTACCGCATGGGCGGCACCACCGCCAACGGAATCGATTGTTCCGGCCTCACCCAGGCCGTTTACAAGAAGTGGGGAATGCTGATTCCCCGAACGTCCACCGAGCAGTTCAGAAAGGGACATCCCGTCCCGAAGGACCAGCTCAAGCCCGGCGACCTCGTCTTCTTCGCCAATACCTACAAGCGCGGAATCTCGCACGTCGGCATCTATGTCGGCAATAACAAGTTCGTCCACGCGGCAGGAACGGGGAAGGGCGTCATCGTCTCCAGCCTCTCGGAGCCCTACCACGTTAACCACTACGCCGGCGCCCGTCGCATCGCACTCGACGCCGAGCCGGAGAAGGTCGAAGCGACCGAGACTGACACCGAGTAGAATAAGTGCACAGAGATGGAGTCGGAAGACGGAGGAATGGTCGCTGTTCGGGCCGGCCTTCCGTCTTTTCTGATTCGATCACGCCGACGGACAGCGACAGACCACTGACTGCTGACTGCTGACCGCTGGCCGCTGACCGCTGACTGCTGACTGCTGACGTAGCACGGGTATACTGTTCGCATTCGCAAGCCCCTGATCCACTTCCTGCTTTCGCCTGTCCAATCCCTTTGAGCGCTCGCCGAAAGGAGCCGATCCCATGTCAAGCCGCACGTCCGTCAACGTTCTCATCCTCTCCGCCGCCCTCCTGATCGGCGCGGGGCCGTACCTCGTGCGGGCGTCCATCACCCATGCCGACGCACCGATGGTCGCCAATGTCGATATGCAGCGCGTCTTCGCGGAGAGCGA
>Ga0068855_100003718_pt1 | contig 18653 bp, 15 predicted proteins | sample KBSCornC52_FD_66592 | JGI IMG/M metagenome (GOLD analysis project Ga0068855, IMG submission 66592) | Corn rhizosphere microbial communities from Kellogg Biological Station, Michigan, USA - KBS Corn C5-2 | ecosystem: Host-associated > Plants > Roots > Rhizosphere > Soil ...
GGGCTTCCTTGCATGGGCGGAGTCCATGAAGGCCGATTGTATGGGCGTGCAGGAGGTCAAGGCGCAGCACGAGCACGTGCACGAGACCTTCGACACGCTCGATGGCATGGCCGGCCGCTTCCACTACGCCGTCAAGAAGGGCTATTCGGGCGTGGGCCTGTACAGCCGCGTGGCGCCCACCGAGGTCGTCACCGGCTTCGGCGACGCCCAGTTCGACGAGGAAGGCCGCTACGTCGAGTTCCGCTTCGACAAGCCGTCGCCCGGCCTGCAGCACCCGTTCGAGAAGCTGAGCATCATCAGCTGCTACTTCCCGAGCGGCTCGTCCGGCGAGGAGCGCCAGGCCGCCAAGTTCCGCTTCCTGGACCTGATCTACCCGCACCTGATGGCGCTCAAGGGCCAGCGCGAGTTCATCCTGGTGGGCGACATCAACATCGCGCACAAGAACATCGACTTGAAGAACTGGAAGGGCAACCAGAAGAACTCCGGCTTCCTGCCCGAGGAACGCGCATGGATGACGAAGCTGCTGACCGATGGCGGCCTCGTCGACGTGTTCCGGACGCTCAACGACAAGGAAGAGCAGTACACGTGGTGGAGCAACCGCGGCCAGGCCTGGGCCAAGAACGTGGGCTGGCGCCTGGACTACCACCTCGCCACGCCCGGCGTCGCGGCGCTGGCGCGGAAGGATCACATCCACGTCGAGTCGCGCTTCAGCGACCATGCCCCGCTGACGATCGACTACGACTTCACGCTGTAGCCGCGCGCGGCGCGCCCGGGCCGCTCAGACGCGCGCGGACGCCGCGTCGATCACGGCCTGCGCGAACTCCTTGGGCGCCTCCTGCGGCAGGTTGTGCCCGATGCCGCCGGCCAGCAGGCGGTACGCGTACGGGCCGGTGAACTTCCTGCGGAACGCCGCGTCGCCGGTGAAGTGCGGGGCGCCGTTGGCGTCGCCCTCCATCACGATGGTCGGCACGCCGATCGCGGGGCCGGCCGCCAGCCGGCGTTCGAGCGCGTCGTAGCGCGCCTCGCCGTCGGCCAGGCCCTGGCGCCAGCGGTAGTTGTGGATCACGATGTCGACGTGGTCGGGGTTGTCGAACGACGCGGCGCTGCGCTCGAACTCGGCGTCGCTGAAGTCCCACTTCGGCGAGGCGGTCTTCCAGATCAGCTTGTTGAAGTCGTGCCGGTTCTTCGCGTAGCCCGCCTTGCCGTGCTCGGTGGCGAAGTAGAACTGGTACCACCAGGCGTATTCGGCGGCGGGCGGCAGCGGCGTCGCCTGGATCGCCTCGCGGTTGCCGATCAGGTAGCCGCTGACCGACACCAACCCCTCGCAGCGCTCGGGAAACATCGCCGCGATGATGCCGGCGGTGCGCGCACCCCAATCGAACGCGCCGAACGTGGCCTTGCGGATGTTCAGCGCGTCCATCAGCGCGACGATGTCGAGCGCGACCGCCGCCTGCTGGGCGTTGCGCCGCGTCGAGGCCGAGAGAAAGCGCGTGCTGCCGTGCCCGCGCAGATGCGGCACGAGCACGCGAAAGCCCGCGGCGACCAGGCGCGGCGCGACGTCGGCGAAGCTGTGGATGTCGTAGGGCCAGCCGTGCAGCAGGATGACGACGCGTCCGTCGGACGGCCCGGTGTCGACGAAGCCGACGTTCAGCAGGCCGGCGTCGACCTGGCGCAACGGGCCGAAGTCCGACAGCACGCGCCCCGCGTCGTCCGACGCTGCCGCGGCGGCCGCGAGCGCGGGCGCCACGGTGGCGGCGGTCAGGCCGAGGGTGGCGGCGGTGCCCAGGAACAGGCGGCGGGACGGGGCGGAAACGGTGGACATGGCGGACTCCTTGCTGCGATGGGCGCATGTTCCGTGCGTGCCGGTCGTCGAACAAGAGCAACTAAGATCACCGTTCGTTGCCATGAAGGCAACGCACTGGAGGCCCCATGCGCGAGATCAACCAGCAACGCCTGCGCTATTTCCGCGAGGTGCTGGCGCACGGCAGCATCCGCGGCGCTGCCGACGCGCTCAACACGGCGCCGTCCGTCATCACGCGCCAGGTCAAGCTGCTCGAGGATGAACTCGACACGACGCTGTTCGAGCGCCAGCCGCGCGGCGTCAAGCCCACCGAGGCCGCTGCGCACCTGCTGGAGTTCTGGCGCGGCTACCGCACGCACCAGGAGCAGCTCGAGGATCGCCTGCAGGCGCTGCGCGGCCTGCGCTCGGGCAGCGTGCGGCTGGCCATCGCCGAGGGCTTCGTCGACGTGCTGGTCGACCAGGTGCTGGCCGGCTTCTGCGCGCGCCACCCGGGCCTGGAGATCGCCATCGACGCGCTGTCGGCCGACGCGCTCGTGCGCGAGGTGGCCGAGAGCCGCGCGCACATCGGCCTCGCGTACAACCCCCCGGCCGACGCCGCCATCGAGCGCCTCGCGAGTTCGCGCCAGCCCATCGTGGCGATGGCGCGGCCCGACCACCCGCTGGCCAGGCGCAAGGCGCCGCTGCGCATCGCCGACCTGCTCGCGCACCCGTTGGCGCTGATGCCCGGCTCGTTCGGCATCGGCCAGGCGGTGGATGCGCTGTCGCGCACGGAGGACATCGCGCTGCGGCCCGCGCTCACCACCAACTCGCTGGCGGCACTCAAGCGCGTCGCGGCCACCGGCAGCTTCGTCGCGCTGGTGGGCGAGTTCGCCGCGCACCGCGAGGTGGCCGCCGGCGAGCTCGCCGTCGTCCCCATCGAGCACGCGCTGTTCCGCGGCATCCACGCGCGAGTGCTGGTACGCGCGGGCCGGCCGCTGGCGACGGCACCGCGCGAGCTGCTCGCCTGGATCCTGCGCGAGATGCCGATGTTCGCCAAGGCGACCGCGAGGCGCCGGCCCGCGCGGGGCTGACCCGTTTGAACCGGCCAGGTCGGAATCCTGAGTGCGGCCGGGGTCAAGGACGCGCCGACTAAACTGCCCCCGACCAGGAAAGCACGCCATGTCCCTGCCCCGCCGCCAGTTCCTGTCGCTGCTCGCCAGCACGTCCGCATTCGCCATGAACTCGTCCCACGCCGCCGGCTCGCCGCCCGACGCCATGCCCCACGTGCCCTGGTCGCGCCAGGCCGCGATCTACCAGGTCAACGTGCGCCAGTACAGCGCCGACGGCACGCTCGAGGCGGCGATGGCCCAGCTGCCGCGACTCAAGGCGATGGGCGTGGACATCCTGTGGCTGATGCCGCTGCAGCCGATCGGCGCGGAGCGCCGCAAGGGCACACTGGGCAGCTACTACTCGATCCGCGACTACACCGCGGTCAACCCGGAGTTCGGCACGCTGGCCGACGCGCGCGCCTACGTGCGGACGGCGCATGCGCACGGCATGAAGGTGATCCTCGACTGGGTCGCCAACCACACGGCCTTCGACCATGCGTGGACGCGCGCGCACAAGGACTGGTACAAGCTCGACGCGCACGGCGAGATCTTCCCCGTCACGTTCAACGCGGGCACGCCCAGCGAGGAGCACTGGTCCGACGTCACGCAGCTGGACTACCGCGTGCCGGCGCTGCGCGACGCGATGATCGAGGCGATGCGGTTCTGGGTGCGCGAGGTCGACATGGACGGGTTCCGCTGCGACGTCGCCGGCGAGGTGCCCACATCGTTCTGGGAGCGCGCGCGGCGCGAGCTCGATGCCGACAAGCCGATGCTCATGCTGGCCGAGGCCGACAAGGCCGAGCTGCACCGAGCCGCGTTCGACATGAGCTACAGCTGGGACCTGGCGCGCCTGTTCCAGGAGATCGGCAAGGGCAAGGCCGGCGCCGCCCAGCTGCGCCAGTGGCTCGCCAGGGAGCCGCACGGCTTCCCCCCGTCGGCCTACCGCATGCGCTTCACGAGCAACCACGACTTCAATTCGTGGAACGGCACCGACGCGCAGCTGTACGGCGACGCCTGGCTGCCGCTGGCCGTGCTCACGTTCACCCTGCCCGGCATGCCGCTGATCTACGGTGGGGAGGAGGCCCGCCTCGACAAGCGGCTGGAATTCTTCGAAAAGGACCCGATCGACTGGAAGACACGCGAACTGCAGCCGTTCTACACGACGCTGCTCGCACTGAAGCACAAGCACCCGGCGCTCGCGGCGGGGCAGTACGGCGGCGCATCCACGGTGCTGGACGTGGGCAACGACAGCCTGTTCGCGTTCGAGCGCAGGAAGGACGCCGATCGCGTCGCGGTGGTCGTCAACCTCACGTCCACCGACCAGCGGTTCAAGCTGGACGGCGCCGAGCACGCGCTCGCGCCGTACGCCTGGCGGATCGACGCCGCATGAGCGGCGCACGGCCGCTCGAAGGCGTTCCCTCCTGCGTCGGTCAAACCGCGGCACGCAGTGCGGAGGTTGCGTCGTGAATGCCACCGCCACCGAACTGGATCTGGCCGCCTACCTGCGCCGCATCGGCTTCACGGGCACGCCCGCGCCCACGCGCGAATGCCTCGAGACGCTGATCCGGCTGCACGCCCAGGCGCTGCCGTTCGAGAACATCGAGGTGCTCGCGCGCCGCGTGCCGCGCCTGGACCTCGACGGGCTGCAGGCCAAGATGGTGCGCCAGCGGCGCGGCGGCTACTGCTTCGAGCAGAACACCCTGCTGCGCCACGTGCTCGTGGCCATCGGCTTCGATGCGCACGCGATGGAAGCGCGCATCCGTTCGGGCGTGCCGGCCGACGTGGTCACGGCACGCACGCACCTGGGCACGCGCGTGGTGCTCGATGGCGCGAGCCACCTCGTGGACGTCGGCTGCGGCATCCTCGCGCCCACCGCGCCGCTCGACCTTGCCCGCCGCGACACCCAGGTGGCGGGCAGCGGGCTGTACCGCCTGGTGGACGTCGGCGACGACCTGCTGCTTCAGCAGCGCGAGCAGGCGGGCTGGAAGGACTGCTACCAGCTGCTGCCCAGCGGACCGCACGGGATCGACTGCGAGATGGGCAACTGGTTCGTCGCCACCTGGCCCAAGTCGATGCTCGCCGCCAACCTGCTGGTGGGCCGCGCGATCGCGGGCGGCCGGTTGCGCCTGTTCAACCGCCGGCTGTCCGCGTTCCAGCCGGAGCACGCTGCGCCGGTGGAGCGCGACCTGCACACGCGCGCCGAGTTCGCCGACGTGCTGGCCGACGGCTTCGGCCTGGACGTGGCGCCCGCCGACCTGGACGCCGTGATGGCGGCGCTGGACCGCCTGCCACCGGGGTAAGGCCATGGAACTGCTCGAGCGCGACGCCGCGCTGCTGACGTTCGAGCGCCAGCTCGCGAGCACGCATGCCGACGGCGGCCATCTCGTGCTGGTCAGCGGCGAGGCGGGCATCGGCAAGACGTCGATGCTCAAGGCGATGGCAGCGCGCCGCGGCGACGCCGCGCTGTGGTGGGGCGCCTGCGATCCCCTCGAGTCGCCGCACCCGCTCGCGCCGCTGCACGACATCGCGCGCCATGCGGACGTGCCGTTCCGCGCCCTGCTGCAGCCAGGCCATGCGCGCGCCGAGCTGTTCGAGCAGGTGCTGGTGACGTTGCAGCGCAGCCGCCGGCCGGTGCTGGCCGTCTTCGAGGATCTGCACTGGGTCGACGACGCCACGCTGGACCTGCTGAAGTTCCTCGGCCGCCGCATCGACCGCGTGCCATGCCTGCTGGTGATGTCGTGGCGCGACGACGAAGTGTCGGCGACGCATCCGCTGCGCCGCCTGCTCGGCGAACTGCCCGCCAGCCAGGTGACGCGCCTCCCGCTGCCGCCGCTGTCTGCCGAGGCGGTCGCGCGGCTCGCGCAGGCCGCGATGCGCTCGGCTGCCGGCGTGCACGCGCTCACGCACGGCAACCCGCTGTTCGTCACCGAGCTGCTTCGCCACGGTGCCGAAGGCGTGCCGCGTGGCGTGCAGGACCTGGTCCTGGCGCGCCTGGCCCGGCTCGGTCCGGCGGCGCAAGCCGTCGTTCGACTGGCGTCGACGGTGCCCACGCGCATCGAGGCGGCGCTGGTGGATGCATTGCTGGCACCCGATGCCGCGACCCTGGACGCGTGCCTGAACTCGGGGCTGCTCGTGGCCGCCGACAGTGCCTATGCCTTCCGCCACGAGCTGGCACGGGTCGCCGTGGAAGCCTCGCTTTCACCACCGGTGGCGCGCGAACTGCATGCGGCCGTGCTGCGCGCCCTGGCAGGCCGTGACGTGCCCATCGCACGGCGGGTGCATCACGCCGTGCGCGCGGGCGACGCGGCGGCCGTCGCGGCACTCGCCCCCGAGGCCGCGCGCCAGGCGCTGCAGCGCGGCGCGCATGCCGAGGCCGCCGCGCAGTACCGCATCGCGCTGGCGCATGGCGAACGCGGCACGGCGGCAGGCGAATGGCTGGCCGCATATGCTCGCGAGTGCCGCCTGACGAACCAGCTCGACGAAGCGATCGACGCGCACGGGCGGCTGTCGGACTGGCATCGCGAACATCCCGACCCGCGCGCCGAAGCCGCCAACCAGAGCGGGCTGGCGCTGGCACTCGTGCTGGCGCTGCGCAATGCCGAAGCCGACGCCGCCAGCCGGCGCGCCATCGCGCTGCTCAAGCAGCTGCCGCCCGGCCCCGACCTGGCGCGCGCCTACCGTGTCGAGGCGCAGCTGCGCATGCTCAATCGCGATTGCCGCGAATCGGTGGCGTGGGCGGAGAAGGCGATCGCGCTGGCCGAGCGCGTCGGCGAACGCGAGATCCTCGCCGAGGCGATCGGCACGCTCGGCGCGGCCAACCTGTTCATCGACTACCCGCTGGCCTGCGTGCACCTGGCGCACGCGCTGGAGCTGGCGCTCGAGCAAGGACTGCACGGCCTGGCCGCCAACACGCATGCCAACCTCGGCTCCGGCTCCGGCGAGGTGTGGCGGCTGCGCGAGGCGCGCGAATACCTGAAGCAGACGATCGCGTTTTCGCGCCGGCACGAGATCGATTTCTGGCGCCACTATGGCGTCGCCTGGCTGGCACTGTGCGAGCTGCATCTGGGCCACTGGGACGATGCGCGCGAACACGCGCTGGACATCGTCCAGCAGCCAGCCCACCCGACCACCAGCCGCGTGATGGCGCTGGCCGCGCTCGGGCGCCTCCAGGCCCGCTGCGGCGAGCCGCCGGCCGGCAAGATGCTGGACGAAGCGCTCGCGTTGGCGCGCAGCAGCGGCACGCTGCAACGCGTGGCGCCGGTGCGCTGCGCCCGCGCGGAGGCGGCGTGGCTGCGTGGCGACATGCACGCCGTGGCCCAGGAAGCGCGTGACGCGCTGGCGCAGGCCGAGCGGCACGCACACCCCTGGTACGCCGGCGAACTGGCGGTCTGGCTGCGGCGCGCGGGGGTTCCGGTGCCGCAACCCGCGGCGTGCGCGGCGCCGCACGCGCTGTGGCTGCAGGGCCGCTGGCGCGAGGCCGCGGAGGCCTGGGACGCCATCGGCGCACCCTACGAGCGCGCGCTGGCGCTGGCCGACGGCGACGACGCCGGGCGACTCGAGGCCTTGCGGCTGCTGGACGAGCTCGGCGCCCAGGCCGCCGCCGAACGCGTGCGCAGGACGCTGCGCGCCAGCGGCGTGCGCGGCGTGCCGCGAGGCGCACGCGCCTCGACGCAGGTCAACCCGCACCAGCTCACCGAGCGCGAGCGCGAGGTGCTGGAACTGCTGTGCGCGGGCCTGCGCAATTCCGAGATCGCGGAGCGTCTGTGCCGCTCGGTGCGCACGGTGGACCACCACGTCGCCGCGGCCTTCGCCAAGCTCGACGTGAACACGCGTGCGGAGGCCGTCGCCGCCGCGCTGCGTGCCGGCATCGGCGCCAAGAATGGGTAGCGCAGGTGCCCAATCTGGGCAATCGCGCCGTTGCGAGGCGCGGGGCGCGGGCCTAGTCTTCAGTGCAGTCGGACATCGACTGTAATCCACCAGGAGCCTGCCATGCCACGCTATCTCGTCGAACGCACCTTCCCCGAAGGCCTGCACATCCCCGTCGACAACCAGGGCGCCGACGTCTGCATGACGGTCGTCGCCACCAACGCCAGCAGCGGCGTCACCTGGGTGCATTCCTACGTCAGCGACGACCTGAAGAAGACCTTCTGCGTCTACGATGCGCCCACCCCGGACGCGATCCGCGAGAGCGCGCGCAACAACAACCTGCCGATCGACTCGATCACCGCGGTGAGCGTGCTCGACCCGTACTTCTATCGGGGCTGAGGCGCCTCCACCGGCCCCTCGACATCGGGCAGCCGCACCGCGTGCACGCGGTTGCGCTGTTCGCCCACCTTGGCGGCCATCGCGCGCTCGGCGGCGGCCTCGAGCAGCTGGCGCAGCGTGGCGGCGGACGGGCCGCTGGCCACGCCGATCGTCACGGTGACGACGCCGGCCACCGAGGAACCCGCATGCGCCAGCGCGAGCGACTCGACCGCGCCGCGGATGCGTTCCGCCGCCGCTCGCGCGGCGTGGCCGTCGGCGTCGGGCAGCACCACCACGAACTCCTCGCCGCCCTTGCGAAACACGAGGTCGGCCTCGCGGGCACAGCCGCGGATCGCCTGGGCCACAGCGCGCAGCGCGTCGTCGCCGGCGGCATCGCCATGCGCATGGTTGAAGTTGCCGAAGTGGTCGACATCGATGAAGGCGACGGCGGCGCGCTGCACGCGGCGATCGCCGTCGCCGGCCACGGCATGCAGGAGTTCGTCCAGCGCGAGCCGGTTGCGCAACCCGGTGAGGGCGTCGGTGCGCGCTTCCTCGCGCAGGGCGCGATTGCGCTGCTGCAGCTCGGCCACTGTCGACATCAGCTCGCGCCGCGACGCGACGACTCGCCGCGTGTCGTCGTCGAAGGCCACGACGCGGTCCCGGCCGCGCGCCTTGGCGGCGTGCAGCGCGGCATCGCAGGCACGCCAGACGGCATCCACCGCGCGCGCGGACTGCGCATCCAGCGTGGCCACGCCGGCCGACAGGGTGACGATCTCGGCACTGGCGGACAGGATGACCGGCTCGCGCATCCGGTCGATGCAGCCCTGCGCCGCGCGCAGCGCGCCGGCCAGGTCGCGCTCCGGCAGGAACGCCATGAACTCGTCCCCGCCCACGCGCGCCAGGCAGCCGGCGCCTGGCAGTGCCTCGCGCAGGCGCGCCGCGACCAGGCGCAGCAGGTCGTCGCCGACGCGGTGGCCGTGGCGGTCGTTGAAGTACTTGAAGTTGTCCAGATCGAACGTGACGACCGCGCCGGGCACGTCGTCCTGCAGCGCAGCCACCAGGGTGTCGTGCATGACGCGGCGGTTGACGAGGCCCGTGAGGTCGTCCTCGAACGAATGCGGCGGCACCGATGCCGCCGGCGGCGCCTCGCCCTTGGCCAGCCAACGCTTCCAGCGCTCGACCAGCGTCATGGCCGCCTCCCGCGCAGGCACGCGCGAGCGTGGGGCCACACGCTCGCGCGTGCGACCCGTCCGACTGGCAAGTAGTGCAAAGCCGCCAAATCCCTCTCCCTGACGCGGGCCACGCGCGCGGTGTTCAGGATCGCGACCAGCGAGCCACCGCACTCCGGCGGTTCCTGGCTCATGGCGGCCGGGCAGCGACGACCGCTGTCCGGTGGCAGCCCCGCTGCCCTGCCGCTCGCGGCAGGGTCGGTGGCTTTGCGACCCCGGCTCTCGCACGGGTGTGCCCTTGACCGTTCGATATTACAGCGAAGTTAGGGAGACGTGAGGACTCCTGGCTTGCAAAGGCGGCAAACTGAGGGTATGTCCGCTCGCCCTGTCACTTTGGAGACTCCATGACTTCCTCCTATCCCGCTGCCCGTTTCCTGGCCGCCGCCGTCCTGGCGCTGGCCGCCGACCTCGCCTGCGCCGCAGGCCCCGCCACCGCGGCGGCCGCCACCACCGCCGCAGCGCCCGCCGAGGGCAAGGAGCGCGCGATCTTCGGCGTGAGTGACGACGACACCAAGAAGTGGAACCTCACGCTGGGCAACATCGGCAACGCCCTCGAAGGCCTCGGCGCCGACGCGGCCGACATCGAGCTCGTCGTCTACGGACCCGGCATCGCGATGCTGAAGAAGGATTCGCCGGTGGCCGACAAGATCGCCGCGGCGCAGAAGAAGGGCGTGCGCATCGTCGCGTGCCAGAACTCGATGCGCGGCTACCACATCGAGCAGGGCGACCTCGCCCCGGGCGTGGGCAGCGTGCCCTCGGGCGTGGTCGAACTGATCCGGCGGCAGCACGCGGGCTACGCGTACGTGCGGTCCTGACCCGGTCCTGAACGTTCGAGCGAATCGGGGTCAGGCCGGACCTCGAACGTCCGGGCAAATCGGCGCCCGGCCTCGGACGCGCCATGCGAGAAAGCTCAGCGCGTCGCAGTGTTCGCGTCGCGCGCCTTCAGGTAGCGGCGGACATCGTCGAAGCTGACGCGCCCCGCGTGTCGCGTGTCGATCGCGTCGAAATGGTTCGCGATCCAGCCGAAGCCGCCGGCCTGGGCCTCGGCGCGCGACAGCGTGCCGCGGTGCGCGGTGTCGGCGGCGTCGAAGCTGGCGCGCAGGTGCGACTCGGCCTCGGCGTCCAGCGTGGCGCCGACCGAGGCCGGACGCACGCGGTTCTGCGCCTGCGCGGCGCGTTGCACGGCCGACGGCGGCTGAGCGGGGTCGCGCAACGGCGCGGCGTCGACGACCGCGGCGAGCGCCAGCAGCGGCAAGAGCAAGGCGGTGCGCATCATTGGGCTCCCAGCGCCGAGGCGTAGAACGCGGCCAGTTCCGCCTTCATCAACGGTCGGGCATCGTCGTCGAGGTAGGTCATGTGGCCGCCAGGATGGAAGTGCATCGCCACCGGTGCGCCGGCGCCCAGGCGCGCGACGTCCAGCTCCGTCTGGTGGAACGGCGTGATGAGGTCGTGCTCGCCACCGAGGAACAGGATCTTCATCTGCGGGTCGAGCGCCAGCGCGGCGCTCAGGTCGGGCACGACGTCGGGCAGCGCGCGCCCCGCGTGCGAGAAGTCCCAGGTGGCGATCGCGTTGCTGGACATCACGTAGGTCGTGGGGTTCGTGTAGCCCAGCAGGGGCAGCAGCGAGCGGATGCCGGACTGGAATCCGGGCGCGACGAAGGTATTGGACGGGTCGTCGTCCGCATCCAGCGGCGTGCCCACCAGCGCCGACATGCGTCCGTCGTACACGCCCAGCGTCGTGTTGGCGATCAGGTGGTGGCGAAAGGTGTCGAAGTCCATGTCGAACTGCTGCTGCCACGTGCCTGCGCCCAGCCCGGTGAAGGCCACCAGGGCGGAGACATGGCTGGCCGGCGGCAGCCTGCCGTTCGCGAGCCAGGCAGCGGCGTCGGGCTCGTAGGTGGTGTCGGCGTAGCTGCGCACGGCGGTGATGTCCGCGTCGAGGTCGCCCGAGCTGCCCGAGGCCACGTGCCACCAGTCGCCCACCGCGGCGTAGCTGGGCAGGAAGCCCGCGCAGTTGACCGTGGGCGTGCCACCGCTGACCGAGCAGTTGCTGTTGTAGTCGACGATGGACGACAGCTCCACGACGCCGTGCACGCGCTGGCCCGCCGTCTCGAGCAGGCGCGCGAGCACGGGCACGCGCGTGGTGCCGTAGGACTCGCCGAACACGAACAGCGGCGACGCGGTGCGGCCGTTGACCACGAGCCAGCGCTGGATGAAGTCGCGCAGCACCGCGGCGTCCTTGTCCACGCCCCAGAAGCCCTGGTTGTTGTGCGGCGCGATGGCCTCGGACAGGCCGGTGCCGACCGCATCGACGAAGACGAGGTCGGACGTGTCGATCAGGCTCTCGGCATTGTCGACGTACGGGAACGGCACCGCCCGCGTCGTCGCCGGGATGCCCGTGGCCAGGCGCTTGGGCGCGAACGAGCCCAGGTGAAGCCACACGCTCGCCGAGCCCGGACCGCCATTGAAGAAGAACGTGACGGGCCGGGTGGCCGCGGCCGCGCCATCGGCCGTGTAGGCGACGTAGAAGATCGATGCCTCGGGCGCCTGGCTGGCGTCCAGGGCGCTCAGGTGGCCAGCGGTGGCCGTGTAGGCGATGGCACTGCCGCCCAGCGCCAGCGAGCCGTGCGTGACGCCGGTGGCTTCGTTGGGCGTGGACAGCGATGCGCCGGGCGCCGCCGAATACTGGTTGGCGTCGACGAACTGCGAGCCGCCGCCGGAGCCGCTGCCGCCGATGTTGTTGTCGCTGCTGCTGCCGCCACCACAGGCCGCCATGAGGGCCAGCAGGGCCGTGGGCGCGGCAGACCGCGCGCTTCGGAGGACGGATTGGATCGTGACCATCGAAATTTCCCCGGCGCAACGCCGACGCACGCCCGGATACCGCCGTTGCCACGCCGAAACCGTCGGGCAGGCGGTTTCGCTGCGACGATTGTGGCCCATGCCCGCAAGCGGGGCCAAGCACCGGGCAAGGGGTGTGCAACCCTGCAATTCCGGCGTGCGCGCCAGCCCGATCGGCCCTACGCTGGCGTCCCGCCTTCCCGAACCTGAAAGCAGCTCGATGACCCATCGCCCCGCCCTCGCCCGCCTCGCGGCCCTGGCAGTCGCCGCCTCCGCCCTGGCCACCGCGCGCCCCGCCACCGCGGTCGAGCCGTACGTCGCCACGGGCTTCCCGTACGCGCTGATCGGCGTCGCCCAGCCGCTCAACGAGCTGCTGGCCGTGCGCGTCGACTTCGGCGGCATCGCGCACCACGCCTACAGCGGCACCACGTCCGACAACGACTTCAAGGGCAACATCGACTACAACCGCGGCGCCCTGCTGGGCGACTGGTTCGTGGCGGGCGGCGGCTTCCGGCTCACCGCCGGCGCCACGTTCAACACGGCCAAGGCCACGATGACGGCCTCGTCGCACGACGGCAAGATCTCGCTGGGCGGCACGCAGTACGACGCGCCTTCGTCGACGTACTACGTGACGTCCGACCTGTCCTTCCCGAAGGCCACGCCCTATGTCGGACTGGGCTGGGGCCACCACGCCGGCACGCCCGGCCTGTCGTTCAACTTCGATCTCGGCGCGTCCTTCGGCACGGCCAAGGCCACGCCGCTGAAGGCGTCGCCGGCGCTGGCCAGCGAGCTGGCGCTGGACCAGCAGGGCTCGGCCGACCTCGCGCAGGAAAACCGCGACTTCCAGGACACCGTGCACAAGTTCAAGGCGATCCCGCAGCTGACCTTCGGGCTGGGCTACCGCTTCTGAGCCTGCGGCTCCTGCGCGTCGAGCTCCTCGGAAAGGGCGCGCAGCACATGGCGCGCGGTGGACTCGTTGGTGGCGCACACGACGTCATGCACGTCGCAGGCGCGCACCAGCGCGTTGATGTCGGGCTCGTGCGGCTGCGGCGTCATCGGGTCGCGCAGGAAGATCACCGCGTCGACGCGGCCTTCGGCCAGGCGCGCGCCGATCTGCAGGTCGCCACCCAGCGGGCCGCTGAGGAGGCGTTCCACCTGGAGGCCCGCCTCGACGATCAGGCGCGACCCGGTGGTGCCGGTGGCCATCACGTGGCAGCGAGAGAGGAACGGGACGAAGTCGCGGGCGAGCGCGACCATCAGGTCCTTCTTGGCGTCGTGCGCGATCAGGGCGATGTGCATCGCCCGATCATAAGCATCGGCGGTTACGCCGTCCGATCAATCGCGCGGCGCGGACCGGGGCCGCTCCGGCCCGCGTGGATACGGCGACTTCGCGCAGGACGACCGAGGGAGGAAGGGTGACCCAGCGCGGTGCACCGCCTTTACGATTCTTCGCAAAGCGACGCCACGTCGAAGGCGGCTCGCCCATGAGAAAAGCGTGAGCCAGGCCCACGCTTTGCGGTAGCGTTTGCAGCAAACCAGTCGCTGCCGGCCCGATGCACACGCGGGCCGGGACGCCCGATCAGCTCAGGGACGAATCGGACTTGTTGGTGTTGGCGGCCTGCGCGGCGCGCATCGCGGCGTTGGCATGGCGCTTGGAACCGGCTGCACGTGCTTCTTCCGAAGTGAACTGGTGCGCATTGCCGCTCGCGTGCGCGGCGCGGCCGCCCTGGCTCGCGATCTCGCGCTGGCGCTCGCGATCCATGCCCGCGAAACCGCGGCCGCCGCTGGTCTGGCCACCCTGCTGGCCCGTCGCGCCAGCCTGGTTCTGCTGGTCTTGTCGGCCGGATTGGTCATGTTGGGAAGTCATTGGTGGTACTCCAAGAGGGTTTGGTCCGCCGCCCCATGCGACAGGATTTATCGGACCCGCGAGCGCCGGTCACGACCCACATGGGCAACGCTCATACCTCCCCCTGCACCTCCCCCCTAATGCCGAGCGCGAAACAGCGTGCAACAACGCGTGCGGGCCTCGGAGGCACGAAGCAGGTGCATGCGACCGGCGCAAGTCCCTGCGCGCCCCCGCACGAAGGACTATCGCCAGGAAGCGCCCGGGGCGATCATGCGGCCTGCGGTGGACCGAAACGTTGGTCCGGCTTGGGCGCGCGCTCGAACAGGCCCTGCACGCGGGGGATGTTGGCGGCGATCGTGCGCAGGCGGTCCGGGTTCGACGGGTGGTCCGACAGGAACGCGGGCGGCGCGCCCCGGCTCGCCGCTTCCATCTTGCGCCACAGCGAGAGCGCGGAGCGCGGGTCGTAGCCCGCGCGCGCCGCGAGCTCCAGGCCGATCAGGTCGGCCTCGGTCTCGTCGTCGCGGCTGTACTTCAGGGTCAGCAGTCGCCCGCCCACGTTGGCCGCCGTGCGGCTCGCGTTGCCCCAGCCGAACAGGCCGGCCAGCAGCGCGATCGTGCCCTGCGTGGCCACCTGCTTGCCGATCTGCGAGCGGCCGTGCTCGCGCAGCGCGTGGGTCATCTCGTGGCCCATCACCATCGCCACCTCGTCGTCGGTGAGCTGCAGCCGGGCCAGGATGCCCCAGTAGAACGCGATCTTGCCCCCTGGCATGCAGAAGGCGTTGACCTGCGGGGAATTGATCAGGTTGACCTCCCACTGCCAGCCGATCGCGCGTTCGTTCCACATGCCGGCAAAGGGGCGCAGGCGCGTCGAGATCATCACGAGGCGCCGCAGCTGCACGTGCTCCGGCGACGCGAGGCGATGCGCGGCGCGGGCCTGGGCGACCATGTCGCGGTAGCCGCGCGCGGCCTCGGCCTCGATCTGCGCCGCGGGCACCAGCGACTCGAAGGTCGATCGCGGACCCACCTGCACGCCTTCGCGCTGCGCGAACGCCGCTCCGGGCAGCGCCAGGGCGGCGCCGGCCACGAGCAGGCGGCGGCGGTCGGGATCGAAGGCGGGGGACAAGGTCAAGTGCGCAGTCGTCGAAATACCGGGCACAGGTGATTGCGTTCCGCGGCGATTCAAGGGGTCCCCGGACGCACGTCCAGCGCATCGATCGGATGCCAGAGCCGCCACAGCAGCACCAGCGACGGCACGCCCATCACCACCGCCACCAGGAAGAACGCGGGCCAGCCGATGGCCTCCGCCAGCACCCCGGCCAGCGGTCCGATCCACACCCGTCCCACCGACTGGAACGCCGAGAGCAGCGCGAACTGGGTGGCGCTGAAGCGGGTGTTGGTCAGGCTCATCAGGAAGGCCAGGAAGGCGGCGGTGCCCATGCCGCTGGCCAGGTTCTCGCAGCCGACCGCCATCAGCAGGCCGCCGTCCACCGGCGTCGGGTGCAGCAGCTTGACGAAGCCGAAGTCGAATGCCGGGATCGTCCAGCCCGGAAGCACGCCCTTGCCGTGGACCGCCAGCCACCAGAACGCCAGGCTGCTCGACATCTGCAGCAGGCCGAACACGAGCAGCGACCACGCCAGCCGCAGCCGCAGCATCACCAGGCCGCCCAGCAGTGCGCCGAACACCGTCAGCAGCAGGCCGATCAGCTTGTTGACGACGCCGACCTCCGCCGGCCCGAAGGCCATGCCTTTGAGCAGGAAGGGCGTCAGCAGCGACAGCTGGAACGCGTCGGTCAGCTTGTAGAACACGATGAAGGCCAGGAAGGCCCACGCGCGCGGCTGGCTGAAATAGGCGTCCAGCCCCGCCAGCAGCGTCTGGAAGCGCGCGCGGCGGGCGGCCAGGCCCGCCAGCGGCAGCGTCACGGCCAGGCCCAGGAGCAGCGCCAGCAGGTCGATCCACTTGGCCTGCAGCGAGCCCTTGGCCACGTCGCTGCCGAACCACGGAGACAGCAGCCAGCCGGCGATCGTCCCGCCGAAGCGCTGGGTCAGGAACACGCCCAGGGCCACGGCCACCAGCACGGCCAGGAAGCCCGTGAGGTCCTGCCGGATCGGCCCGCGCGACGCGTCACGCACGCGCGCGGGCGGCTGCGCGAGGCGCGGCAGCGCCAGCGCGGAGCAGACGGCCAGCACCGCCATGATCAGCGCCATCAGCCGGTACACGGCGGGCCAGGTCATGCCGATACCGTCCACCGTATCCGTCCACATCAGCGCAACGCCGCCCGACAGGATCATCGCGATGCGGTAGCCCATCACGAACAGCGACGAACCGATGCCGCGTTCGCGCGGGGGCAGCACGTCCACGCGCCAGGCGTCGACGACGATGTCCTGCGACGCGCTGAGGAAGGCCACCAGGACGCCGAGCGCCGAGAACACCGGCAGCGCCACCTTCGGGTCGACGTCGGCCAGCGCGAACAGGGCGATCGCCAGCAGCGCCTGCGTCAGCACGATCCAGCCGCGGCGCCGGCCCAGCAGCGGCAGGTCGACGCGGTCCAGCAGCGGCGCCCACAGGAACTTGAACGTGTAGGGAATGCCGATCAGCGTCAGGAAGCCGATCGCGGCCAGGTCCAGGCCGTCCATCGTGAGCCAGGCCTGCATCGCCAGCCCGGTCAGCGCCAGCGGCAGGCCCGACGCGAAGCCGAGCACGAGCACGGCGATCCAGCGGTGGACGACGGACGCGCCGGACGCGCGGATCGGTGAAGACTCGGTCATCGCGCGATTGTCGCCGGCCCGACCCGGCGCCGCGCGGTTGCCCGGCGCCGCCCCCGCCCATGCCAGCGGACGGCGCGACGCGCGCCCGCGCAGGCCCGAGGCCGCGCGCAGCCGTCAGGGCGTCGCGGGACGCCGGGCGGCGTCGATGTCAAGGAAGCGCCAGAACCCGTTGACGAACGGGTTGGCCGGCCAGCCCTCGAGCCAGGGCTGCCCCAGCACCAGCCGCACGCGGTGCAGGTGCGTCTTGAGCGGCATCCAGGCAAGCAGCAGCTTCTGCGCCTGCGCGATCGCGGCGCTGCGCTCGGGGCCGTCGGGCAGGTCCTTCACGCGGCGCCAGGCGGCGTTGTACGCGGGCAGGTCGAAGCGCGACCAGTTGCCCTCGCCCTTGCCCGGGCCATAGCCGAGCACCAGCAGATCCTCGGGATCGGGTTCGTCGGACGAGGCGCCCAGCGTCCACATCTGCAGCTTGCCGGCGCGCGCCTGCTTCATCTGCTCGGGCCAGGGACGGCGGTCGAACACGATGCGGATGCCGATCGCCTCCATCTTCTTCTGCCACAGCTCGTTGAGCTGGCGCGCGTTCGAATCGGGCTGCGTGGCCATGTGCAGCACCAGCGCGCCGCCGCCGGGGCGCTCGCGCCAGCCGTCGCCGTTGGCGTCGATGTAGCCGTAGAGGTCGAGCAGCGCGCGCGCCCGCACCGGGTCGTAGTCGTTCATGCCGCTGCGGTACCCCGGGTCGTATCCGGCCACCAGCGGCGCGACGAGGCCCTGCGCCGGAATGGCCAGCGGCTTGCGCAGCAGGCGGATCTCCTCGGCGTTGTCGTAGCCCAGCGAGATCGCGCGCCGCAGCGCCACGCGCTCGGGCGTGTAGCCGCCGACGACCGGATCGTCCATGTTGAAGTAGGTGTAGAGCACGTCGGGCTGCACGACCTGGTGCAACTGCATGCCGCGGCGCGCGAGGTTGGGCGCGAGGCGGCCGTCGGGCGCGGCGATGGCGGCGAACTCGTAGGGCACGCGCGTGAAGTCGAACGCGCCGCCCACGTAGGCCAGCCACGCGGGCTGGGGCTCCTCGATGATGGACACCTCCACGCGGTCGATCATGGGCTCGCGCCGTCCGCGCAGCTTCGCGGCGACGGCCTGGCCCGCGGCGTCGCCTTGGGCGGGCTGCTCGTCGTAGAACTCGTCGCGAAAGCGCGGGTTGCGCTCCAGCGCGATGAACGACGAGCGCCGCCACTGCACCAGCCGGTACGGGCCGGTGCCCACCGGGTGCTCCATGATCGCGTCGCCGTAGGCTTCGGCCACCTCGCGCGCGATCGCCCCGGCGTAGACGGTCTCGGCCAGCTTGAGCGCGAAGCGCGGGTTCGGGTGGCCGAAGCGGATGCGCAGCGTGTAGCGGTCGACGACGTGCAGGCCCTCGACCGGCGCGTTGTAGTCGAACGGCTGGTCGCGGGTCTGTGCGCGCTCGCGCAGCGCCTGCAGGCCCAGGATGTCGTCGCCCAGCAGGTCGGCGTAGGCCACGCTGTGCAGGGCCGGGTCGAAATGGCGCTTGAGCGAGTAGGCGTAGTCGGCCGCCGTCAGCTCGCGGGCACGGCCATGGAACGCCGGGTCGTCGGCAAAGAAGATGCCGGGGCGGATGCGCAGTGTGAGCTCGCGCAGGTCGCCCGACATCTCCGGCAACGACGCCGCCGTGGCCACGCGCAGCCTGAGCGGCCGCGCCAGCAGGTCGTAGCGCAGCGGGGCCTCGATGATGTTGTCGATGATCTCGCGCGAGTAGGCGTCGGGCACCTGCGCGGGGTCGAACCCGGTCTCGGCCACCTCCATCGCGTAGCGCAGCACCTTGGGCG
>Ga0068855_100003721_pt1 | contig 18643 bp, 16 predicted proteins | sample KBSCornC52_FD_66592 | JGI IMG/M metagenome (GOLD analysis project Ga0068855, IMG submission 66592) | Corn rhizosphere microbial communities from Kellogg Biological Station, Michigan, USA - KBS Corn C5-2 | ecosystem: Host-associated > Plants > Roots > Rhizosphere > Soil ...
GCCGGAATCTACTGTCATCCTTCGAATCCTTGTATGTTGTCTCGGGCCAGTGTATTGGGGTGTAGGTCAACTGGCAGACCGCCGGACTGTTAATCCGGAAGTTGCAGGTTCGAGTCCTGCCGCCCCAGCTTCGCGACACCTTTCGAGCCGCTCAGATTTCTGAGCGGCTCTTTTTTTGTTGTAGTGCAACTGAATAGGCGAGAGGCGTCAGTAGCACAGTTGTCAGCTAGTTAGTTCACTATGCCGGGACGTTCGATATTGAGTCCGACCACAATCAACAACTCTCGCTCGAACGGACTAACTTCAAGGATGCCAAGAGCGGGAATCGTGACAGTCGTCGGAAAACCGAACGTCGGAAAATCGACACTGCTTAACCGGATCGTTGGCCAGAAGCTGAGCATCACCAGTCCGAAGCCGCAGTCCACCCGGGATCGCGTCGTCGGAATCTACTCGGCCGATGATTCGCAGATGGTGATCCTTGACACTCCCGGCCTCCTGAATCCCGGCTATCTGCTTCAAGAGGCGATGCGGTCGACGGCGCTTCGCGCGCTCGAGGAGGCGGATGTGATCGTCTATCTCGCCGACGCTACGGAAGGGAATCCCCCGACCCTGATTGAGGCAGCGCAACTCACCTCGGCACCGCGCGCGCCCCTGCTAACCGTTCTGAATAAATCGGACGCCATTCCGGCGAAACGTCGAGCAAATGCAAACGTCGCTGGCGATGTCATTTACATCTCGGCGCTTACCGGCGACGGGATTCCGGAATTGATGGCGCGGATCGCGGCGCGTCTTCCTGAAAGCCCGTTCCTCTATCCCGAGGATGACATCAGCACCCAACCGGTTCGATTCTTCGTCGCCGAGATGGTGAGGGAAACCGTGCTCGAGCAGCTGCACGACGAGGTTCCGTACGCAGTCGCCGTTCAGGTCGAAGAATTTCGCGAGGGAAGCTCGCCTCTCTACATCCGCGCAGTAATTTACGTGGAGCGGGACAGTCAGAAGGCGATCATCATCGGCAGCAAGGGCGCGCAGATCAAGAGCATCGGAGAAACGGCTCGCAAGAAGATCGAATCGTTCATCGGCTCCAAGGTGTACCTCGATCTGTGGGTCAAGGTCCTCGCCAACTGGCGCAAGAATCCCGGCAGTCTCTCACGATTCGGCTATCAACTCGCTACAGGAAAAAGCAAATGAGCTTGTCGGCGCGTCTCCTGGAAATCCTCGTTTGTCCCAAGTGCAAGAGCGAACTCGAGTATCGAGAGGCGGAACAGGCCCTTCTCTGTCACAAGTGCCGGTTGCGCTATGCCGTCCGTGACGATATCCCAATCATGCTCATCGATGAGGCGACTCCTTTTTAGCGTCGCGCTGTCGGCGCTCATCACGGGACACGCACGAGCACAGGAGCCGACCGGAAGCGAAGGCTCTCTCTTCCTGCTGCTTCCGACGGGGGCGCAGGCAGTCGGCATGGGCCAGGCGATGGTCGCAGGGAAACCGGGCAGCGAGGGCATCTGGTGGAACCCGGCATCGATTGCCCAGCAGGATAGTCGTGAGCTGGCGATCCACCACTCTCAGACCGTCGCCGGGGTTGGCGACGCCTTGACGTTCGTTCTGCCTACGAAGTCGTATGGGACCACCGCTCTTTCGCTCAACATCCTGAACATCGGCGAGCAGGACGTGACTGACGTGAATGGCGATGTCGTGGGCCACATTCTCCCGCGAGACGTGGTGTTTGCAGCCACGTACGCGGCGAACATTACGCATCGGCTTACCACGGGTCTCAACTATAAAATTGTCCAGATCCGCGTCGACTGCTCGGGGGAGTGCAGTACGGTCGGCGCCGAGGTCAGAAGCTCCCGCGCGATAGATCTTGGCGCTCAATACGATGTCGAGTTCGGGGCGCCGCTTACGTTCGGCGCAGCCATTAGGAATGTCGGAGGCAGAGTCAATTCGACAGAAACCAATCAGCGGGATCCATTGCCCACGCAGGTGGAGCTCGGCGCGATGTACAGGCTCAAATTCATCGATCACTATGTGAAGGACACGGAGCTTCGCGCCGCGGGGAGTTTCATTAATTCGCGATCGTTCGGAGGGAAGTCGGTGCGCTTCGGGACGGACGTGACATACCAGGGAAAGGTGCACCTCCGCGCCGGATACGTCGGGCACGACCGGCGAGCGGGTACCAGCGCCGCTCTCGGTTTCGGTCTGCAGAGCGGCGGGTTTGCGTTCGACATCGCGCGGACGTTTGGAGGTCTCCCGGCGGATACCGGCCAGTCGCCGGTGTACGTCTCGCTGCGTTACCTGTTTTGATCGGGCACTACTCGCGCGCGGCAGAAAAAGCGCCGCCGCGACGTGAGGTTGGTGCCAGTTCGGCGACGCGCACGCAGCGCGTTATCGCAGCCACAATGACTGTCGAGCGCGAGTCGGGGCCTCGGCCATGAAGGTCCTGTACGCATTGCTCGTGTTCGTTCCGATTGCGCTGGTTGCAAGACTCGCTGGAGCATCGCCGATCGCGGTCTTCATCCTGAGTGCGTTTGCCATCATTCCCCTTTCAGGCGTCCTGGGCGCTGCGACCGAAGCCGTAGCCGAGCATACGAGTCCCGCGATTGGGGGCGTCCTGAGCGCGACGATGGGAAATCTCGCGGAGCTCATCATTGCGGGCGTAGCCCTCCGGGCGGGGCTGATCGACTTGGTCAAGGCATCGATAACGGGGTCCATTCTTGGGAATCTGCTCCTCGTGCTCGGGATCGCGCTGTTCGCCGGGGGCCTCAAGTACAAGGTCCAGAAATTCAACCCGAATCTGGCGGGGGCCAGTTCGACGGTCCTGCTGATCGCGGTATTCGGGCTCGTAGTGCCAACGCTCTTCCATGCCCTGCACCCCGACCCGGCAAGGGTGGCAACGGTGCGCATGTCGCACTACGTGGCCCCGCTACTTATCGCCGGCTACGTCGCCTGGCTCGTCTTTTCCCTCTGGACGCACTCGTCTTCATTCGAAACTCAGAGCGGTCCGGCCGTGACTGTAGGGCCAAAATGGTCGTCAAAGAAGGCACTCATCATCCTCCTCGCAGCTGCCATCGCGATCGGGGTGGTGGCAGAGGTTCTGGTTTCGGCTACTGAGCAAGCGGTCAAGGTGTTGGGGCTGTCCGAGTTCTTCGTTGGACTGATCCTGATTCCGATCATTGGCAACGCAGCCGAGAACAGCTCTGCAATCATCATGGCGATGCGGAACCGGATGGATCTCGCGCTCAACATCGCTGTCGGTTCCAGCATACAGGTGGCGCTACTGATCGCGCCGCTGTTGGTTCTTCTCGGGATGGTGTTCCACCAGCCAATGGATCTCGCCTTCACCACAATGGAGGTGGCGAGCATCGGATTGGCTGTCTTAGTAACGTCTTCCGTAATAAGGGACGCGGAAACCAACTGGCTCGAGGGAGTCCTGCTGCTTCTCGCGTATTCCGTACTAGGGGTGGCGTTCTTTTTCTTCTGATGTCAGAACCATAAGACCGGAAAACCAACGATTTGCAGCAGCCAAACGCGATACGATTTTCACCTGACGGTGCCGCTCTTCCAGCGCATATAAGCGACTGGATCGAAGCGCAGGAGGCCTCGGTCGTCACTCTCAGCTCCGCTGACGAGCTGATGTCGATAGGCCTGCGCGCGCGTCCGCGCTTCGTCGTGTTCGATGCGCGTCGGACACCGGCGCCCGTGCTCGCGGCTGTTCACCGGCTGAAGAGGGACTCGTACACGTCGGTCGTGCCGTGCGCGGTGCTGAGTGGCAAGAGCGGCGACGCGCTGTCGGAGGCGTTCGATGCCGGCGCCGACGAAGTCATCCGAGAGGGGATGCAGGCTCCGGAAGCAGTTCGGCGTCTGACGGCGATGCTCATTCGCTCGGAGCGCGACCTGATCGTGCATCCATCAACGCGTCTCGCCGGAACTTCGGCGATCGAGGCGGAGATAGGGCGGCGGCTGGCGCTCGGCGATGCGTTCGCCGTCTGCTACGCTGATCTGGATCACTTCAAGGAGTTCAACGATCGCTACAGCTACAACGAGGGCGATCGCGTCATCCGGATTCTGGCGAAGCTGCTTCACGACGTCGTGAAGGGAACGTGCGGTGAAGACGGATTCATCGGGCACATCGGCGGCGACGATTTCATTTTCGTCATTCCCTACAACGCGATTCCTTCCGTCTGCGGAGAGATCGTCGCGACTTTCGATCTGCTCGCTCCTTACCAGTATTCCGAGCAGGATCGACGCGCGGGCTACTTTTTCGGAAAGGACCGGAGAGGACATCTGGATCGGGTTCCGCTGATGACGCTTTCGATCGGAGTCGTCACCAATCTCCGGCGAACATTGACCTCCGCCCGTCAGGCGAGCCAACTTGCCACCGAGATGAAAACGTACGCCAAGAGTCTGCCTGGCTCAGTGTATACTGTTGATAGACGAAGCGATGAGCGTGTCACGCCGCAGGAGCCGCTGCCGGCGTTTCGCGATGTACGCCAGATCGGAGAGGGTGAATGAACGTCAGCTGTCCGGATTGTCGCTCCATCTTTCGAGTGGATCCTGCGAAGGTTCCATCTACAGGCGTGCGCGCACGCTGCTCAGTGTGCAGCGGCGTCATCTCGATCCCCGCGCCTAGCGGTCAGGCGCCACCGCCATCGAGCGGTAGTCGTCCGGAAACGCCGCCCTCGGAATCAGGATCGCGAGACCAATCACGCTCGACGCCTGCAGCCCAGGGCGGTTGGGACCCGCCGCCATTCGGTTCAGCCTCGCGCGCGCCCGCGCCTACGCCGGCGCAGTCGCAGCAGAGGACTCCGGTGGCTCCGCCAATCCAGCGTACACCCGCCGCTCCACCAGCCCAGCCGAGGCCGGTTGAAGCTCCGGCTGCCCCACGCCCAAGACCGGAATCGATCGAGCGTTCCTCCGTGACGGCGACGGCGACACCGCCCTCGCCTTCGACCGGACTGCCCGAATTCAACACGCCTCCGTCACCGCCTTCCGTTCGCCCTCAGTCTCCCGGCGTGCCTGTGCCGTCGGCGCCGCCATTCGTGCAGCCGTCAACCTCGTCGGGGCCGTCTGCGCCACCGTTTGTGCCATCAGCTCCGCCGTCCAGACCTCCCGCCACCCCACGTCCGCCAGCCCCAGCACCCAGCTCATCGTCCACGAGCGCTGACGGTGGGGCTCGACGTCCTCTGAACCCGTTTCTCTCCAAGGATCCCAACCAGCGCGCCAAGAGACTCGCTCGCGCCCTGGTCTCGGACATCATCACCTACCATCCCGCCAAGCACGCGGAGGGTCTCCGCGACGGGACGCTCAAGCAACTCTTTCGAGAAGAGATAAAAAAGAGCTTCGAAGAGTATATTGCGCAGGTGGGCCAGCCACTCGCGGAGAGCACCACCTACTTTCAGGAAGCGCTGAACGAAGTGCTGGCGGCAGGCAAGAAAATCTTCTAGGCCTCGGGGGCCGGGTAAATGGCGGAAAGCGAACGCAGTCGCGGTCTGAAGCAGAGCAGAGAGCGACTGGCGGAGCTGCGGAGGTATCTTTGACATCGACGGCAAGCGCGCTCGCCTGAGCGCACTCGACGCCGAGATGGCCGACCCCGGTTTCTGGAACAGTCAGGAGAAGGCGCAAGCGACGCTTTCGGAAGTGAAGTCGCTGCGCAATTGGATCGACCCCTACGACAAGCTGGCTGGACGCATGGACAGCGCGCTCGAGCTCGACGAGCTGCTTCAGGATGGCTCGGAGCCGGAGATGGAGCGCGAGCTCGATGCCGAGATCGCCCGTCTCCAGGACGAGGTCGAATCGTTCCAGGTGAGATCGCTCCTGCGAGGACCCGACGACTTCCGCTTCGCGCAGCTCGAGATCAGTGCCGGAGCTGGCGGCACCGAAGCGCAGGACTGGGCGCAGATGCTGATGCGGATGTACATCCGCTGGGCCGAGCGCCGCGGCTTCGAGGTGAGTGTTCTCGACGAGAGCGAAGGTGAAGAAGCCGGCATCAAGGGAGCCGTACTGGAGATCCGCGGACCGTACGCCTACGGATTCCTGCGGCCGGAGACCGGGGTGCATCGCCTCGTGAGAATCTCGCCGTTCGATGCGAACGCCAGACGCCATACGAGCTTTGCGTCGGTGTTCGTCTATCCGGTCGTGAACGAGGAAATCAACATCGAGATTCGCGACGAGGATCTGCGGATCGACGTGTACCGCGCGTCAGGTGCGGGCGGCCAGCACGTGAACAAGACGAGCTCCGCCGTGCGCATCACGCATCTCCCCACCGGGACCGTCGTCGGCTCCCAGGCCGAGAGGTCGCAATTCAAGAACAAGGCGACCGCGATGAAGATGCTGAAGAACAAGCTTTACCAGGCGGAAGTCGAAAAGCGCGACGCGCACAAGGCCGAGCTCGACGCGACGAAATCCGATGTCAGCTTCGGAAGCCAGATCAGGAGTTATGTCTTCCAGCCGTACACGATGGTCAACGACCATCGCACCGAGCTGAAGATTCCTGACGTCCAGAAGGTGATGGACGGCGGAATAGATCCCTTCATCGAGGCATACCTGAAGCAGGGCGGCGGCTCAACGACGGCGGCGGCGTGACCGACGAGTTGAATTTCGTTCTTCAAGCCCGGCGCGAGAAACTCGAAGCGCTTGAAGCGGCAGGTGTCGCGCCTTACGCGTACGGTTTCGATCGGCGGCATTCCGCGAGTGACGCGCAGTCGTTGCTAGGCGCCGCTGAAGAGGGACCAGCGGTGAGTCTCGCCGGCAGGATCGTCGCGTGGCGGTCGCATGGCAAAACGACGTTCGCGCATCTTTCCGATTCGACCGGAAGGATCCAGCTCTATTTCAAGAAGGACCAGCTGGGCGAAAAGATGTATTCGCTGCTGGCACACTTCGACCTGGGCGACATCATCGGTGTGCACGGGCCACTCTTTCGGACGCGCACCGGCGAGGTAACGGTACGCGTGGATCGGGTGGAGATACTGGCGAAATCGTTGCGGCCGCTGCCGTTCGGCAAGGAGGAGGAAGTCAACGGCCAGGTCGTTCGTCACTCGGGATTCGCCGATCCGGAGCAACGCTACAGACAGCGTTACGCCGATCTTGCGGTGCATCCGGAAGTGCGTGCGTTGTTCGTCGCGCGCTCGCGTATGACGCGCGCGATTCGTTCATTTCTGGACGAGCGCGATTATCTCGAGGTCGAGACGCCGATCCTTCAGCCGCTTTATGGCGGGGCCGCGGCGCGCCCGTTCACGACGGTGCACAACGCGCTCGACATGCCTCTTTATCTGCGCATCGCCGACGAGCTGTATCTAAAAAGACTTGTCGTTGGCGGACTGGAGCGCGTGTATGAAATCGGGCACGACTTCCGGAACGAGGGGATCGATCGCACTCACAATCCCGAATTCACGATGCTCGAGTTCTACCAGGCCTATGCCGACTACACGACGATGATGGATCTGGTCGAACAATTGCTCGAAAGAACGGCGGAGGCGGTACGCTCGGTTCCGGAGCTCGCGGTGAACGTTCCCACGTTTGGACGTCCGTTCCGGCGCGTCGAGTGGCTTCCGTCACTCAACGATGCGGCTGGTGTAGACGTCACCGCACTCGACGATCAGGCATTGCGCGCACTTGCGAAGCGCGTCGGGGTAGAAAACATCGACAGCCTGACTCGCCCGAAGTTATGGGACGAAATGTTTCAGTCGCTCGTGGAGTCGAAGTTGGTCGAACCGACGTTCGTCGTGGATTATCCTGTGGAACTTTCGCCGCTGGCGAAGCCCAAGCGCGGAAATCCCCGGTTGACGGAGCGGTTCGAGCTGTTTGCCAATGGCAAGGAGATGGCGAACGCGTTCAGCGAGCTGAACGATCCGCTTGATCAGCGCCGGCGGTTCGAGGCGCAAGCGAAGCTGAAGGCGGCAGGGGATGAAGAGGCGGTAGGAGTCGATGAAGACTATTTGCGCGCGATGGAGTACGGCATGCCACCAATGGGTGGCGTGGGAATTGGTGTAGATCGACTGTTCATGTATCTCTCGGGTGCCACGAATATCCGAGATGTGATTCTTTTTCCGACGATGAGACCAGAGTGACGAAGCTAGAGCTGCAAATTGCCTGGAGATATCTGCGGAGCCGCCGAGGGTCGAAGCTGCTCTCGCTGATCAGCATCATCGCCATTGGCGGAGTGCTGGTAGGGGTGAGCGCGCTCATCGTCATCATCGGCGTCATGAACGGGCTGCAGCACGATCTTCGTGAAAAGATTCTGGTGGGCAGCCCGGATATCCGCGTTCTCACTTACGGCGAAGACCTCAAAATCGACGACTGGCCGACGCTTCTCGAGAAGGTGCGGAAGCAGCCGGGGGTCGTCGCCGCTGCGCCGTTTGTGCTCACGGAAGGGTTGATGTCCGGGTTCCACGACTATTCCGGCGGAGTGTACATCGTCGGCCTTCAGCCTCAGGCGCGTGGCGTGCCCGACGTCACCACGATCCGGTCACACGTGACTAACGGCGATTTCCGCTTTGCCAGCACTGATGGACAGCAACGGGGCGTCGTTCTAGGAAAGCTTTTGGCCGCGAGGTTCAACAAGTACCCGGGTGACAGCGTCAATCTTCTCTCTTCCGGCGGCGCGAAGATGAATCCCGTCACAGGCAGCATCGTTCCAAAGGTCGAGCGGTTCGAGGTGACAGGGATAGTCTCAACGGGAATGTACGAGTACGACAACTCGTATGTCTTCGTCGCGCTCGACAAGGCCCAGAGTCTCGCCGGACTGGGCGCAGGCGTCACCGGCATTGAGGTAAAGACAGCCGACCGCTGGCAGGCCGGAACCATCGCTGCTGGCCTGGTCGGCACTCTGGGTTGGCCGTATCGAACCGTCGATTGGGAGGAACAGAATCACTCTCTCTTCCAGGCTCTGAAGCTGGAGAAGCTGGGGATGGGAGTGATTCTCCTGCTGATCGTACTGGTCGCGGCATTCAACATCGTGAGCACGCTGACGATGGTCGTCGCCGACAAGACGAAGGAAATAGGAATCCTCAAGGCGATGGGCATGCCGGCGAAATCGATTCGCCGAATATTCTTCGCGCAGGGACTCGTGATCGGCGTCGTGGGTACGGCGCTCGGTCTGGTCCTCGGATTCGCCGCGGCTCTCGCGCTCGACAAGTACCAGTTCATCAAGCTCGATGCCCAGGTTTATTTCATCGATCACCTGCCCGTGTCGACGCAGCCAATGGACGTGATGTGGATTGTCATCGCGAGCATTGCCATTGCCGCGATCGCAACCGTGTATCCGTCGGTTCAGGCATCGAGACTCTTTCCGATCGAGGCGATCAGACACGAATGACGATGACCGTACTCGAGGCGCACGACGTCTACAAGACGTACATCGGCGGGGACGGGAACGTTCTCAACGTATTGAACGGGGTGAATCTTTCAGTTCAACGCGGCGAGATGATCGCTATCGTCGGCGCCAGCGGCGCGGGCAAGAGCACTCTGATGCACGTGCTGGGCGCGCTCGACAAGCCCACGCGCGGGTACGTCGTGATCGGTGGAGAACCCGTTCATGGCCGCAACGAGACGGAGCTTGGTGAACTGCGGAATCGGACCGTCGGTTTCGTGTTCCAGTTTCACCATCTCTTGCGGGAGTTTTCAGCCATCGAGAACGTGATGATGCCGCTCAGGATTGCGGGTCGATCCGAGGAAGAAGCTCGCGGGAGAGCGGCAGAGCTTCTCGCTCGCGTTGGACTCAGCTCGCGAATGACTCACAGGCCTGGCGAGTTATCCGGAGGTGAGCAGCAACGAACTGCCGTTGCTCGCGCCCTGGCTATGGATCCACACATCGTTCTCGCGGACGAACCATCGGGCAATCTCGATCGGATGAACGCGGAAATGCTGCACGAATTATTGACTGAGGTCGTCAATGACCTTGAGATCGGGATGGTCGTCGTTACTCATAGCAGGTCACTTGCCGCACGCGCCAGCAGAGTGCTGTTGCTAGAGGGTGGCCAGTTGAGCAATAGTGAAGCAAACGAGGTCGTCGTATAAATGATTTGCGATCTGTGCAAGGATGGCGAGGCTGTGATCCAGCTCACTGAAATCGAGGGGAGCGGGGTGAGACAGCTGCATCTGTGCGAGAAGTGCGCAGCAGAGCGCGGGGTCGAGACGACGCTCACCGCCGCCAAGCCGCAGATCAACAATTTTCTGCAGACGCTTCACGAGCAAATGCCAGCCGCCAAGGGCGAGCCGGCGCAATGCACTTTCTGTCAGGCAACTCTTGCCGATTTCCGCGCGACCGGCCGACTCGGCTGCGCGCACTGCTACGAGACGTTCGAGGCCAGTCTGCGGGATCTGCTGAGAAGAGTGCACGGAAATTCCCGGCACATTGGCCGCCGCTACGTGGCGCCGCTTCCGACCGAGCTTCCGCACGTTTCCAGCGCGACCGAGCTCCGCGACCGCCTCAAGCGGGCGATCGAGGCCGAGCAGTTCGAGCTGGCTGCCGATATCCGCGACAAACTGCGGGGAATCGAGTGATGCTGGATCTCTCTCTGCTTCCGGACGGCGGTGCCAGCTGGCTCGATGCCTCGGGCGAACATGCCGACATAGTGATCTCGACGCGGATTCGGTTGGCGCGAAACCTCGAGGGCTACGCGTTCACGCCGAGGGCGCGCGATGGCGAGCGGCTCAGAATTCTTACCCAGGTGCGGGAGGCGTTCGCGAGCCTTGGATCGATCGAAGACGGCGTTCTCGTTCGCGTAGACGAGTTGCCGCCCGAGGATAGGCTCCTGTTGCACGAGAGGCATCTGGTCAGCAAGGAGCTGGCGGGTCTCAACGATCAACCTGTGCGCACCGGCGCCGCGGTATACCTGTCGCGCGGCGTGGGCATCATGGTCAACGAGGAAGATCACCTTCGCCTGCAGGCGCTCCATTCGGGGTTCCACGTTGCGGACGCCTTCGGCGTCATCGAGCGCCTGGACGCCGAGCTGGGAAATAAGGTTCCATACGCATTCCACAATGAGTTCGGCTACCTCACCGCCTGCCCGACGAACGTCGGGACGGGGCTCAGGGCGTCGGTTCTGATCCACCTTCCAGGTCTAGTGCTGACCAAAGAGATCGGAAAGGTGCTGGCCGGACTACAACAGGTGGGTCTCACTTACCGCGGGATGTACGGTGAGGGGAGCGAAGTGGTCGGGAATTTCTTCCAGATCTCCAACCAGACGACGCTCGGCAGATCGGAGGGCGAGTTACTTGATTACCTCGTACGCGTCGTTAAGCATGTAATAGAGAGAGAAGAAGAAGCGCGGCGAGTACTGTTGCGCGATGCGGGTTATATTATAGAAGACAAGCTATGGCGTGCCTTTGGCACGCTGCGATATGCACGCAGCTTGAGCTTCGAAGAAGCGATGAATTACCTAAGCGGCGTGCGACTGGCTGTCGGTTTGAAACTGATAAGCGGTCTCAGTGTATATACTCTCAACAAGCTCCTGATATTTAGTCAGTTGGCGCACCTCGGTCATACCGAGGGAAGAGCGTTGACAGAAAGCGAGGCGAATGTTGCACGCGCTCGATACGTGCGAGAGACGCTAGCGCGAGAGGCGGAGTAAGGGGTAACGGGTAATCACGCACGCTGCAGTGATCGACACTGTCTGGCACGCGAAGGAACCAGTTACCGCACTGAGGAATCGCAGAGATGAACGGCTACAACTTCACTGAGCGAGTGCGAAAAGTTCTCGCCATGGCGCGTGAGGAAGCTGCAAGGCTCCATCACGAATACGTCGGCACCGAGCACATTCTGCTCGGACTAATCCGCGAGGGCGAAGGCGTCGCTGCCGCGGTCCTCCAAAACCTCAGCGTCGACCTCGACGAGATTCAGCAGAAGATCGAGGAGACAGTGAAGAAGGGTAAGGCCGCAGCGGCGACCGGACCCGATCTGCCGTATACCTCCCGTGCCAAGAAAGTTCTCGAGCTCGCCATGGGCGAAGCGCGTGACCTGAGCCACGGTTATGTCGGAACCGAGCACCTCCTGCTCGGACTTTTGCGCGAAGAGAAAGGAATCGCGGCGCAGGTCCTGACCGACGCTGGCGTGAACCTCGATGCCGCCAAGGCGGAAACGCTCCGCCTGCTCGGCACTGAAATGCCGCAGGGCGGCACACCGTCGGCGACGCAGGGAACTCCAGGCGCGGCACCGGCGCAGACTGGCAAAGGCGAGAAGAAGTCCAAGACTCCCGCCCTCGATCATTTCTGCAGAGATCTGACACAGCTGGCGGCGGACAACCAGCTCGACCCAACGATCGGCCGCGGCAAGGAAATCGAGCGCGTGATGGAGATCCTGACGCGCCGGAAGAAGAACAATCCGGTTCTCATCGGTGAGCCAGGCGTGGGCAAGACGGCGATCGTAGAAGGACTCGCTCAGCTCATCGCCAACGGCGAATGCCCCGATTCACTGCGCGACAATCGCGTGCTGTCGCTCGACATGGCGGCGGTGATTGCCGGCACCAAGTATCGCGGTCAGTTCGAAGAGCGCCTGAAGGCGGTCATGAACGAGATCGCGCAGAACAAGAACATCATCCTGTTCATCGACGAGCTGCACACACTCGTCGGAGCGGGCGCGGCCGAAGGCGCGATCGATGCCAGCAACATGCTAAAGCCAGCGCTTGCGCGCGGGGAGCTGCAGTGCGTGGGTGCCTCGACTCTCAACGAGTACCGCAAGTACATCGAGAAGGATGGCGCTCTCGAGCGCCGGTTCCAGACCGTCATCGTCGAGCCGCCTTCGGTCGACGAGACAGTCGAGATCCTGAAGGGACTGCGCAAGAAGTACGAAGAGCACCACAAGGTGACGATCCCCGACGCGACGCTAGAGTCGGCGGCGAAACTGTCTGAGCGCTACATCACCGACAGGTTCCTGCCCGACAAGGCGATCGACGTGATAGATGAAGCTGGGGCGCGAGCGCGTCTTGCGACCCAGTCTCCTCCACCGGCTGTCGCCGAGCTAAAGGCACAGCTCGACGCTGTGAACGTGGACAAGGAAGCAGCAGTGCGCGATCAGAACTTCGAGCGTGCCGCCTCCCTTCGTGACCGCGAGCGCGAGCTACAGGGAGATATCCGGCGCAAGCAGGAAGAGTGGGAGAAGCACCGGCAGTCACATCGCCCGGTGCTGGGCGAAGAAGAGGTGTCGTTCATCGTGAGCCGTTGGACCGGCATCCCGGTGATGCGGCTCCAGGAAGCGGAGACCGCGAGACTGCTGCGCATGGAAGAGGAGCTCCACGTGTCTGTGGTTGCGCAGGAAGAGGCGATCAAGGCGCTATCACGCTCGATCCGCCGCAGCCGCGCCGGACTCAAGGATCCGAACCGTCCGATCGGCTCGTTCATCTTCTCGGGTCCGACTGGTGTCGGAAAGACCGAGGTTGCGCGCGCGCTGGCGAAGTTCCTGTTTGCGGATCCCGCAGCTCTCATTCGCGTCGACATGAGCGAGTACATGGAGAAGTTCTCGGTGTCACGCCTCATCGGCGCGCCTCCGGGCTACGTGGGCTACGAAGATTCGGGGACGCTGACCAAGGCCGTGCGGCGCAAGCCGTACAGCGTAGTGCTGCTCGACGAGATCGAAAAGGCGCACCCCGATGTCTTCAACATTCTGCTGCAGGTTCTCGACGAAGGTCACCTCACCGATAACTACGGGCGCGTGATCGACTTCAAGAACACGGTCGTGATCATGACGTCGAACGTCGGAGCTCGCGATATCACAAAGGGTCGCGGCCTTGGCTTCCACGCGCCGGACGCGAAGTCGAACTTCGAGCGGATCGCGGAGAAGGTGAAGGAAGAGATGCAGCACGTCTTCAATCCGGAGTTCCTGAACCGGCTCGACGACGTGATCGTCTTCCATCCGCTGTCGCAGGAGAACATCGCCGAGATCGTCGGGATACTCCTGAAGGATGTTCAGAAGCGGTTGGGCGACGAGGAGCTGACGCTCAAGCTCACCGATACCGCCTCAGCGTTCCTGGTGAAGCACGGCTATGACGAGAAGTTTGGAGCGCGGCCACTGAAGAGGGCGATCCAGAAATACATCGAGGATCCGCTCTCAGAAAAGATCCTGCTCGCCGAATTCTCCAAGGGCGATGAGATCGAAGTCGACCTTGCCGCCGACGGTTTGAAGCTGGACTTCCGCGTCCTGAGCGGCACGCCGAAAGCGTAAAGCCTCAGCCACAAATCAAGGGGCCGCCGGAGAGAAGCAACTCTCCGGCGGCCCCTTTGTCTAATCATCATGCCCGCTCTCCGGCGAGGACCTCCACCAAAGTGATTAGTGTATATTTGTGTGATGCCAAAATTTGCTCCACTCGTGCTGGCGCTCGTAGCCGTCAGCGCGGTTTCCTTGCGTGCCCAGGAGACCGCGCCCGGCGTTTGCTCGACGCCTGAATCCATAATTGTTACCGGCAATTCCCGTGTAGACAGCGCGGCTGTACGCTCGACGTCAGGCCTTGGTACGGGCGAGCCGCTCAACGTCCACGACCTCCAGACCGGCATCAAGGCATTGTACGCCACGGGCCAGTTTGATGATGTCCAGATCATCTGCAGGGTGTCGCCTGCGACCGGCAAGGCAGCGCTCGACATCCAGGTCAAGGAGCGACCGGTACTCACCGACTATAAAGTGATCGGCGCCGATCGTGTCTCGCCGAAGGATGTAAAAGAGAAGCTGGCCTTTCCCACCGGCGGCCCGGTGGATCCAGGCAAAATCGCGAAGGCGATCGCCAGCACCGACTCGCTGTACGAGGACAAGGGATACTACCTCGCGAGCGTCAAGGCTGAGTCGACCCTCACGAACGGCAAACTGTCGATCACTTTCAGGATCGACGAGGGAAGACGCCTCGCGATCTCGGGCATCCGGATCAACGGCAACAAGAACGTGCCCGATGCGGACATAGTCGCGGCGATGGACACGAAGCCGGAGGGATTTCTCTGGACCCGGAACGGCGAGCTCGATGACGCCAAGTACGCAGAGGATCTGAGTGAGAAAATCCCGCAACTGTATGCCGGCCGCGGCTACATCGACTTCCGGATCCTCAAAGACACTCTGATCGTGGACCGGGCCAGGGGCAAGGGATTGATCGACATCACGGTCGACGAAGGCCCACGGTACAAAGTCGGGAATTTCGAGGTGATCGGGAATCGCCGCTTCTCGACGGATCAGATCTATGCCTTCTATCCGTTCGGGAATAAGCAGACGACCACCGTTGTCCAGAAGGCTGCCGGTCTCATCAAGCGCAGCTACAACAATCCGCCCAACACGTTCGACGAAGCGCGATGGGATGATGCGCAGCAGAAGCTGATGGAAGCGTATAACGATGAAGGCTACATCTACGCCAGCATCCGCCCCGTTACCGAGAGAGTTCCGAGCACCGACTCGGTCCGCACCGTCAATCTTCGTTGGGAGATCGACGAAAGATCGCCCGCCATCGTCAACCGGATCGAAATCGTCGGCAACGATTACACCCACGAGTCGTGCATTCGCGAGCAGATCGTTCTCGCCCCCGGCCAGGTTTTCAACCGCAACTATCTGATCCGGAGCTATCAGAACATCGGCAATCTCAATTTCTTCGAGACGCCGATGGCGGCGCCGGAGACGCGTCCGAGCGGTGATCAAGGCGACGTCGACATCATTTTCAACGTGAAGGAGAAGCGGACCGGCAACGTGAACTTCGGCGCGTCCATGGGTCAGGGGACGGGAGTCGGCGGATTCATCGGGCTCGATCAGCCGAATCTGCTGGGGCGCTGCAAGCGCGCCCAGGTCCAATGGCAGTTCGGACGTTACATCAACGATTTCAATCTCACTTACAGCGATCCGAACATTCGCCAGTCGCGTATCTCGGGGAGCCTAACGGCGTACCATAGCCGGTCGCGGTACAACATCGCCGACTTGGGCGGCATCATCCGGACGGGCGGTCAGCTGCAGTTCGGGTTCCCCGTTCCGCAGTCGATCTACACACGGCTCTTCGTCTCGTACGGTGGGGAGAAGGTCAACTACACGAGCGATGGCCTGCTGTCCACGATTGCCCAGCAATGCAATCACTGCTTCCGCTCGACGCTCGGGTTGACCGCGACGCACGACACGCGGACCGGGCTCCCATTCCCCGCGGACGGCGGCCTGCAGACTTTCAACGCACAGTTCAACGGCGGGCCGCTGGGTGGAACCGCCTCCTTTCAGCGATACACCAGCGAGCTTCGCTCGTATGTTCCGATCGGCCACATCGGGGGCAGCCTGCTAGGCGGGGAGCCGATGATGTTCGTCGTCGGTCTCTCGGCGAGGTCTGGCGCGGTGTTTGGCGATCCGGGGCCGTTCTTCTCGACCCAGGCGTTCGCCCTTGGTGGCACTCAGTACGGGGAGCAGCTCCGCGGCTACGACGAGTTCTCGGTCACTCCCAATGGCTTCGACCCGCGAGGTGACCAGACCACCGCAAGCAGAGCGTCGTTCGGCAATGCGTTTTTCGTGGGAACCTCGGAGCTGGGTCTCCGAATCAACCAATCGCTCTACATCAACACCTTCTTCGAAGGCGGCAACGTCTGGAACAAGCCGCGTGAGTTCGACCCCACCCGCCTGTTCCGCAGCTTCGGCTTCGGAGTCGCGACTTTGAGTCCGCTCGGACCTTTAGGTGTGGACATCGGGTACGGGTTCGACAAGATTGACATTGCAGGGAGACCGGCGCCCGGCTGGAAGCTCCACTTCAAACTCGGACAATTCTTCTAACACTGGAGTAATAAATGCGCGTGCTTTTCCGTGCGGCCTCACTCGCACTGGCAACCTCGCTGATCTGTGTCGGTATAGCCGGAGCGCAGGCAACACAGCCTCCGCCTGCGCCGGCCAAGATCGGCTACATAAACTCGGCTCTCCTGCTTCAGCAGGCCCCGGGTCGCGCCGAGGCCGAGGCGCAGTTCGACCGGGAAGTGGGAGTCTACCGCCAGCAAATTCAGCGGATGGATGACTCGCTCAAGACGATGATGACAGCGTTCGATCGCGACGCCGGGAAACTCGACAGCACGACGCGCGAGACCCGCCGCACGGCCATCGGACAAAAGGAAGTCGAATACCAGCAACGGGCCCGCGGCCTCGACTCGACCATGCAGGCACGGCAGGCGCAACTCGTCAAACCTATCATGGAGCGCGTTCAGGCAGTCATCGAGACAATTCGCGCCGAGGATAACTACGCCGTCATTCTGGATGTCGGCGCGCAGGTCAGCGTCGTCGTTGCCGCGGACAAGCGACTCGACCTGACCGATCGCGTACTCGCGCGGCTCAAGTCGCAGGGGATTCCCACCGCTCCTCCCGTGAGCGGAGCAGTTCCACAGCCTGCGGGAGTGACTCGGCCCAAGAAGTGACGGGCATCGAGAGATCCAATAATTCAAACAGCGGTGATGGTGCCAGCACCATCACCGCTGAAGCTATTGCGGCGCTGGTTTCTGGCGAGCTGATCGGAGACGGGAAGGCGGTGGTGAGCGGGATCGCGCCTCTGGACCGCGCTGACTCTAGCCAGTTGAGCATCTTGTCGAGCGGACGATACGCTCCGATGATGGCGACGACGAAGGCCGGCGTGGTGCTGGTCGATCCCGAATTCCGGGACGCTGCAGGCCCTGCCCGTGCGCGAATCATCGTGAAGCAGCCGCTCGAGAAGCTCCTTTCATTGCTCCCCAGGTTTTATCCCGTCGAGGCACCGGTTCCTGGTGTTGCCTCGACCGCCCGCATCGGTAAGGGAGCGACCATCGGGCAGCGAATCTCGATCGGAGAGTATGCAATCATCGGGGCGAACGTAAAGTTGGCTGATGCCGTCGTAATCGGCTCGCACTGTGTGATTGGAGACGGAGCATCTATTGGCGAAGGCGCGCGCCTGTGGTCAGGGGTGACGGTTTATTCCGGGGCGACGCTTGGGGCGCGCACGATGGTTCATTCAGGCGCGCGTATAGGTTGCGATGGATTCGGTTATGTGTTCCGGGATGGAGCACACCAGAAGATCCAACACGTCGGTCGATGCATCGTCGGGGATGACGTCGAGATCGGCGCGAACACCACGATCGACCGTGGCAGCATCGATGACACTGTGATCGGAAATGGCACTAAGATCGACAATCTCGTGCACATCGCCCACAACGTCCGGATCGGCGAGAAGTGTCTGCTAATGGCGCAGGTGGGCGTCGCAGGCTCCGTAACAGTTGGCGATGGAGTGATCCTCGCCGGGCAAGCCGGAATCAGCGGGCATCTGTCCATCGGCTCGGGAGCGCGCGTGGCGGCACAGGCGGGAGTCATTGGCGATATCCCCGCGGGCGAATCATGGTCTGGATATCCCGCGCGTCCGCATCGTGAGGCGCTTCGTGCATCGGCCGCAATGTTTAAATTGGCGGGGATGATGCGGCGACTCGAAAAGCTGCTGGGAGAGCCCGACTCCAAGTGAGTCGAAAGACCATAGCGCGCCCTGTGGTGCTCGAGGGCATTGGGTTGCACCTCGGAGTCCAGTGCCGCATCACCTTTCAACCGGCGCCGGCCAGGCAGGGGATTTACTTTCGGCGCACCGACTGTCCAGGTCTGCCGCGGATACGCGCGCACGTAAGCGAGGTAAGTGGCAGCGACCGCAACACCCAGCTCGGAAAGGGTGCGCACGCTGTGCACACGGTGGAACACGTTCTTGCCGCGGTGACGGGG
>Ga0068855_100003727_pt1 | contig 18621 bp, 19 predicted proteins | sample KBSCornC52_FD_66592 | JGI IMG/M metagenome (GOLD analysis project Ga0068855, IMG submission 66592) | Corn rhizosphere microbial communities from Kellogg Biological Station, Michigan, USA - KBS Corn C5-2 | ecosystem: Host-associated > Plants > Roots > Rhizosphere > Soil ...
GCGATTGATAAATAATCAAGGGCAAAAGCAAGCGGCTCACCATGGAAATTTCCACCACTTACAATCCGATCCTGATCGGGAAAAATAATCGGATTATCGGTAACCGAATTTATTTCCTGTAAAAAAGTTTTCAGTACAAAATCAAAAGTATCTTTTGAAGCGCCATGAACTTGTGGAATACAACGGAAGGAATAGGGATCCTGAACCTGTGATTTTTTCTGTACAACAATTTCGCTTCCTTCCAGGATATTTCTCAATTGTCCGGCAGCAGAAACCTGCCCTGCATGTGAGCGAACAGCATGCAAACGATCATACAAGCAATCGGGATTACAATCAAAAGCATCAAATGAAATAGCGGCGATCATATTTGCCCAGTTCAGTAGTCGTTCAGAATGAATCAAATTAAACATTCCGTAAGCGCTCATAAATTGAGTTCCGTTTATCAGTGCCAGGCCTTCTTTGCTCTGCAATTGAACAGGACTCCAATCGAACTTTTTTAGCGCTTCGGAAGCGGACATTTTTTCTCCATTTATTCTAACTTCTCCTTCTCCTATCAACGCAAGGCTCATGTGTGAAAGTGGTGCCAGGTCTCCGGAAGCGCCGAGAGAACCTTGAGTATAAATAACGGGAAGCACCTCATTATTATACATATCCATCAATCGGTTTACTACTTCAATTCCAATTCCTGAATAACCATAACTTAATGATTTTATTTTAAGCATGATCATCAGTTTTACAATTTCATCGCAAACTTCTTCGCCCAACCCGGATGCATGTGAAAGCAATAAATTTTGTTGAAGCGTTTCTAATCGTTCCTTCTCAATTTTTACATTTTGCAAAAATCCAAAACCTGTATTGATCCCATAAAAAAGCTCGTCGGAAGAATTGATTTTTCGGTCTAAATAATCGCGGCATTTCAGGATCGCTTCATGTGCCGCATAAGTAACCGAAACCATTTGTTTGTATTTCAATAAATGTTTTACCTGCTGAAAAGTGAGAACGCTTTTATCAAGCGGAAGATAATTATACGTCATATGTTAGTTTAATATACTCAAATGTAGGGAAAAGAAGCACAGCTTTTTTGTCAGTATTTATTATGTTTTCTTTATAAAATGATCTTAAAAAATCAGGTTTATTTGCAATTTTTATTTCTTTAACAAGAGGTTATATTTGCAATTTTGAAAAACTAATAGCTTCGCTCCGTTCAAAATGTATAAATTTTCCATATTAATTTTCTTATTGCTTTCAATTCAAAAGCTGACGTTTGCCCAGGATACGCTTCCAAAAATAACGGTGACACAATTAGGCAAAAAAGTTCTCGTTTCCTGGAATAACCCATATTCAAATCTGGCCAATATCAATATTCAACGTTCGCATGACAGTTTGAAAAACTTTAAAACGATTGGAACGGTACTCAATGTTGATCCGGGCGTTAATGGATTCACTGATCCCCAGGCTTTTATTCCATCTAATCAATATTACCGCATCTTTATTTCTTTCAAAGGTGGCTCTTATATTTTTACTCATTCCCATAAACCAGGCGTGGACACACTTTCCAATCTTCCGCAAATTGTAAAGGAGGTGACACCGGAAATCCCGCAATTTGGTAAAAATTTATTTGTGCCTTCCAAACATGTTTATACAGGAAAAGACAACAATGTGATTATTTCGCTGCCAGATGTTTCACACAATAAATATTCAATCAAATTTTACGAGGAAGACGGAACATTTCTTTTTGAAATAAAAAAGATCAATCAGAATTTTCTGACTCTTGATAAAGCAAACTTTTTACACTCAGGACTTTTTATTTTTGAAGTGTATGATAACCGCATTATCATTGAAAGACATAAATTTTTTATTCCAAGAGATGGCAAACCTATGCCATCACTTGATGTTAATGGTCATCCGGTCAGATTTTAATTAAACAGCCGTGTTTTTTATTTCCGAACCTTTGTTCAGGATATTTTAAATTGCAGTTCAATTAGCGGAAGTAGCTCACCTGGTAGAGCGACAGCTTCCCAAGCTGTAGGTAGCGGGTTCGAGTCCCGTCTTCCGCTCTGCTTTTAAATATTGAATCATCTGATTAAATTTAAAGATGAATAAGAAATATTATTTCCTAAAATTAAATCCGCCACGCCCCAATTTTATAGATGATATAACTAATGAGGAACGTGACATCATGCATCGGCATGCCGCCTATTGGTCAACTTTTGCAGATAATGGAATTGCAATTGTTTTAGGGCCGGTGATGGATCCCAAAGGCGCCTTTGGGATGGCTGTTGTTGAAGTCGATACAGAAGAACAATTAAATGAAATCATTTCACATGATCCTGCCAATGGTCTGCACCAGTTCGAAGTTTTTCCCATGCCCAGGGCACTTTACAAACAAAAGAGATGAACTATTTTTTTTCAGGAAAAAGACTGTTTAAATTCTTCCATTGTCATGGCATCTTTCACTTTGAAATTTCCAATTCTGGTTCTTCTTAATTGGCTTAAATAACCGCCACAACCTAAGGCCAGCCCAAAATCATTAGCCAAACTGCGGATATATGTTCCTGTTGTACAAACTACTTTGAATGATATTACCGGCATCTCAACATTCGTAATTTCAAATTCTTTGATGGTAATTTTTCTTGGCTCAAGAATTACATCAACTCCTTTTCTTGCCAGAAGATAAACGGGTTTTCCGTTTTGTTTTATCGCAGAATGGATAGGTGGTGTTTGTAATATTTCACCTGTAAATTCTTTCGTTTTTTCTTTGATCATTTCTTCTGTAATTCCTTCAGTTGATTTTATTTCTACAGGTTCGCTTTCACGATCATAGGTTGGAGTGACAGCGCCTAAAGTGATCGTGCCGGTATATTCTTTTTCCTGCGCCATATACTCACTGATCTTCTTGGTGAACTTTCCGGTACAAACGATCAAAAGCCCTGAAGCCAATGGATCCAGCGTTCCGGCATGACCGATCTTTTTTATATTAATAATCTTTCTCAGCTTCCTGATCACATCATAAGAAGTCCATTCCAATGGTTTATCTATTAACAAAACTTTTCCTTCTGCAAAAGAATTTTCAATCATAATAACTTTTAAAAGATTTTTTTATAACAAACACTTTGCGTTAAATCGCCTGTCTGGCTTTTAATTCAAGATATTTATTGATGGTATTTACCGTCAGGTTTTTCGGCGAAGATAAGATGGATAAGATTCCGTATTTTGAAAGTTCTTTGGCAATAATTCTTTTTTCAAAAGCAAACTTTTCTGCGATCGTTTTTATATAAACTTCTTCCACGTTTTTGGCATGGGAATTTCTTAATTCATTCAATTCAGAATTTTCAAAAATAACCACAAGCAATAAATGATTTCGTGCAAGTGAGCGCAGATATTCAATTTGTCTGTTCAATCCGGAAAGGGATTCAAAGTTGGTAAATAAGATCAGCAGGCTCCGGTGTTTTATTTTACTCCTGATCTGTGTATACAGCATTTCAAAATCGCTTTCCAGAAAATCCGTTTTTTGTTTGTACAGCAATTGCAAAATATGTTCTGCCTGTGAAGGTTTCCGGTCTGCTGCAAGAAAACTTGCCGATTCATTTGAGAAAGTGATGATCCCAACTTTGTCTTGTTTCTTCAAACATATATTACTCAACACCAGGCTACTGTTTATTGCGTAATCTAACAGTGTCATTCCATAAAAAGGCATTTTCATGAGGCGGCCCTTATCGATGATGCAATACACCTGTTGTGATCTTTCTTCCATAAAACTATTCACCATCAATCCGCCTTTTCTGGCGGATGCTTTCCAGTTCAACGTGCGCATATCGTCTCCGGAAACATATTCCTTTATTTGCTCAAACTCCATGCTCTGACCAATCTTGCGCATTTTTTGATTGCCACTTTCTGATTGTAAAGTTGTCTTTGAAAATAATTCATGTTTATGAAGTTGCATAAATGATGGATAAACAGCAATGGTTTGTGCAGCTTTAGAAGTAAATCTTCTGCTGATGAGTTTTAATGGTGTCGAAATAAATAAATGAATGTCACCAAAATGGTATTCACCTCTTTCAACCGGCTTCAAAAACCATAAGATCTTTTTCTGTTGACGGGATCTCAAATTCACTTTTCGTTTCCAGTTTCGGATTTGTAATTGTTCCGGCAGTTCATCAATAACAGTCGCATCAACAGGAAAAGTAAATTCATTTTTTACAACAATCTCTATTGGATTTTCATCTCCGTTACTAAATCTGTGACCGGTAACTCGCCTCGCATGCAGATATTTTTTTGTGAAGAACAAAAGTGAGTAATCAATGATGCAAAAGACAATAAATACAATGAGCGCCACCCATGCAATTGGTTCTAAAACCGGAATATAAAATGCAATAAGAAACAATACAATTAATCCGCTTAGCCCAATATAAATGCGCTGTTTAAGAAAAAGATCAAGTAAATATTTTTTTATAAAATTCAATTACAAAGGTTTTATTTTGATTGAAATGATCATCTTGGCACTTCAATTTTGCTGATAATATCTGTGATCAATTCATCGGCTGTAATGCCTTCCATTTCTTTTTCAGGAGATAAGATAATTCTGTGACGCATTACAGGAACTGCCATTTCAACGATATCTTCAGGATTCACAAAATCTCTTCCCTTGATGGCCGCGTTTGCTTTTGAAGCTCTTAAAATAGCGAGAGAAGCACGGGGCGAAGCGCCAAGATAAAGGGATGCGTTATTTCTTGTTTCATTGACAATCCTGGCAATAAATTCTACCAGTTTTGGATCGATTATTACCTCATTAATTATTTTTCTATACTGTGTGATTTGTGCTGGTGAAAGAATTTTTTCAACATGATCAAGCAAAGTATTTTGTGCAACAGATTGTTGATTCATCAGGATATTTATTTCTTCTTCAATGCTGGGATAGCCGATCACAATCTTAAATAAAAAACGATCTAATTGAGCTTCCGGCAAACGATAGGTCCCTTCCTGCTCAATCGGATTTTGTGTGGCTATAACGAGGAATGGAAAGTCCATTAAATGGGTAATTCCATCAATGGTTACCTGCCGTTCTTCCATCACTTCAAACAAAGCCGATTGTGTTTTTGCAGGAGCACGGTTGATCTCATCAATCAAAATAATGTTGCTGAAGATGGGGCCGCGCTTAAATTCAAATTCCGCTTCCTTCGGATTGAAAACAGAGGTCCCCAAAACATCACTTGGCATCAGGTCAGGAGTAAATTGTATTCTCGAAAAATCTGTGCTGATGATCTTTGCAAGCAGCTTGGCAGTGAGTGTCTTAGCCACGCCTGGCACCCCTTCTATCAAAACATGGCCATCACATAATAAACCAATCAGGAGCAGATCTACCATTTTAGTTTGCCCGACAATTACTTTGCTGATCTCATTGCTGATATTGATAACAGCATTGCTTAATGTGCTGATTTCAATCCGTTGTTCATACAAATTTTCGTCCATCAGATTTTATTTTTTTAAAAGTTTCCATCTTTAAATTTAACTCAAGTAATTGTTCATCTGTTACATTTTCCTGCAATTGAATATTTCTGATCAATTGAAATAATTCATTCGTTTCAATTATTGAAACTCCACTTTTCCCGGACAACGAGTTAATAAATTCTTTATTGATTACAGAGGTATTAATGAAATATTTTTTGCGTAAGTATTCATAAAAATAAGTGATCATTTTCATCGCAATGTTATGATTATTTTTCTGCTGCAAATAAAGGCGGCCAACAGTTTCGGTGAAAACAACCGTTGAATTACTGTTTGGTTTTACTATCGGAATGATTCTTTCTTTTCTTTTTATATTGAACAAAACAAAAAGCAGAATTCCAATTAGTCCAATATAAAAAGCCAAACGCAAAGGACGATTTTGTTTGATCACAGTCATTGATGAGAACTGGTCTTTGCTGCCCAGGTTATTTTTATCTTTTGTAGAAGAAAAATCTTTATAATATTCATCCCAATAAATATACTGAGGATCAAAACGAAGATAAGCGGTTACATATTCAAAGTACTGGTAGTTGTTTTTGGTCAATAAAAAATAATTACTGAAAATGCGTGGAGCGACATGAAGATACAACCGGCCTTTACCTGCGAAAAGAATCAAATAATCAGGAAGATTTAATTCATTAACTCCCAAAACCCTTGTCAATGTTGTATCGTAGCTGCTGAAGAAGTTCTGGAACGGATAATAATAATAGCTGTATTGTGGTGCTTTAAAATCATTTCCATAAAACATAGTAACATGCGTATCATGCATTTTCCCATTCACTTCATTTACAATCTCTCCCTCTCTGTTGAGGCTGCAATAAACAGCATCCAATAATTTACTGTCAATATAATCTGCAGAAATAAACAGATCATTGCCGGCCTTCACATATTCGATCATCGAATTCACTTCATCAATAGAGAGTACGAGGTTTTTAGTGATCAAAAAATAAAGTGAATAAGTATCTGTGGAATCTTCTTTCAGGTCTTTCCAGGTTTTATTAAACGGCCTGTCAGCAATATTAATAAAGTAATCCGGAAATTCTGATTGAAAACCTTTGTAGGCAATATACGATCCGAAGGGCGCTTTGTCAGTCTTTCTATAGCTTTCATTCAATGAAGGAAGTTGTTTGTCCGATTGTGTGCAGCCAAAGAAGGCTGAAAGGATCAGTAAAAAGAATAACCGGTATGTCACAAATAATTTCAAATCTGCTTATACATTTTGATTAAATAAATTAAATTCTTCTTTTAATTTTCTATAGTAATTTTCATGAAGTAAGAACTTTCCATACCAGGCATATTCATAACTGCTGGTAAGTTTTTCAAACTCTTCATAATAATTATTTTGTTCCATCTCCTTCAAATATTCTTTGTTTGTTTTCACGGCAGTGAAGTTGATGAATCCTTTCTCAGAAAGGGTTTTGAGTGTTTTTAAAAACAAATATCTTGTTGCAAGGTTAAAGTCGTTCCTGCTTTCTGCGTCTTCAATGAGGCCATCATATTGAGAAAGCTCGCTTAATTCGTTCTGTGCTTCTTCTTCACTTATGCTAATTGATGACTTATTTCTCTTTGTTGTAAAAATTCCATTCTTCAGCAGCACCTTATAAAAAATGTAAGTGATAAAAATGATCGCCAGTAACCAGAAAAAAAGCTGGAAAGGCAAACTGTTCAATAAGTTGTTTAAACCCCGATGCTGCCCGCGTGGATGATTCCGTTTGATATTTCCATTGCTCTGATCAATGTGAACTGTATCAGATCGAAGGTTTTTTTCTTTTCTTAAAAGACTGTCGAGGTAATGCATGTAAACAAATTCGCGGCTTTGTTTCCATTTTACAATACTGTCCTTACCACTAATTGAATCGCGCAGGAAAGTGGAGTCGGGCAATGGTACCAGAGATGCGCCACTCAAACTGTTTTTAGTTTGTGCATGGCCGTTATAACTGAGAAGTATCAGTGCGGACAGAAAATAAAAAAGTAGTTTTAGTTTACATTTCATAGGGCACTCCATCCTTTAATATTTTTCCGTCTTTTAATTCAAAGCCTGTTTTGTGCAGATGGATAGGGTACAAAACAAAATACCACAGGATCAAAAGAAATGAACCTGCAAGGATCATAATACTGAATGGAACCGGGAGGCCGATGTCAGCAGAGTTTTTCTCAAAAGTATTGCTCATCAGATGGGTCACATAGCTTTCAAAGAAAGCCGCGATAATAAAAAAAGGAATGAGGCTGATACAAATCTTAACGGCATCTTTTGCACCACGAAGAAACGATTGCTTCCGCGTGAAGGTGCCTGGAAATAAATACCCTGTTCCCAAAATAATCCCTGCACAACTCGCAATTACAATGGATGAAATTTCAATTGTTCCATGGATCCAGATCACTAAAACTGATTGCCATCCAAGTCCCTGTGAAAAAAAGATGTATTGAAAGCAACCGAGCATCAATCCATTTGTCCACATAAATAATATCGTTCCTATTCCGAATAGAACTCCAAAGATCACTGTCTTGAAAGCCACGCTGATATTGTTATAGGCAATTTTCACGAACATAGAAAAAGGATTATCGTCTTTATAAACTCCAAACGGATCGCCCTTCTGAATAGAGGCGATCGTCTGATCATAATATCCGTCCTGTACCTGGTGATTAAAGAACTGCCGTGCATAATCAGGATCGGTAGTGGAAGAAATAATTCCAACAGAAACGAATGCCAAAAACAAGAGAAAAGTAAAGAGAAACACTTTATGATAGCGCCTGAATAATAGGGGCAATTCGTATTTCCAAAAGCGGATAAGACGTGAAAAGTTCTGTTTTTTATTCTGGTAAATATTCTGGTAAATGTTAGCGGCGATCCCATTGATCCAACGTGTCACTTTACTTTTAGGATAAAAAGTTTTAGCGTAGGAAAGGTCGTCCAGCAAAGTGATAAAACGGTCGGCCATCTTATCCGGATCTTTCGTTTCCTGGTGTTGATACTCGTTCCATTTATCAACATTCTTTTTTATAAATCTTGCTTCACGCATAAAGTAAAATTAAAAAGCTCTGCCTACATACCATCTTTCTTTTACAAAACGGTTACTTTACAAAACGGTTCCAAAGTGAAACAAATTACTCATTAAAAAAAATAAAACCCCAATTTTTATTTTTAAATAATAAATTGCCTTTCATGCCGCTGATACAAATAGAAACCCCTTTTAATATTGACCTGGAATTTGAGATCTCGGAAGCGCATAAAAGGCTTTTTGCCTATATCATTGACTTTGCCATTTTGCTGTTGTTTTTTATCAGCATGAAATATTTTTATTATGGTGGTTTTAATCTCACAGGGATTAACGCACTGAAAAGCCATGTCGGACTTGATATTCTCACGATCTCTATTCCAATGTTGTTGTACTCTTTGGTTTGTGAAGTGATGATGCATGGCCAAACGATTGGTAAAAAGGTCATGAACATCCGGGTGATCAGCCTCGATGGCGGCGAGCCTACTTTGAGTCAATTTACTGTGCGCTGGATATTTAAAGTTTTTGAATGGCCTTTCTTTTTTGGATATACATTTTTCAGTCTGCAAAGCATTTTCGCTTATATCATTATTACCGGTTTCTGGGGGGTAGTTGTTTTAATATTTATTGCCATCAGCAAAAACAATCAACGGCTTGGTGATCTTGCTGCCAACACGGTGGTGGTAAATACCCAATCTCCTTTTTCTGTCAATGATACGGTTTTCATGGACATCAATGAAACAAATTATGTGGTCACTTTCCCGGAGGTTTTAAAGCTTTCTGACCGCGACATCAATACGATTAAAAATGTGGTGAACCTTTATCATAAAGAATACAATACACAGACCTGCGACCGGCTTGCCTTGAAAGTGCAGGAGGTTTTGCAGATTCATTCGAATATGTATTCGATCAATTTTTTGGAAACGTTGTTAGCGGATTATAATTACCTGGCATCGAAATAACGTGGAATTTTGATTGTACATATCATTAGAGTGCATTTCAAAAAAAGTATTTTACCAGTATAATAGGTTGAGATTTTGGCTTAAGATATATCTTACATTTTAGTCAAATCTTTACAAAGAGTAAAAAGACAGATTTGTATCTATCAGCTTTTTCTGGCTATACAACGAGAGTTCTTGTGTATGACAAGAAAAATATTTACCGTGACGATTTGAACTATGATACTGATGCATTTAGTGTTGGTGAATTTTAGGAGTTCGGTATTTTATTTCTAATAGAATTGCTTTATACGGTGAAGCTGGTTTTTCTAAAAAGTTGTTTCCTGGAGGAGGTGTAATTTATCACCTTTTTAATAAATGAAGTTAATTCGGTCGACTATGGCAGCAGGCAACATTCGCATCCTATGTACCTTAAAGTTGAGGTGTTAGTATTGTAGATTCCTTTTTAAATTTCTTTTGAAAGAGAAAGATTTAAAAGTGGGTTTTAAGCCTTTCCCAACTGGCGCAATTCTGTTGGACGTTCCAGCAGAAAGTTATAAATTGCCCTGCCATCCAATGCGTGGCCGTTGTGCAGAAATTTGAACGACTCAAAACTTACGACCTGATAGACAAATGAAAACTGTACTCACATTTATTTTTTCCATTGTATTTTCAAGCGTCTTTTCCCAAAATTTAAATAGGATTTTTACATCGGATATTGATAATTTTTGGGTAGCCTATGACAGTATCCAAACTACAAATGATTTTTCAAAAAAGCTAAACTTTATTAATCAGCTTTATATTGAAAAAGGAACAAAAGGCCTGAAAGCCTTAATGAAGTCAAAGGATTATAACGACACCCTTTATCTAAAAGTTATTGATGAGTATCCAAATTTTTGGAAATCCGTTAGACCAAATACTTTATCTGTAAAAAATAAAACCGAAGAACTAAACACTGCAATTCAAAACTTAAAAAAACTTTACCCTGAGCTAAAAGACGCTGAAATATATTTTGCCATTGGTTGCCTAGGTGCTGCAGGAAGAACCACAGATAATATGGTCTTAATTGGAACGGAATTAGCAACGGGCACTTCTGAAACAGATGTCTCTGATTTTAAAAATGATTGGTATAAAAATACTTTTGCTCATAATTCTTTAGATGATATTGTTAGTTTAAATATTCACGAATATATTCACACGCAACAGAAAATCAATAATAGTGTTCAGCTATTAAATCAGGTAATTAAAGAAGGTTCTTGTGATTTTATTGCTGAATTAGCCTTAGAAAAGCCGTTGCAAAGAGCGTATATTTCATACGGCAATTTGCATTTAGACAATTTAAAAAAGAAATTTAAAGAGCAGATGTTTTTAAATTTTGGTTTTGAGGATAATTGGCTATATAATGGTTTGCAGGAAGGAGATAGTGCAGATTTAGGATATTATATCGGTTACGAAATATGCAAATCTTATTACAATAATTCAAAAGATAAAACAAAAGCAATAAAAGATATAATCGAACTAAACTATAGTAATGATAAAAGCGTTGAGGAATTTCTCAGAAAATCAAAATTCTATAAAGAAAAAATTGATAAGAAGAAACTATTAAAACTGTATGACAAGAAATGTCCATACATCACAAAAATAGAACCCTTTCAAAATGGAGCAAAAAATGTAAATCCGGACTTAAAAGAAATAAGAATAACCTTTTCGAAAGAAATGATTCCTGGAAATTATTCTATAGATTATTCTAAAAGAGGAGTCGATTTTTGGCCAATAAAGGGGATACAAGGATTTGAATACAATGATAAAACCATTGTTTTGTCGGTTGATTTAAAACCAAATAAAGAGTATGAATTTATAATTACAAATAATCATTTTAAATCAAAAGACGGGTATCCTTTAAAAGAAAACGAGTATCAAGTAAAGTTCAAAACAAAAAAACAAAATAAAACTTTTGCCAACATGCGTGTGAAGAGGAAGATCTGAAAAAGAAAGCGTAGGCTTATCATACATGTCGAAACATTGATGGCGAGCATGAAGATGTTCCCGGCTTTTGCAAAACCGCCGCATTGGAAGAAGTAAAAGCAAATAATTTTGTGCTCTCTCCCGGACGATATGTTGGGACAGAAGCGGAAGAAGATGATGGAATTTCTTTTGAAGAAAAGATGAAAAAATTGACGGAGGAATTGATGGGTCAGTTTGAGGAAGGGGAAATATTGGAAAGGGAAATTAGAGAGAATCTGAAAAGTATCGGATTTGAATAACAGAAGCTGGTATTGATCAGCTATTAAAGATACCCACTTGTTAAAATAAAAAAATAATTACCCTTTTTGGGTAATGAAACATATATTTGCATGAATATTGATTACAAGAGTAACAAGCTGAGGAAGATTCTTACGACTGCCGTTTTGATAAAAAGAGAATACGGGACAATGGCTAAAAAGGTTTCACAAAGAATGGAACAATTGAATGCTGCCGACAACCTTGATGTTCTTATTTCTTTACCGGTTAATTGTCATTCTCTTACTGGAAACCGGCAGGGAGAATGGGCTATAGATATTTCAGGAAACTTCCGGCTCATTTTTGAAATTAATCAAAATCCAGTTCCGTTAAAAAGTGATCAATCCATTGATACTATTTTAGTGACAGATATCCGCATCCTGGAAACGACCGATTATCATTAAACAAAAAATTAAAGTATGTCTGAAAAATTAACGGTTGAGCGCGAACTATTATCTCCTCCCGGTGATGATATTCTTGAGTCCATCCAACATATTAAAATGAGCCAGGCAGAACTTGCGGATCGCCTTGGTAAAACGCCATCCAAAGTGAATGATCTTATTACCGGTAAAGAACCAATTACCTATAATACGGCACTACAGCTAGAAAAAGTATTGAGTATAGATGCACAATTTTGGTTGAATCGTGAAATGAATTACCGGACAAAACTGGCCCGCCTGGAACAAGAGGAAGTTTTGGAAGAAGACAAAGAATGGCTGGCGCAACAACCTGTAAAAGAATTAAAAAAATGTGGCTATATAAAAGCAGAAAAGCCCGGAGCTACTATGGTGCGGGAAACGCTGGAATTTTATGGGGTAGTAAATACTGATAAATGGGAGAGCCGCTACATTAACGATTTTGCCACAGCGGCTTACAGAAAAAGCGAAGCCCACCAGGCTACATTGGGAAGCATGGCGGCGTGGCTTAGAATGGGAGAAAAAGAAATGCAAAAAATGCAGTTGCCCGAATATAACAAGGATGTATTTAGGTCTACCCTGGAAGAAATAAAAATTCTTGTTCCAGAACAACCAGTTGATTTTGCAAAGCAATTACAGCAGAAGTGTGCTAAAGCAGGTGTCGCGGTTGTATATACTTTGTGCCTTCCAAAAGCACCGGTAAGTGGGGCTAGCAGGTGGTTTAGAACCAACCCCCTAATACAACTTACAGACAGGCACAAAACAAATGACCATTTTTGGTTTACGTTTTACCATGAAGCTGCCCACGTCTTGTTGCATGCCAAAAAGGAAGTGTTCTTTGAAGAATTTGAAGGATATAAACCGGACAAACAAAAGGAAGAAGAAGCCAACGCCTTTGCGGCAAAATATTTATTGCCGGAAGGTTTTGAGGATGAGCTACCGTTTAAAATTATGGATGAGGATGTAGAAGCGGTTGCAAAAAAATACAAAACACATCCGGGAATTGTTGTCGGAAGATTACAACATAATGGTTTAGTGAAATATTCTTTTGGGAATAAACACAAAGCGAAGGTTGATTTGTTTAATACTATTATATAAACTAAGCCAGATTTGTGAGGAACCAAATCCGATAAGCAAAAGCGGAAGAAGATGATGGAATTTCTTTTGAAGAAAAGATGAAGAAATTGACGGAGAAATTAATGGGGCAGTTTGAGAGGTGGAAAGGTTAGAAAAGGAAATAAAGGGAAATTTTAAAAATATTCGATTAAAAAAATCATTTGTAGATTGAAAGAAAGGTTATTTTACCAAAAAGTGATGGGACAGAAGGCAATGAAGAATTAATTCTAATAGATTATATAGTAATAATAGGAGCAAATGGATCTGGGAAGAATCGCATGGGGTCAATAATTGAGCATTATTGTAATGACAGAAATGTTAAACGAATATCTGCACAGAGATATTTAAGTTTTAATAATGTAATCGGCCAAACAACCTTTCAAGAGGCCCAAAGATTATTATTAAATAATTTTCGAAATAATGAAGTGATTAATCCTTATGAGATCTATGCTCCTGAAAGTATTGACGAACATTCCCGCATTGCCTCTATCATCTCTTCTCTCGATGATAAAATAGAACTCAACCGCCACATGAACCAAACATTGGAACAAATGGCGTGCTGAAGTTGCAAAAATCGGTATTGTACCTAATAATTCTAAATCATTATGGATAAATCAGCGTGTAGGAAATATTAAAGTAGGAAATAGCTACGGAAAATATTTTACGTAGATCCTTTTGACTTCTGATATTTATAAAATGAATTTACAAACACCAGCAATGGGAAGTGCACAACCTAATATAAGTGCTTCTGATATAGAAAACATCAATGTTATAACCTGATTTTTATACCGCCATTCATTACCAAACCATCAAAAGGCGCATATATATCACGGAAGACAGGATTAGTAATTGTGCCTGTATAAATAGCATCAAACCTGGTTTGCCGCACATCAAGAATATTTTCAAAATTTATGAACAATGAAAATCTCGCCCAGATTTTTTCTGCCATGAACCCGCATAACCAGTAAGATTTTCCTGTTGTTCTGTCGTTTAATTTTTGGCGCGAATAATAATATCCTTCCAAACCGATTTTGAGCTTGTCTTCCACTTCGTACATTAATACGTTATTCAACCTGTTTCTTGCAACGAGCAGAAATTGAGTTGTGGTTAAATAATGCTGTTCCACTTCTGCAAAAGTATAACCAATAAAAAGTTTGAAATGGTTATAAATGAGCTTCACATTTGCTTCAATTCCTTTTGTGTCAGTAAATCCTGCTGGCTGCAAATATTTATAGTAACCGTTTGTAAGCTCTGTTAGCACAAACGGACCATTGATCCTCGTATAGAAAAAAAGCTGGTTGATGCTTATTGAAGCCCTGTTGTTCAGTAAAGTTGCCCGGTAGTTAATGTCGAAATTTCCACCGTAAGATTTTTCAGCGTCGCTGTTTTTAACATCAACTGGCATTACATTTTTAAATTGAATTTTTTCGGCATCTTCAGTAAAAATTGTCTCAGCCGGTCAATTCCGGTGTCACTTGAAACGAAAAGGATTCCACCGGTGATGAATGGGCAGAAAACAATCTTTCCCGTCCTGCAAACGATCCCTCATGTATGAATTTGCAGCGTAAAGAGTTCCATCTTATAATATTACATTTGCCAAACTCTTTCTTCAATTTACTTTTGGACATCATGATGAAACAACTTGAATGCCGCTCAAATTTGAAATTAATCTTCTCCTTTTTTGCAGTTTTCATTTTTAATACAGGTTTTGCACAATCTGATTCTGCTGCGGTTGTAAATGCCAAATGGCAAGTGATAAAAGTAGCTCCGGGAATTATTTTGGAGCATTGTTGGTTCGATAGTTCCTTGTTTCATTCCAATCAAAATATCAGCATTCTAAAAGTGAAACTGAACCATAAAAACCGGTCGGATATTGGATTTGATCCTCATTTGCTGAGGCCAACCCATGAATATGCGACACAAAAAAATGCGATTGCAGCGATGAACGGTACATTTTTCAATATGAAAAACGGGGGCTCTGAAGATTATATCCGTTCTGATGGAAAGGCCATCAACGAAACTCATTTGAAGACTGATGGCAAGCGTTCATTTCACCAGGAAGCAGCAATTGTAATGAATCCGCGAAGCGTAAAAATCGTTCGTTGGGACAGTACTGCAAACTGGGAAGATCATTTGAAAGGAGAAGACGTGATGGTCGCAGGACCGCTCCTGATTTACCATGGAAAAATGATCTCCTGGCCGAACAAGAAAGGCTTTTTTGCGAGAAATCCACGTTCCGTTTTGGGACTTCACAATAAATGGCTTTATCTCATAGCAGTTGATGGAAGAAATAATAAAGCTGCAGGTATGAGTATTGATGAACTGACCTTGTTAATGCATTGGTTAAAACTTGATAATGCCATAAATCTTGATGGAGGCGGCTCTACCACTTTGTGGGTAAAAAATTATCCTTATGGTGGTGTGGTAAATCATCCTTCTGACAACCGAAAATGGGTTCACAGTGATGCTTACCAGCCTGGAATGGATCTTGACAATCTACCTGCTGATATGAACAAGTGGGATCATACTGGTGAAAGACGTGTGGCCAATGCAATTTTAATAGAAAGGAAATAAGGCGGTTTATTCTTTTGCTGGTCTTTCAATAATGAAACAACGCTTTGCTGGTATTCCCGCAAAAAGCGGGACAGGTGAGCGCTGACAAAGTGCGGCTGCTTCGCCAACAAAACGAATTGAGACAAAGTTATTCGCCAAAAGAAGCAAATAAGGTTCTTTTTGAAATTATTAATTCAATAAAAGAAACTGGAATATTTCCTTCGTTTCCAGGGAAAGAATTAATAATTAAACAAAAGTTAATTGAAAATCAAATTGAAGAAATTGCTAAAGAATTAGAAATGGAATTAACTATCACTACAAAATACCTTGGTCTTTTGGAATCTGGATTTTATTTCAGTAAATCAGAATGGAAAAATTTTGAAATGGGTTTCAACTTGAAGGGAATGGGTTTCAAGATTTTTCTTATGGAATGCTAAGAAAAAATCAAAACGGAGATTTAAAAGATATGGAAACAATCAAAAAAGCATTTGAATCTAGATTAGGCATTCCTGATGGATCTCATCCTAAATATTTTTTATGGTGGAAGTGGGACAACTATAAAAACTGGGATGAAAAAACTTTTGGTGCAATAGAAAACGGTGAATTTTCAAGACATATTACAAGTCAGATTCAGGAAATTTTAAAAAGACTTGAAGGAGTTGAACTGTAATTCTAAGTCTAAATGCGCCTACATCTCGGGCTATCTCCCAATCATCACAAAACTGAATTAAAACTCACTCTTCATTTGCAAGAAATAAGCAGTTAGAATGATAACCAGTGAATGCAAAATTTATAACTTTGGCTATTGAGCGAAATATTTATATCAGACGAATGATCACGAAACTCGTATAGAAGTAAAATTTGAGCAGGAACTGTGTGGCTAACACAAAAACAGATAGCAGAGATTTTTGGCACAGAAGTTCCTGCAATCAATAAACACATTAAAAATATACTGCGATCAAAGGAACTTCTTCCGGATACAACTATTTCCAAAATGGAAATGGTTCAGAAAGAAGGTAAAAGAAAAGTTAACAGGGTTGTAGAGATATATAATTTGGATATGATCATATCTGTAGGATATAGAGTCAATTCAAGCCAGGCGACACAATTCAGAATCTGGGCGACCCAACGCCTGAAAGACTATCTGGTACAAGGGTACGCGATTAATCAGAAACGTTTGAACGAATTGCAGGAAACCATTCAAATCATAAGTAAAGTTGGTAAAACCGTCAACCTATTTTAGGACGAGGCATTTATATATACAAAAAAGAGGCCGTTTTGCAACAGCCCCTTTTTGATTTTTCAGAACGGTTATTTACTTTCTTTTATCAGGCGCAGGGTCACTTTATCATTACCCTGCAGGAATTCTGCAATGTAAATTCCAGGATGATATTTATTGCCCAACTGAATGGTAGTATTGGCCGGAATATCTGTTCTTTGTTCGATCACTCTTCCGGTAATATCCGTCACGCTGATCTTCACATTTTCTTTGCTCAGGCTCTTCATTACTACTTTAAAGAAGTAGGAAGTTGGGTTTGGCATTACTTTGATGGAGAGTTTGCCCTTACCTTCAAGATCATTTGAGAGACTCTGATTAACAACTGATACATTTGAACTTCTGCTAGTGGTATCCATTATTCTGGATTTTTTATTGCCACTACTATGGATCACAATAGAGCCACCACCTAAAACAGTTGTTGGATCACCGTTATCGTCTTTTCCCATGTTGTTATCGTAAACAACGCCACCACTTTGAGTTTGTATTTTTATGCGGAACTTATCAATTCCATCACCCCCGTTAATGCTACCATCAATGGCTGATATCATAAAGTTGTAATTACCACTTCCGTTAATAGTGCCGGTTCCCTGGAAGATGGCTTTTGCACCTGCGATAACCAATGATCCGGTTGCATAATTTGTGCTCTTGAAATTAAGATTACCAGCCTGGAATTGGAATTCTGTATTACCATCAGGCGTATTACTACCTTTTTTGTACTGTGCATTAAATCCAAAGTTTGCTTTTCCAATCAAAGAAGGATCCGGGCTATATGCACCTGCAGGCGAATTGATCCAGCCTCCACCAGTTACAAATCCAGCATTTGGATCATAAACTGAGAAATACGCGATAGATGTAGAGCAACCAATTCCTGCTACTGCCGTTACCTGGTACAAGCCAACTGGCAATGCACCTGATTGAATAGTATACGTAGCAACACCATTGTCATCTGTAAATGCAGTTACTATAACCGGAGTAATATTTCCATTGTTGGTAATTGTAAAGGTCACTGTTGCATTAGTTACAAGGACAGTACCGCTTGTGACAGTTGCTGTCAGTGTTTTAGTGGCTGTGCTTATTTGAATAGCGGTGCTGGTAGTGCTGGCATCGATGGATACACCTTTTATTTCAAATGTATTTGAACCGCCTAGGGCTAATGTATAGTTGCTGCCTGCGCTCAGAGTGCCAAGTGCATAAAGATATGTTCCAACATCATTTGTTCCTGTTCTGCTTAATGCTCCGGAGAATGTATTGCCGTCTATCAAATCTTCACTTGCTGAATATGTAAATGAATTCGGATCTGGCTGGCCGCAATATTTGAATTGTCCACCGTCAGGGGTGATCGTGATAGGTCTTTTATTGACATTAATGGTTACATCTTTGGAAGCAGCATTGTAGTTATCGGTTGCAGCTACCTCAACATGTAAAGTCTGTGAAGCACCTGCGTTAAGTAAAGTACCAGCAGCAGGAGTGTAGGTAACTGTTCCTGTTGCAGAACCGCCGGTAACACCTGCAACAGTTGCATTGAGCTGAGTTGCACT
>Ga0068855_100003729_pt1 | contig 18620 bp, 16 predicted proteins | sample KBSCornC52_FD_66592 | JGI IMG/M metagenome (GOLD analysis project Ga0068855, IMG submission 66592) | Corn rhizosphere microbial communities from Kellogg Biological Station, Michigan, USA - KBS Corn C5-2 | ecosystem: Host-associated > Plants > Roots > Rhizosphere > Soil ...
GGCTGCGGTGGTGCAAGCAGCTTTGGCGGGCGACCTCCCTCTAAATATCCTCGACAAGGCCGATTGTATTCTGGTTTTCCCCAATGTTAAGAAAGTAGCCATCGGCATCGGGGGCAGCTATGGACGAGGTACCCTCGTCTGCCGCAATGGGACCGCTATGAACGGCCCGTGGGGAGCCCCCGCGATGTATTCGCTTGACCAAGGCAGTCTAGGCGTGCAGCTCGGTTCCACGTCAACTGATTTCGTGCTCGTTATCATGAGCCAAAAAGGTGCCGAGCAGATCCTGAATGGCAAGACCAAACTCGGTTCAAACGCAGCAGCCGCTGCTGGTCCGACTGGGGCAGCGGCAACTTCCTACAATGCAGACGCAATGAAAGCGGATGTTCTGACATATTCCCAATCCAAGGGATTGTTTGCAGGCGTGTCCCTAACGGGTGCGTCGATCGATACGGACAATGACGCCAATAAGGCTCTGTACGGTAAGGAAATGAGCGCCAAGAACATTGTAAGTGGCGGCTCGTCAATTGTTCCTGCAGCCAAGCCGCTGGTGGACCTGCTGAATAAGAAATCGCCATCTCGCAAATAGGTAGCGCGGTGGAAATTCGTTCCGTACCACTGGAAATGAGACCCACTCAAGCCTGTCCGCGAGCGGCTGGATTGTGAGCCGTCATCTGGGCAACTAGTGCTCAGAACCGGGGATTGGCACGGATCAGGTCGAACGCGGGATCAATGTCCAGAAAAGGAGTTCGTTCTCCGAGCATTGTCCCGGTGAACACCAGCGCTTTGCTCACATCCGCGAGCGTCGCGTAAATGTGCGCGATGAGATAGGGATCGACGTATTCCGCGGTGGATATTTCTAAGGGCTAATGGGTCACGCGCGTGGCTTGGTCGCCGGGAACTGGTTCGCTTTCTTAAGCTGACGGCTAGCTGTTAGGCTGCAACTTCTTCTGCAGAACCCTACGGACACCGAAATTAATAAGTCTAGAGCTCCCAAAACGGACTCCTACAGTTCTTGGTGTAATCCCTTGCCTCAATCGCACTACACCTCCGGCAAAACCATCTCGCACTACCGTCTTCTGGAGGAATTGGGGAGGGGCGGCATGGGGGTGGTCTACAAAGCCCAGGACAATCAACTTGGCCGGTTTGTGGCTCTGAAGTTCCTACCGAGGAACGCAGCCCGAGAACCGCATGCTTTGGAACGTTTTCGGCTGGAAGCGCGGCGTGCATCCGCGCTCAACCACCCCAATATCTGCACCATCTACGAAATAGGGAGCCACGAGGGCCTTGCCTTCATCGCCATGGAATACCTGGATGGCGTGACCTTGAAATCCTTAATAGCCGCCAGAACTCTGGAGATCGAGCGCATTGTCGCGATCGCCATCGACGTCGCCGATGCGCTCGATGCCGCTCATATCGCAGGCATCATCCATCGGGACATCAAGCCCGCCAACATCTTTATTACCCAGCGGGGACACGCAAAGATTCTCGACTTTGGCTTGGCGAAAAGTCTTTCGACGAGCCTCGCATCTCAGATCGCGAGTCAGCCAACCCAATCTCTTTCCTATGGCGATGATGAACACCTCACCAGCCCTGGCACAGCTGTCGGAACCGCGGCCTATATGTCTCCCGAGCAAGTACGGGCCAAGGACTTGGACTGTCGTACAGATCTGTTTTCTTTCGGAATCGTACTCTATGAAATGGCGACCGGGAAGTTGCCTTTTGAAGGAGACAGTTTAGGTCTTATCACGGAAGCGATCCTCAACCGCGATCCCGTGGCTCCAATACGAATCAATCCCTGCATCTCCCTGGCGCTCCAGGAAGTGATCCACCGTGCATTGGAGAAGGACAGCACGCTGCGCTACCAACACGCGGCTGATGTGCGGGCGGCGTTGCAACGGATTAAGCGAGACACCGAGTCGGGCCGGAGCGCGGCACAGGAGGAAGCAGAATGGGTCCTGAAACCATCCTCAGCCAGCAAGCGGCGGACGCGGACTTCCTCTGAAGAAACAACGGGTCTCCGTCCTCCGCGAGTCTCGAAGATCATTGACTCACTCGCGGTTTTACCCTTCGACAACACCAGCGGCGACGCGGAACACGAATACCTGAGCGACGGGATCACAGGCAGCCTTATCGATATCCTGGCGAAGATTCCCAAACTGCGAGTAATGGCGCAGAGCACGGTTTCCCGGTACAAGGGCAGGGAAATCGATCCTCAGGTTATCGGTCGCGAGCTGAATGTGCGCGCCGTGCTAATGGGAAGGATGATGCAACGCGGCGAGTCTTTACGCATCGGGACAGAACTCGTCGATGTAGCCACCGGCTCGCGACTTTGGGGCGCGCAATACGATCGCAAGCCGGGCGACATCTTTGTAGTCCAAGACCAGATTTCCGACGAGATATCTGGGAAATTGCGGCCGCGGTTGACCCGCGCGGAAAAGAAGCGGCTAACGACCCGCCACACCGAGAACGCCGAGGCGTACCGGCTCTACCTGAAGGGCCGTCATCACTGGAATAGATGGACCGAAGAAGGCTTCTACAAGGCAATCGAGTACTTTCAGCAGGCGATCGAGGGGGATCCCAGCTACGCGCTGGCCTACGCGGGCATTGCCGATTCCTACGTGCTCCTGGGGTGGAACAGTTATCTGCCGCCGAAGGAAGTGTTTCCCAAAGGGAAAGTGGCGGCGATGACGGCCCTGCGGCTCGATCCCGACCTCGCCGAAGCCCATGCGCCTTTGGCGGCCCTCTTGTGGCTTCACGATTGGCAGTGGGGAGAAGCTCAGAAAGAATTCAAGCGTAGCCTCGAATTGAGTCCCACGTACCCGACCGTCAACCACTGGTACGCCGAGTACGAGATGACCATGGGAAGTCATGAAGAGGCTATGGCGAGGATGAAGAAGAGCCAGGAACTCGATCCGTTGTCACTCATTATCAACGTCGCCGTAGGATGGGCGTTCTACAATGCGCGCCAATACGATGAAGCCATCGAACAGCTACGGCGGACTGCGGAGTTGGACCCGAACTACCCCGTTACTTACTGGATTTTGGGCTTGTTGCTGAGGAAAACGCATCGTTACGAATTAGCGATTGCCGAGGGGAAGAAGGGGGTCGCGCTGTCAGGCGGTAGTCCTCTGATGCGCGCGGCGTTGGCGCACACCTACGGAGCGGCCGGCAGGACAAAGGAAGCGACTGAGCTACTCGACGAACTGACGGAGTCGTCAAAGCAGAAGTATGTCGCACCTTACTTTTTCGCCGGAATTCATATTGGCTTGGGTGAACATGACCGCGCGTTCGACTACTTGGAGAAGGCCTACGAGGAGCACTCTCACTGGCTTATTTATCTTCATTTAGATCCGAGCATGGACGACCTGCGGAACTACTCGCGTTTCCAGGACCTGATGCAGCGTGTCGCCCTGCCGCACTTGACCTGAACGGGTCCTGAGCCCACAAAGAAACTACATCTCCCATCCCGCGAATGCATCAACCGGGCAGCACCGTCTCTTACAAGATGCGCTGCACCCGCAAACGCAGAAGTCGAATTTCTTGAGCACTTCGGGAAACGGTTACGCCCGCGGGTACGGATAGGAAAAGGAAGGCAGCTATGCACCGAAAAACGATTGTAATAACTCTTATGACATTGTTCTTTCTGGCGTCGCTATCTGCCTTTGGCGCGGCTGGCGAAAAAGCCGAAGTCAAAGGTATGATCACTACTCGAACGGGAGAAACGTTGGTGGTGAAATCCGCGCAGGGGACCGTCACTGTGGTCCTCACCGACGATACGACCACGAAGGATGACAGGGGACTGCTTGGCTTGAGGAAGGAGCGCCTGTCCAATGTGGTGCTTATACCCGGACTCAAGGTGGACGTTGACGGAAGATCCGACGACCAGGGCCGAGTTGTAGCGAAAACCATCACCGTTGACGGCGATGACCTGGAAACGGCCCAGATGATTCAGGCCGGTTTGCATCCGACGGCGGAGCAAGTGGCGGCCAACATGCGGGCTATCGAAAACAACCAGCAGAATATCGCGACCAGCAAGGAACAGATCGCGGCGCAAAAGAAACGGCTTGCGGCGCAACAGGGGCAGCTCGCGGCACAACAAGGGCAGCTCACGACCCAACAGGGGCAGCTCGCGGCTCAGAAGCAAAGTGTCGAAGCCAATCAAAAGAATGTCGCGGCCAACCAACAGCAGATTGCAGCGAACATCAAGGACATCGAGGAAAACACGAATCGATTTATCGCATTGAGTGAGTATGACGTGAAGGGTGCCGGAACCGTGAAGTTCAACGTCGGCAGCTCAACAATCTCGGCGAAGGATCAGGAGGAACTCAAGAAGCTGGCGCAAACCGCCATTGGCCTCAAAGGATACATCATCGAGGTGATGGGCTACGCCGACTCGACCGGCAGTGCTGCGATGAACACGAAGCTGAGTGAGGAACGCGCTAGAGCGGTGGTTACTTTCTTGATGCAACAAGGTGGAGTGCCGGTGCGGCATATCGTGGCACCTGGCGCGATGGGCGAATACGGACCAGTGGCGCCAAACGAGACCAAGGCCGGACGGGCCGAGAACCGCCGGGTTGATGTTAAAGTCCTAGTCAACAAAGGCATCGCCGGCGCGTAGGGACGCTCTTCCAGCGGTGAGCTGCGGCGCCGTTCAGGTCAATATCCCAAAAAAGCGATCCTTCCTTCTGCTTCTTGCATCGATGGGCAGAGAGGTAGATTCATGACGATACTTGATAGCATCCTGTCCGTCGGCGACGGTGGTATTGTGAAACAACTTGCGGGGCAGTTCGGAATTACCCCCGCTCAGGCCACCTCAGCCACCTCCGCTCTTTTGCCAGCAATAGCCGCAGGAACGCAGGAAAAACTGGCCAGCGGTGGCGCGACCACGTTCTGGGATCTTATCCGCAGCGGGAGCCTGACCAAGTTTGCGACCGATCCCGCGAGCCTAGGGACACCCGAGGCGCTCAATCAGGGCAAGTCTTTGTTGAATCAGATCTTTGGAAGTGGAGACCTGAGCAGTATCGCATCAGCCGCTGCTGAGAAGGCCGGCATCAGTAGCAGTGTCGTCACTCGGATGCTGCCAATTGCAGCTACGATGCTCGGCGCGTTTCTGTCTACGAGCGCTGCCGACGGCGAGGATGACTTGACGAAAAGGCTAGGTGCGATTGCCGGTGCCGGCCATAGTGGCGTTCTCAATGCGGTGAAAGGTCTCGCCGCAAAGGTTCTTGGGTAGCAAGGGAAGCTTTCTGCCCGGCGGCGGGTCCGCCGAAGCATAAACTGCAGCGTCACCGCTCCAGGTGCTTAGTCGAAAGACCGGAGCTGACATAGACGCGGCCGCTCAGGACGGCCGCCACAGCATCCAGAAGCTCTTCCCCTATTGCGGACTTGAGCACATATCCAGTTCCTCCTGCATCAAGCGCGGCTTTCACGTACGCGGAACTCGAATGCATGGTGACGAACAGCAGCTTAATTCCGGGCAGACTCGCCTTGATCTGGCGTGCGGCGTCGATGCCGTTCAACTGCGGCATCGTGATGTCCACGACGATCAGGTCCGGTTTCAGGCGTAGTGCCGCTTCCACCAAGGCCCGGCCGTCCACTGCGGTCCCGGCTATCTCGTAGTGTGGTGCAAGAATAGCGCTGATGCATTCGAGCGTCAGTGCGTGATCGTCAGCCAGTAGGATCCGAGTGCGTGTCATAACCTGCCATCAGGGGAGGGAACTGATTGAGAGCCCATACCACCTTCACAAAGAACATGTCTTTCCCAAAAGAGAGCTAACAGTTAGCTAGCTGCTCGTTTACATCCTCATACCGTGGTCAGGAGATCCAGTTCTTTCTTGACCAACCTGACCCAGTCGCGGTCTCCACGGTTTGGTTCGGGTTTGAATTCCGTCCAGAGTCGCGTTCGGTTAATGCACGGCGATAGCCGAATGTTAAGTGCAATGGAACCCTGCAGATACGTCCCTTCGGAGCGTTTTTTGTGTGGTGAAAGTGCACCAGCGCGGTGCTTTTCGGCCGGAGCAAGATCCGACGGGTTTAGGGACTTCAATAACCTGCCGGACTTGGGTGATGGTCGGACCTTCAGGATCCGGGAGCGTTCATGAATTGCCGGTAGGCAAGAGAATTTCTAGGTGAATCTGCGTGTCGTGGCCCGGTTGTGACGTGATCGTTAGCCGTCCCTCTACCGAACGCGCCCGTTCCTCCATGCTGATCAATCCGAGCCCACCATGGCCTTTGATCGCCTTCGGGTCGAAACCAGCGCCGTCGTCCTGGATTGTTAGCAGGACAGCTGCCTTTTCAAAGCCGAGTCGGACCGAGGCGAATCTGGCGTGGGAGTGCTTGGCGATATTCTGAAGACTTTCTTGGGCGACCCGATAGAGACAGGAAGCCACTTCATCGGGAATTAAGGTCGGCACGCCGCAGTCCTTGAAGTCCAACGCGATACCTGGATAGTGTTCAGCAAACTGGCCGCACAAGGCCTTCAGCGAAGCCACCAGGCCTAAGTCATCAAGAACGGCTGTGTGCATCTGATACGCGATTTGGTGGGTATCTTGCGACGTCTTGACGATGCGGACGTGGATCGCCTCAAGCTCGGTTCGCACGTTCGTGAAAGCTGGGAGGCCGACCGCAATTCTGCTAATGTCGAAGGCCAGGCACGCAAGCTGGTTGCAAATCTGATCATGCAACTCGCGGGAGACTCTGCGGCGCTCATCTTCCTGCGCCCTCATGAGGCTGGCAGCCAAGGCACGTATCTCGTCACGACTAGCGGCCAAGTCCGATGCGAGCCGATCTTCGACTTCCCGGGCGTGCTTAACCTCAGTGATGTATGGCGAGGGCGTAAAAAGGAATTTCGTCTCTGAAAAGCCGCTCGGCAAGCTCCACATCCGCTCGCAGGTCGTCCGGGTACGTGATGTCAGCGAATGACATTTGAAGAAGAGACGCTTCCGAGTACCCCACCATCTGACAAAGCGCTGCGTTGACCTTCACGAAGCGATAGTTCTTTCCCACCAGCGCCATACCGAGAGGCCCTTCTTCGAATACTCTGCGGAAACTCTCTTCGCTCTCTTGCAGTGTCATCCAATAGTCTTCCGTACCCCCATTGGCGGCAGAGTAAGAACGTTCCAGGTAGGAGCATACACAAGTTACTAGTGACGGGTTGATCAGATACGCTTCTTTCGGAGCTATCGGACTTCCCCTAGCACTTGCTGAATCCGGTGGCGGGTCACTTTGACCCGGAAGTCCCCGTAGAACGCTCTCAAAAGGTAATCCGGACACCTGTCGTAACTAGATGAGTCCGAAAGCTTTCGTAAGAGTAAAGAGACTCGGCATAGCCATAATAGGTCCATTCCGATATCCAGGCCACGGCATGCCTCAGCGGGAGGATCAATTTGCCGGCCGGCTGAAAATAACTAGTCGGCCGACTGCCCGAAGATATGAAGAAGCTACCGCCTGCGGAGAGCTTAGCCTGTGCACCGAGTCCCGGTAACGCAAAGTCCAACATCCCCTGAATGGAGTGGGCCCTGTCGTCATATCGCGACTGATCGCGCTGTAAGGTCTGGGGCACAAGAAAGCTAATGCTGGAGCGTGTAGAGGCGTAAGTATACGTTCCCTGAAAACCGATTCGCTTGGCGCCTGCCGGATTCCAGAGTACAGTTCCCGAGCTCTGGGTTCCGAAATAGTCCAAAGTGATATTGGGCGAGGGGTTCTGGTTGTTGATGGCTGAAAACGTCGCTGAGAATGTGAGCTGTGATGTTGCTTGGTAAGACGCCTGTAAACGGCTTCTTTGATATCGATAAAGACTGGTCCGAAAATAGGCGGCATCGGTACCGGCGCCTTCCACGTCTCCCGACACAGAGAGGCCCGTCCCCATTCGGTAGCTGAAACCACCTTTGGTTACGTTTCTTCGAAAACCGGTGATGTCCTGGCTGGCGAGTCCGGCGGGTGGCAGTACAAAGGTCGAAGTGCGACCCCATTCGTATCGATATCCGCCCTGTAGTGTCAGGCGTCGCGTCACGTCCCAGAAGATCTCCCCTTCGACATGGTTGTAGTCATTACGTAACTCCGCCGTGTTCCCAACGCTGATTAGTTGCGTTCCAGAACTGCCGCTGAGTCGGTTTTGCCCCGCGCTATCACCGCTGACGTGAATGCGATCTGTTAACCAACTCGCGATAAATCGCAGGCGGGGGTGCAGCCTGAACTCGGCTCCCGCGTTTCCTGCTTGATGCGGAGCCTGCGCAGCCGAAGTCAACAACGAGTGCTGCGAAGTAAAGAACAGTGCCTGGGATTGCAAAACGAAGGTACCGCTATTCATCTGCTGATAGTTTGTGTCATTTTGAGGCCAGGTATAAAGGTACTGTCCGTAAAGAGCCAACCAATCCGTGGGTTGAGCCGTACCCAACACTTTCGTGTAGACGCTGTGCCCCCGAACCGCGGTGGTCTGCGAGAGTCCGTTCAGCGACAGACTGTTACCGAAGAATAGACTGTCGCGATTTCCCGGGTTGTTCGCTCCCGGCGATTGAAATAGCGTTTGATCGTCACCAAATGTTGTTCCGCCTTGCTCGACCGTCACGTGGTAGCGGCTGAGTTCGATGCGAACACCGCCTCGCATGTTGTTGTTGAACACATTCGTCCGGAACGGTACGGCGTACTCATTTTGATCGCTGACGAAGGGCGTTACGCCATTACCATACGTCGACGAGCGATCGTACGCAAGATAAGGAACGATCCTGGTGCTTGGAAATAGGCTCAGCTCGAACGAATTGATTCTGCTGCGGAGGTCATACGTTCGTTCGCTGCTGAACACTCCGCGGTCTAGCAGTGGATTGGCGAACGACGGAATACTGTTGAAGTACGCAAGGTTTCGATAGCTTGACGCAAAGTCATAAACACGACGTTTGCGAATGGTCACGTTTAACGTGGTGTAGGGATCGTCTCCCCAGTTGGCGGCATGCGTGTCGATCTGGTCAAACCAGCGATGTGTGGGATCCATGATCGAAAGATTCCCATTAAGAAACTTCGGCCCCTCGCCCAGATCTACCAGACTGCGATACAGATCTACATTTCCAGCGGGATCTGTTCGCCAACGATAGCCAAAATCGAGTGTTCCGGTGACCCATGGCTCAGGTACCGCAACGGGAGAGTCAGAAGCCGCTTTGGGCGTCGACGGTTCCTGCGGCGGCCCCGGTCGCGGGGTCTCTTGTCCGCTCGCCGTCAAGCAAAGCCACACCCAGATCAAATGCTTCATTGTCATCGCAGGAGGTTTCGATCCACGTGACTACCGTGAATCTTCTGGTGACAGATCGTGCAATTGCGATAGCGAGGCGATCGCAAATCATGAAATGACGGCGGTACGACGCCGATGACCTTCGCGGCGCCGGCTACCTGTTGCGGCAGGTTGGCATGACATTCCAAGCAAACGAAACGTACGTCGGCTCGCGTCAACATCTTCGGATTTGCGGAACCATGAGGCTCGTGGCATGTCTGGCAGCCTTCAGTCCGCATGGGGGCGTGTTCAAACGTGAACGGCCCACGCAGATCGGTATGACATTTGAAGCAACCAGGCTCATTCGCGGCAAAGGTGCGAACTTGCTTCAATAAGACGCTTCCGTGCGGATTGTGGCAATCGGTGCATGACATGGCCCCCTGAGGAAGTCGATGAGCGTACGGCCGCTGGAATGCAGCCCAGATATTCAAATGACAACTGGCACATTTCTGGTTAACCGCATTGGCCTTCCGTGCCACTAGGCTTCCCGGTTCGGTTTGGTGCATCCGGTGACAGCTTGTGCACGCGACGCTGCTTCGAGCATGGCCACTTTGGATGCGGCCTACGTGGGTAGGTTGATTTCGATGACAAGCCAGGCACATTTCGTCCGTTCGCGTAGCCGAAAGCTTTGCGGGATTTACAATATCATCGGCCGACAGGGTCTCGATATGCGCACTGGCGGGACCGTGGCACCCCTCACATGCATGATTCTCACGGCCGCGTGTTTTGTCGAGATCGACGGCCTTGTGCGGATCTTTCTGGAATGCGTTGAAGATATCTTCATGGCAGCCTTGGCAGACATCCGAGCCGACATAAGTCTTCGAAGCGGATTGAGCCGTTCGCGGCACAATCCCAAGTAACACCAGGATCAGCAGGATGCTTACGTTAGTACTGTGCATGCACTTTGTCCACGGAGAACGCGGCGCCCGAGCTATGACACACTGTGCAGCTCTCGCCAATGGTCGTCGTGTTCGCGAGCGCATGCGAGGAAACGGCCGCAGTTACGTGGCAGCCGATGCAGGCCGATGAGTTTGGCTTCACCGGATTGATGAAGCCCTGCGGATCGAGCACATCGTTCAATCCGAGCGAGGTGGACTGGGATCCGTTGATGTGGCATTTGGCGCAGTTTCTTGTATCGCCAGGACTGCCCTGCGGGCTCATCGCGGGATAGCGCACCTTCGTAAAGTCGTTGACGCTGCCATTGCGGCCGATTACCGTGAACGTTTTCCCGGAATCAACAAGGTTTGTGCCGGTGTGAATCCGATGAATCAAGAGGTTGAAATTGATACCTTGCGGCGGCTTTGTTCTTTCGGCGGGGTCCGTCGCGGACGGTCGCTGTGCAATGTCGGTGTTGGACGGATTGTGGCACAGAATGCACATTTCAACATCATTGCGGTTGTCGCCGTGAAAGGTCAGACTGTAGTGGCACCGATTGCAATTCGCGATTTGCACTACCTGATGCCGGGGTTGGACCGGCGATCCGTCTACGGAGAAGTACGTGATTTTGTTGTCAGCGCCGTACTGAACATCCATCGGCGTACTAGTTCCGGGTAGCAGCGTTTCGGTACGCCGGCCCTCCATGCCAATCGCGAAGGAGCCCCGGGCACCGCTCGGTACAGAGTGACTGAATGTATACGTGCACACACCGTCGCCTCCGCACTGCGCCTTCGAGGTTGCACTCTCGGAGACGTAACCCGGCGTGGAGACGTCCGAACCGAAACTGGTGTAGCCGTAGTCTGTCGTCGGTCCAGCCATGACGAATGAGAGGCTACTCAAAGCGCTTAAAGAAACCGGCGCTCCCGCCTTGTCTTTCACTGTGAATGTCACCCGCGGCTGCTTGCCCGCCGATCCGTTTTCTATCCTTTGAATCTCAAATGCGAGTCCTTTCAGATTGGTCGAATCCTCGGGAACCAGGTGTGCGCCCTTGATAGAAGCGTCGAAGTCGACGTCGCCCTGCGGGATGTGACATATCGCGCAGCGATCGTCCGAGGATTGCGGTCCTGCGGCGTGATTAGCGCCAGTGGCGAAATTGACGTTGTCGTGGCAGGATCCGCACGATACGCGTGTCGGGCGAGTGAGATAGGCAGATGCCTGCGTGGCGCCAGAATCTTTCTGATGGCACACCTCACAGCGTCGCGGATCGGAAGGATGAACAACGGTGGACCAATCGTTGACGCTGCCTTGAAAACCAATGATCTGGTAGGGGATGCCCGCCTTGACGCTCGGTAGCTGGGAGCCCATGTGGATTTTGTGAACCATCACGGGTAGATCGAGTGTGTTGCCCGAATCGGGATCGATCGTTTGCGGCGTGTGACATAGCACACACATTTCGATTCCGCGCCTCGATCCACCATGCGCAGATAACTGATCGTGACAGGCGTTGCAACTCGGCGTTCTTATTACGTCACGCACCAGAGTTACCGGCGAACCGTTGGGTACGAAATTGAAGGTCGTGCTCGCGTAATCGGTGCCTAGATCAAACTCCGTCAAATCACGAGATCCATAGATGCCGATCGTGTGAGTCGTTGTCGCGTCAAACCCTGAAGGTGCTCGATTCGTGAACGTGTAGCGATACGCCGTCCCAACGGAGGTAAAAACGCCGTCGGATTCGGCGGCCGCTTGCGTGACGGTTCCGGAAACGGTGCCAGTCGCAGTCCGTGTGATGTAATCGACATACTGTTGCTGTTTTTGGGGAATGTAAGCCGCGATGAAGTTAAGCGAGACTGGACCGGGAGTTCTGACTCCGTTTCGATCCAGGGGGGAACCTTTTGGATCCGTAAGAGAAAACCCAACACTGATGGTTCCGTCTGGCGCGATCTCGGCCGAGGTGATCGTGATCACAAGGCCCGGACGCACAAACGCAACCCAGCCCGCGTCGGCATAGAACGCTTTCTGGTTTGTAGTGAAAGGGACTACTGAGGCGCCCGCTAGCACAAGCGCAACGCCCCCTAGTGCTGCCGCGGCTCGTGTAACCGATCTGAACGTCATGGCCTTCTCTATAGAGCTATTTCTTGAAAGTGCGCATGTAGGCGACCACATCGTCGGCTGCTTTGCCGCTAACGCTCTTGATCGCCTTCATCTTTCCCTTTCCGCCGGTGGTGATGGACTTCAAGTCTTCGTCGGACAATTTCTGAACCTCCGGATCGCCTAAAGGCAGCATCTGGACCTTCATCGCTTTGGCGATCGCGGCGTTTGGTGTCCCGTCAGCGCCGTGACAGCTCTTGCACGCCTTGTCGTAAGCAGCCTTACCGGTTGTCGCGTTTCCCGCGGCCATCGCCACACTCACCGCGCTGAAAATCAGCGAAAGCCACCACATCATCTTTCTCATAACGTTCCCCTTTTCGCCATTTCGTGTTGGTCTCCTCGACATCAGAATTACGTCAGCGTGTTTGGAGATTAGCGATTCTATCCTGAAGGCCTAACGTGCTTAGAATCCCGGGTGAAACCTCTGAGACCGCGATAAGCTCGTGACACGTGTTGCAGTTTTGGGTAATTGCTTTTTGGTCCCAAGAGATATGGGCCTCGTCATGGCAGCGGAAGCAGCCCGGAAAATCGGTGTGGCCCAGATTGTTGGCATACGTGCCCCAGCCGACCTTAAGTTCGGGAAACACATTTTCGTTGTAAAGATTCAGAAGAGCCTTGGCGGCCTGTTCAATGTCGGCGGAACGCGATTGATAAATGTCGGAATGTGAGCGCCGGTAATAGTCCTGGATTGCCAACGGGATCTTCTGTGCTGCCTCTTCGCTCGTTTTGTACTCACTTCGCAAGACCTCTACGCTTGTTCTTTTGATAAAAGGCAGAGTCGCCGGAATCTGGCCGAGCGCCATGGCCTGGTTAACGGCTCGCTCTGGAAGCTGGAACGTATGCGCGGGTCGATTATGACAATCCACGCACTGCATGTCGTAGTACTGTAGTTTTGCGGCGTCGCCGTGCCCCATATCTGCGGCGACGTACTCTCGAACTTCGTTTCTACTCGAGTTTCGGTACTGAATCCAAGGGAGGGTCTGACGCGTTGAATCCGTAGATCCGTAGCGAATGGATATTCCACGCCCCAAGTGGGCTCCATGAATACCCCCGGTTCCATCCCCGCCGACCGGCATCATCATTACTGTTTGCGCAAGAGTATTTGCTTCGTCGTCCGCGTATTCAGAGATTACTCGGAGCTTCGCGCCCCCCGACTTTTGTGGCCAATGGCATTTTTCGCAGGTTTCGGACGACGCGACAAGCCGATTCGCCTCGATCGCTGAGTGAATCGGCCGCGGAAACGTATTGAAGAGGACCTCTTTCAACTGACGTGTGCCGGCCATTTTGCTTTCCAGCCAGCCTTGTGCACCCGGCGTCACATGACACTGAACACAGAGAACGGCGGCGTGCGGCGAGATCCGATGGGCTGTAAACTCCGGCTTCATGACATGGCAGGTTTGCCCGCAGAACTGCGTTCCCTCCATGTGCGTGATGGCGTTATAGGTGAACTGCGACATAATTACAACGTTGAGAATTGTGGCACCGACTAGGAACACTGCCAACCGCCTCAACGAGGTTTTTCTTGAGAGGGCTTGCTGACCCAACCGAAGGGAACGCCGGGATAACCACATCCCGATCGGCATCAGAACCAGGCCCAGGGCGAAGACAATTGGCAGAAGTATAAAGAGCAGAATTCCGATATAGGGGTCGGCGGCCTGTCCCCGAATGTGACTTGGTAAGGCGAGTATCCACGAGCAGCCTGCTACCGTGACGAGCAAGGCTCCCGCTATCGTTACCCAGTGGCTCGTAAGCAAGTACAGGACCGGCCGCTCGTCGTCTTGGAACACGAAGACTCATCCTTCCATTCCATCCAACGCTGGACCTTGCTCGGTTGCAGGCGGTCCTAAAACACTTCGTTGGTTCGTTTCTAAGCCCACCCGAATGATGTCCTTCATGACCGTGCGGTTGTTTTTTTTCTTGCAAATACTTTAGATCCGCCTTTACATCGCACCATCTCGCAGGTTGGTTCCCTCCACCAGAGACAAGCGACGGAAGCAGGAGCACGGTCCTAAATGAGACTGCCACCCCACAAAACGAAGATCGTGTGTACGATCGGACCTGCCTCCAATTCCCCGGCAGTAATGGAACAAATGTTGAAGGCCGGCATGAATGTGGCGCGGCTAAACTTTTCGCACGGAGATTTCGCCGGCCATCGGAGCGTCATCGATAGCCTGCGTGCCGCTGAACGCGCAACGGGACGCCGCCTCACGATTATGGCCGATCTTCCCGGACCTAAAATGCGTATCGGCCACCTGAAACAGGAGCCGATCCATTTGAAGGCCGGGGGCGACTTTACCCTCACAGCTGGCAACACCGATGGCGATGAGGCAGGTGTTTCTACCAACTTCGATCGCCTCGCGAAGAGGGTGAAACCCGGGGATGCCCTCTTTCTGAATGACGGCCTAATTCACCTCGAAGTACGCCGAACCGTCGGAAAGGATGTCCACTGCTGCGTGATTGTAGGTGGAGAACTGCGCTCTAAGAAAGGCCTCAACCTTCCGGATATTGATCTCGGAATCAGCGCTTTTACCGAACACGATTATGAGTGTCTGAAATTCGCTTTAGAAAATGGGGTGGATGCAATCAGCCAGTCATTCGTGGAGAGTGCGGCGGACATCGAGGCGGTACGCGAGGCCGCGGCTTCCCTGGGCTGCCACCCCTTCATCGTTGCCAAGGTTGAACGCTCGCGCGCACTCAAGGCTATCGAGGAAATTGTACGTGCGGCGGACGGCATCATGATCGCCCGGGGCGATCTGGGCGTGGAGCTCCCGATTGAGCAAATCGCGGCCGTGCAGAAGCAGGTGGTGCGTCTGTCGAACAGAATGGCCAAACCCGTAATTACAGCGACCCAGATGCTAGAATCGATGATTTCCAACCGTCGTCCCACGCGTGCCGAAGCGACCGACGTGGCTAACGCGATTCTTGACGGCACCGACTGTGTGATGCTCTCCGGTGAATCGGCAATTGGCAACTATCCAGTGGATGCCGTAGCCATGCTGTCACGAATCGCGACAGCTACGGAATCCTATCTTTCGCCCATTAGTGCTAAGGAAATGTTCGCGGGCATCGATCTCAGAGATAAAGTGCCTACCGAACGACTCATTGACCTGGCGGTAGAGACGGTCCTGGAGTATGCACCGCGCGCTTTCGTGTTTGCCCGGACCCACAGCGGCAAGACAGCGCGCAGCATCGCGCGGTTCAGGCTGCCTACATGGATCATAGCGGTCAGTTCGAATGAAGCGAGTTGCCGGCATTTGCAATTCTCCTTCGGTGTTCAGGCGATCCATGAAGCAGAACCACCGAAGGATTGGAGGGCCTATAGCCAGGGCTGGCTGCGAGCGCACGGCCTGGAGGCGAATCTGGTCGTCCTGACTCAGGGGCGAACTACAAGTGAATCGGAAGCGAATTACACAATGGAGATCCTGAAGTTGAACGGAAAGTGAGCGAAGTAACGCCATTCGCCGCAGGTGCGCCTAGTACTAATTAATGACGGTAATGGCCTGATTGGACGTATGAAGTCATATTAACCAGATGCTACTCTTCCTCCGTGGAGTGTTTGGAACGAGAGCGCCTAAAGACCGAATTGGCACGGAGTCTGGACGCGATTGTCGCGTGCGCGGGCAGGTTTCATGATGCTGTAACAGCAGCCAGGTTAGAATCGGTCAGGGTCCTAGACCAGGAGTTACGCATTGCCGTAGCGGCTAAGGAAGTGGCCTTCGAAGCGTTCATTCAACACTGCAACGACCACGGCTGCTGACAATCTACGGTCCCAGGGGATCAGAATCTGAAGGTCGGACCGATGGTGACTTCAAACTGATTCATGACACCGCCTCCGACCACGACGATACAGCCCGCCGTGCAGACTACCTGCTGAAGGTCGGCGTGCATTACCATCGGCAAATACTCCACCTGGAATCGGAACCCCCAATTCCGTTTGGGAAATACTTTGAGTCCTGTTCCGATCCCAAAGACGAATCTGGTGGTGCTTGCCGCCGGAGTAGACATGCGGGCCGCTCCGAGGCTCAAAAGAGCAAATGGCCTAAAGGCCGGGGCTCCCTGGATTATCCACTCGTGAGTTAAATCTCCGAGAAAGTGATCTAGCGTTACGGCAGGTCGGAACCCTCCGACCGTCAAGGGAGTCGGAATCGGCGTCGGATTTAGAGGATCTAGCTTGAGCCCAATATGCGTGCCCTGCCTCATCCATCGAAACTCGAATAGGTTACATCCTTCACACTCCTCGTCGTCAAATCGGAACCCGCCCGCTATACCGTAGCTGATGCTGTCGGCGAGATGCGCCTCGAGGTTGGGCGCACCTTGTTGCTCCAGCTTCAGAGCTCCGCCGTACCTGGCGCCAACCAGTGGCGTTATATCGTACCGTTGCCCGTAAGCGGCCGAGAGACTCACCAGCAAGGCGATGGACAAACGCCAACGTTGTCGCGGGTGCGAAAGTGCCTGACACATTTGAATGGCTCCCCTTCTTGACGAGGTCCTTCGAGTCATTTCGCCTGACTCGATGGATGCATTACGGATATTACGGGCGCAAAAAAAAGTGCGAATATCGCCGAAATCGGATCCTGTCGGGAAGATCCAAGGCGTGGCTCCTGGATCTTGTGGGTTTCTAAGGAATCCACTGCCTAATCTGCCTTGCCTCGGACAAAGGGCTCGCCATCGGGCTGCAATGAAACGAGCATGCCTGTTTTCTAACGAGACCGATTCAATACGATCGTGCTCTTGTACTTCTTGCCTTCCGGCGTCGTGCCGTCTCGAACAGCGGTCATCGTCCTGCCGTCAACCGACACGACGCGCCGATCGGAATAGATAGGTTTACCATTCTTCGTACCGGTGGCCACGATCGTGTTCGAATCAATCCGTTTCAGGGTGATCGTATCCACAGCCGACGCACTCCGCATAGGAAGGGTTGCTGGCGTCACTGTGCACGGAGTTCCATCGAGCTCGCAGCTAAATGTAAAATCGCTGACGATCCCTTGACCATCGGCGGCCGATGCAGTCGACTTCAGCTTGTTGCCCGCCGATTCTATCTGGATTGTGGCGAGAAAAAAGCGAGGTGCGTCCGGCGCAAACTTAGACTTGGAGACGTTGAGCTTCCACGTTCCGACAAAGGGATCGGTGGCTGCCAAGAGGAACGAGGTAAGGGCACACAGGAGGGCCGGTCTGGCGATATTCATGGGTTCTCGCGTCTAAGATGCCAACTCTCATTCGCGGATTCACGAAGTGTTGGACCCCGACCTCGGTGACTACCTCGCTGGGGAGCCGCGATGCGCCGGGAGACCGGTGAGCCTGCCCCGTATTTTGCGCCCCCCCCAGAAACTATTTTGGGCAGTGGGTTAATTCGAATTTCCAGGGATCGGCGACCCTGGTGTGCGAGCCGCCGTTGTGATCCCCGCGGATTCGACAAGTTCTCGGAGGAAGAAGCTTGCCGATCCTTACCTGAAAGTTTATGGCTGACCTTCCGGCGGGTCAAGTGAGCTAACGGATAGGCAAACCAGCAACGGTTTATTTCAGCATGAAACTGGGAAACCGTACGGACACTACCCCGGTTATCAACGACGACCGGGAATTGCAAGTGTCGCCCACCGCCCCGGCATTAGCCGCGCTCGGCTAGCCGGTCACGCAGTTCCACGATGCACTGCATCGCCGTTCTGTGATCGCCCACCAGCCCACACCGGCTGCAGGTGCCCGGCTTCACTGCGTCCTCGTCCAGGGGCGCCAACTTCTGCGAACGGCGCAGGCTCTTGCGCCGTTGTCCCGCGGCAAGCGCATAGCTCGCGGCGTTCATTAGATCAGTTTCGAAGCTACTGAAACAGATGGTGCTGCTACTGCCCGCTCCACCTTGCGTTCTCTCTTTCCGCATGTTCACACGCTCCCGCGGCCTGCATCGTCCACATACCACCCACACACAAGTCACCTAAAGCCAGCCACGAACTTTTGAATCCGATGCGTTACTCGCTACAGGCAATGAGGATGATGAAGGATGGGCGCCGTCGATTCAAGAAACTATTTTTGATTCTGTCCAGACAACCCTTTCCCGTTGGATGGATCAGGGGCGAAGGGGTACGCTAAGCGCGTTTAGCGGATCACTGCCATTCCGGCACTACCCAAAAGCGTCCTTCAAATGGGCGCTCCACAATCCGGGCGGGACTTTCCTGAAAAGGACCAGAGGAGGGCCTGCATCCGATGGTACGAGTCGATCAAGAATTTTCGCCGTTCCATTACCGGCATACTCGCATGGCGGAGAATCCTTCGGCGGCTTGCTCCCCCACCGATCCACGACAGTGGCTGTTAGCTAACGGTTAGCTCTTTTTTAGAAGCGTGCCCC
>Ga0068855_100003730_pt1 | contig 18619 bp, 20 predicted proteins | sample KBSCornC52_FD_66592 | JGI IMG/M metagenome (GOLD analysis project Ga0068855, IMG submission 66592) | Corn rhizosphere microbial communities from Kellogg Biological Station, Michigan, USA - KBS Corn C5-2 | ecosystem: Host-associated > Plants > Roots > Rhizosphere > Soil ...
ACCGTGAGCGCGCCGTTGCCGCACGGCGCGACGGCGGCGCCGTGGGCGTTTCCGGGCACGGCGAGCAGGCAGACGGTGGCGGCGGCGAGGGTGCCGGCGGCGAGGACGGACGTGCGAACCATGACGGACCTCCTGGAGTTCTCTGGTACCAGGAGCGGGCCGGCGTCCGGCTGATACGTCATCGCAGCCGCCCCGCGCGCCAGCTCGTCCCGCCGTCGGTGGTGAACCAGATCGTGCGATGGTCGACCGAGACGGCGTGCGCGACGGTGGACGACGCGAACCCCAGCCACCCCAGCGCGCCCGCGCTGCTGCCGCCGTTGCTGCCCAGCCGGCTGAAGTGGTGCCCGCCGTCGGTGCTGCGGTAGGTGTCGTCGGAGCTGGCCAGGATGTCGTGCGCGCTGCCGGCGCCGATCACCGCGGTCGCCGCGCCCAGGGCCTTGCGCGAGCCGGTCGCGAAGTCGCTGCCACCGTCGGTCGAGACGGCGACGAACTTCTGCGAGGTCTGGCGGTCCTGGCAGAGGACGACCAGGGTGCCGTCGGGCGCCGTGGTCAGCGCGGTGCTGTCGACCTCGTGCTTGCCCTGCGGGCACGGCTCGCCGCGGTTGCTCCAGTGGTGGCCGTCGTCGGTCGAGGTCCACAGCGTCGAGCGGGCGTCCCCGGCGCCGCCGGCGGTGTGGCCGAAGGCGGCGAGGTAGGCGTGCGAGCCGCTGCGGGCCAGCGCGGCCCCCACCGTCGCCGACCGAGGCGATCCGGGCAACGCCGCCGGCTGCCACGACGTCGACGCGATCTTCGCGAGCTGCGCGGTGTAGCGGCAGCCGGGCGGGTCGCAGCCGTTGTCGTTGATCCGGATGACGTTGCCGTCGAGCGACTCGAGCGCGACCGCATCGCCAGGCTCCCGCTGCCAGTGCGCCCCGCCGTCCTTGGTCATGAGCAGCGCCCCGCTGGCCCCGCCGCCGAACAGGTAGCCGATCGCCGGCGTCGCGAACCGCACCGCGCCCACGCAGGGCGCGGCGCAGCCGCCGGAGTCGAGGTCGGGGATGCGGACGTGCACCGGCGGCGGGGTGATCGAGCGCCAGGTGCGGCCGTTGTTCGTGGTGTGGGCCAGCGCGGTGCAGCGCCCCGAGGACTGCGTGCAGCCGACGGTCCCCAGCGCCCAACCCTGCGTGCCCACGAAGGTGAGGTCGGCGACCAGGAAGCCGTTGAGCGGGCCGGAGCGGGGTACCGGAGGCGCGCTCGTGGGCGGCGCCGGGGACGACGCGGGCGGCGTGACGGTCGTGCTGGCCGGGATCGGCGAGCCCGTCAGCGTCTGCGGCGCGGAACTCGGCGCGCTGCCGCTCGCCGTGTCGCCCCGACCGGTCGTCGACGAGGTGCAGCCGGCCAGCGCCAGTAGCGCGACGGCCGCCACGATCACGCGCTTCATCCGAGGCTCACCGCCTTCCAGTGCCGGCCGCCGTCGCGGGTCGTCCAGATCGTGCGGCCGTCGGCCGACACCGCCGTCGCCTTCGTCTCGGATTCGGTGCCCACGAACCCCAGCGTGCCAGTGACCTGCGCGATCTGAGTCCAGCCGCGCCCGGCCGAGGTGCTGCGCGAGAGGCCGTCGCCGCCGGCCAGCAGCACGGTGGACGGATCGCCGGCCAGCAGGTCGGCCGAGGTCGGGACGGGGTCGCCGGCGGTGAAGTGGGCGCCGAAGTCCGTGGACGTCGCGACGAAGCGGGTGTCGTCCGGCGCCTTGCACAGCACGCTGACGCCGGCATCGTTGCCGGCCGCGACCGCCAGGGAGCGGCCGGTCGGGCAGGGCTCGCCCAGGCTGGTCCAGGAGTGCCCCTTGTCCTCGGACCGGTACAGGGTGGACGGGCCGCCCGTACGCATCAGCAGCAGGTAGCTGGCCCCGTGACCCCGGTTGAGCGCGACCGAGTCGGCGGTGTCGTCGAAGGGCACCTTCGTCCAGTGCCGGTCACCGTTGGGCGCGACACTCACCCGCACCCGTCCGCTCGCCGTGCGCGATACCCGAATGACGTCCTTGTCCAGTGACTCCAGGGCGATGGCGCCGCCGCGCAGCTGGGTCCAGGTCGCGCCGCCGTCCTTGGTCAGGTACAGCGCGGTCGGGCCGAACGCGTAGCCGAGGGTGTCGTTCACGAAGCGCAGGTTGGTCACGCAGGCAGTCGAGCAGCCGGCCGAGACACCGGGAACGTTGAAGAGGCCCTGCGTGGGAACCGACGGCCAGTTGCGACCCTGATCGGTCGACTGCAGCAGGGCAGTGCACCGCTTTGCCGGGTCGTTGGTGCATTCGGCCGAGGCGAGAGCCCACGCGTGCTTCTCGACAAAGGTGACGTCGAGGATTCGTACGCGCTTCATGTCGGTGTGCGGCGGGCCGACGACGGGTGGCGTCGTGGTCGGCGACGGGGTGGGCGTCGGCGTGTGGCTCGCGAGCGGCTGCTGGTGGTGCTTCGGCTGCGGCTGGAGCGCCTGGACGCCCACGAAGGCGAGCGCGGCCGCGGCCGCGACGGCGCCGGCGGCGATCAAGGGCAGCCCCCAGCGCCGCCGGGCGCGGTGGGGGCGCGCGGCCGCGCCGGCCTGGTCGGCGGCGGCGATGATGCGCTCGGCGAGGAAATCACCGCGCGGAGCGTCGGCAGCGTGCCGCACCAGGCTGGCGCGCAGTTCCTGCCCCATCGGATCGGCGTCGAAGTCGTCGTCGTGCTTCATCGGGGTGTCCCCATCTGCTCGCGCAGGGTGCTCAGGCCCCGGCTGATCAAACTGCGCACGGTGCCGACCCGGCAGTCGAGGGCGGCGGCCGACTCCTCGTCACTGAGGTCCTCGAAGAAGCGCAGCACCAGCGCCGCGCGCTGCCGCTCGGGCAGGGCGCGCAGGCCGGCCCAGATCTGGTCCCGGTCGGCCAGCTGGCCGAAGGCGTCCCGCTCGTCCAGCCGCTCCGGGACGTCCTCGTACGCGTACTCGCGGCGGGCGGCCCGCCGCTGGAAGTTGATGTAGCCGTTGGTCATCGCGCGCCGGACGTACGCGATCGGCACCTCGGCCGACTCGACCTTGTCCCACTTCGGGTAGAGCCGGACGAACGTGTCCTGCACCAGCTCCTCGGCCGCCTGGGCGTTGCCGGTCATCAGGTACGCCGTGCGCAGCAGAACGGGGGTGTGCTCGCGGACGAATCCCGCGAAGCCCACCTCGTGCCGCACCAGCACCTCCACGAGCAGTAGACAGCACCAGCCCGCGATCCGTTGCACCGACCCGCGAGTGGTCACTTTCGACCTCGAGTGGTCGAGAATTCGTGACCACTCGAGGCCCGAAGTGACCACTCGCCGTACGGTCCGCCGCCAACGGACGGTGCGAGCGCATGTATTATGCATGCATGGTGGCCCTGCAGATCCGGGACGTCCCGGAGGACGTGCGGCGGACCCTGGCCGAACAAGCCGCCCGCCGGGGGCAGTCGCTGCAAGCATTCCTGCTGAACCTCGTGAGCGACGAGGCGCGGCGGGCGTCGAACCTCGCGGTCCTCGGCCGGTTCGCCGACCGCACGGACGGATCGGCGTTGTCGGCCGCGGAGATGTCGCGGTCCCTCGACGAAGCACGGGCCGAGCGTGATCGTCGTTGATGCGTCCGTCCTGACGAACGCGCTGACGGACGATGGCCCGTACGGAGTGCGCGCCCGCGCGGAACTCGGCCGCGACGCCCATTGGGCCGCTCCGGAGCACCTTCGCGTCGAGGTGTTCTCGGCGATCCGCGGCCGCTGGCTCAGCGGCAAGATCACGGACGGGCGGGCGGACGAGGCTCTGGCGGCCGTGGCCGCGGCCACGATCGACCTCCTCGACACCGCTGCCCTCTTCGACCGCATGTGGGAACTGCGTTCGAACGTGTCCGGATACGACGCCGCCTACGTCGCGACGGCCGAAGCGTTCCGATGTGCCCTGGTCACCGCCGATCAGCGCCTCGCGGGCAGTCCCGGTATGCGTTGTCCGGTCGTCCTGGCCGTCCCAGAGCCGTGAGCGGCTAGAGCTCCTCGTAGTGGCTGCGGTCGTCGGCCAACCGCCACACCCGCCGTCCCCGACCCGGGGCCGGCACGCCCTTCGCCTGGAGGGTGCGCCACTGCGGCCGGTGCCACGTGGTGACCGGGATGCTCGAGACCTGCTGCACGTACCGGGGGCGCTGCCGGGCCGGCAGCCGGCGGACCGCGCGATCCAGGTCGTCGGCCGTCACCTCGGTGCCGGCGCGCAGGGTGAACGCGCCGACGAGGACGTCCGCCTCCCCCTCGGGCACGCCGTACGCCACCACGAGATCGGTGGACGGCATGGACCCCAGCGCGAATCGGGTGCCCGACGGCAGCGCCGGGCCGTCGGCGGTGGCCACCACCTCGGCAACCGCGCCGGCCAGCCACAGGTCGCCGTGCTCGTCGCGCAGGAACAGGTCGCCGGTGGAGTGCCAGGCGTCGCCGGTCGCGAACACGCCGCGCAAGGCGTCCTCGCCCGCGTCGGCCGCCTCGACCCGGGCCAGCAGCAGGCCGATCTCGTCGACCGCGCACTCCCGGGCCAGCCCGTCCTCGCCGAGGCGCAGCTGGCCGGTCGCGAGGTCGCAGCGGGCGACCCGCACCTCGGCCGTCCCCGGCAGCGGCTTGCCCATCGAGCCGACCGCGCGCCCGGTGAGGTTGGCCAGGATCGCCTCGCCCTCGGCCGAGGCGTAGAACTCCAGCACCTTCGTCCCGCGGAAGCGCTCGTTCACCCGCCGCCACAGGTTGCGGGGCATGCCCGAGCCCATGAACATCCGGATCGGGTGGTGCTGCTCGTTCGGGTGCGCGGGCGCCTCGACGACGGTGCGCAGGGACGTCCAGGTGTAGGAGACGTGCGTGGCGCCGTAGCGGCGCACTTCGTCCCAGAACGTGTCGGGGTCGTCCCCGCCGGCCATCGCGAACCGGGCGCCGCCGGCGATCGCGCCGCCGACGCTCATCAGCAGCGCCGACGAGTGGTGGATCGGCGTGACGCTGTACACCGTGTCGCCCGGCTTGAGGGCGGCCGCCGACGCGGTGCCGAGCGCGGACATCGCCCAGCGCCGGTTGGTGATGTGCAGCGGCTTCGTCGAAGCGCCCTCGCCGGTGAACAGCACGAACGCGACGTCGCTCGCGTGGTGCGGGTTGGGCTCGTACCAACCCGGCAGCTCGACCGCGCCCGGGTCGATGCGCTCCATGTCGATCACGCCCGGGTGCAGCTCGCGCAGGTCCGGTCCGCCGCCGAGGACGGCCCAGCTCACGCCCGCCACCTCGTCGATCCGCTCGGCGTGCTCCGGGTCGGAGATCACCCAGGTGATCTGGCCCAGCTTGGCCTCGCGCTTGGGGTCGCCGTCCGGGCGCAGCAGGACGGCCGTGGCCCCGAGCCGGCTCAGCGCCGCCACGACGGTGAACGCGCTCGGCCGGGTCTGCATGAGGACGCCGACCCGGTCCCCCTGCCGCACGCCGATGCTCACGAGGCCCTTCACCACGCTGTCGACGCGGTGCTTGACGTCCTCGTGGCGGTAGGCGCGGTCGCCGAACAGGAAGACGACGTCCTTCGGCGCGCGGCGGGCCTGCTCGTCGACCAGCAGCCCCAGCGAGATACGGGTGGACGGGTCGAGCTGCTCGATCCGGCCGAGCTTGGACAGCTGGGCCGGCGCCTCGCGCGCCACGCCGCCGGCCAGCCGGGCCGCGCGCCGGGCCGACGCCCCGACCACGCGGCCGGCCGCGATGCCCAGCTCGAGCGTCTGCGCCGCGACCCGGGCGGCCGTGCTGGGCCGGATCGCCCGCCCCGGCTCGACCGCGTCGGCCATCTTGATCGTCTCGGGCAGCTTCGCCCGGCCGGCCCGCCAGTTGAGCCAGTCGGCCACGGCCGGCCAGGTGGTCGAGGAGGCGGTCGAGCCGACGACCAGCCCGAAGTGCCCGACCGGCAGCGTCAGCTCGTAGACGTGCGCGCGCGGTGCGGCCCGGCGGATCGCCCGCACGCCGTCCGGGTGGCCGATCGTGTCGGTCGCGCCGACGAAGGTGAGGATCGGGCGGTCGATGTCGGCCAGCGTGACGAGCCGGTCGTCGATGACGAACCCGCCGTCCAGCATGCGGTTGTGGGCGACGAACTGCTCGAGCAGCTCGGCGATGGCCGGCCCGGAGTACGCCGTCCAGCCGGTCTGGTCGAGGAAGCGGCGCTGCCGTTCCCGCGGCAGCAGCGCGTCCCGGTCGTGCAGCGCGAGCAGGAACTGGACGCGACCCTGCACGGCCTTGGCCGGGTTGAGCGCCTTGAACCCGAGCCGCACGGCCCAGCCGGGCAGCGCGACGTGGCCGAACAGCCCGCTCTCGAGCAGGTCGTTGGCGAGGCGGACGACCGCCTCCGGCGCGAGCGGGATCGGCAGCGGCGCCGTCGTGTCGACCGGCGAGCCGAAGGTGACCAGGGAGTCGATGCCGGCGCCGCGGCGCAGGGCGGCGGCCTGGTAGGCGAACATGCCGCCCTGCGAGTAGCCGCCGAGCACGACCTCCCGGCCGGTGGCCTCGGTGACCCGGTCGATCGCCTCGCTGACGGCCAGCACGTGGTCGGTAAGCGTGCGCTCGAGCCCGCCCGGCTCGCGGTCCGGATGACCGAAGTCGACGACCCACGGGTCCGCCCCGGCCTTGTGCAACGCGGCTACGGCCGAGGTCGCCGGCGAGACGTCCCACACCTCGGTGGTCATCATCAGCGGCGGGACGAGCAGTACCGGCAGCGCGTCGGCCGGGACGTCCTCGGCGAAGTAGTGCCGCAGCCGGTAGGTCGGCTGCTCGGCGGCGACGGTGTACGGCGACTCGGTGTCGTCGGTCTCGAGGCCGCCGAAGCGGACGACCTCGGCCACGTTGCGGGCCGTCTGCGCCACCCGCTGCGCGTAACGCACCGCGGTCAGCGGCGCCTTGGCGACGTCCGGGACGCCGCCCGGGCCCGGGCGGGGTCGGCGGGACACTTGCTTGTCGTCCGATCGGTTCGCCACGGGATGCACTGTCCTTCGCTTCGGGGGCGGCTGCAAGTCAGGTCGGGCGCGGCACGCGCTCGAACGGCCAGGCGTGCGGCGGCCGGGCGATCAGCTCGGGCGGGGCGTCGGGTAGGCCCGTCCCGGTCTCGTCGATCACCACGACGCGGTCGTCGCTGCTGCGGTACACCCGCGCTGCGGGCGGTGCGTGCTCGAGCGCCCAGGCCAGCAGCTCGGCCGCCCGCTCGGGTGCCGCCTTGGCCTCCCACATGACGGTTCTGCTCACCACAGTTGCGCTTGCTTGAGTTCGACGGTGGGGACGGCCGAGAAGCCGCGATCGCTCGGTGGCGTCGCCTCCTGCACGAGCAGGTCGCCGATCGCCGCGATCATGGCGCCGTTGTCGGTGCACAGCCGCATCGGCGGGATCCGCAGCTCGATGCCGGCGGCCGCGCACCGCTCCTGCGCCAGCGCCCGGATCCGGCTGTTCGCCGCCACCCCGCCCACGATGACGAGGGTCTCGACGTGCTCCTGCCGGCACGCACGCAGCGCCTTCGCGGTGAGGACGTCGGCCACCGCCTCCTGGAAGCTCGCGGCCACGTCGTTCACGTCGGCGTCCGGGTGCTTCTCGACGTAGCGCGCGACCGCGGTCTTCAGCCCGGAGAAGGAGAACCCGAGCGGCGGGTCGTCCCGGCCGGTGAGCGGGCGGGGGAAGGCGATCGCCTCCGGGTCGCCCAGCTTGGCCGCCTTGTCGATCGACGGCCCGCCCGGGTACGGCAGCCCGATCAGCCGGGCCACCTTGTCGAACGCCTCGCCGGCCGCGTCGTCGAAGGTGTCCGACAGGTGGACGATCGGGGTACGCACCAGATCGCGCACCGACAGCAGCGAGGTGTGGCCGCCGGAGACGATGAGCCCGATCGAGTGCTCGGGCAGCGGCCCGTGTTCGAGGGTGTCGGCGGCCGCGTGTCCGGCCAGGTGGTGCACGCCGTAGAGCGGGACGCCGAGGGCCAGCGAGTACGCCTTGGCCGCGGCGACGCCGACGTGCAGCGCGGTGGCCAACCCCGGACCGGCGGTGACCGCGACCGCGCCGACGTCGTCCAGCGTGATGCCGGCCCGCTCGAGCGCGAGGTGGACGGTCGGCACCATCGCGTGCAGGTGCGCGCGGGCGGCGATCTCGGGGACGACGCCGCCGAAGCGGGCGTGCTCGTCCATGCTCGAGGCCAGTGCATCGCCGAGCAGCTTGCCGTCCTCCACGAAGCCGACGCCGGTCTCGTCGCACGAAGTCTCGATCCCCATCACGATCGTCATCGGCTCAGTTCCTTGCGCATCGTGACCGCGTCGACCCGGCCGGCGTCGTAGTAACCGCGGCGCCGGCCGATCTCCTCGAACCCCTCGCTGCGGTACAGCGCCCGGGCCGCCTCGTTGTCGATCCGCACCTCGAGGAACGCCTCCACCGCGCCCCGGCGGACCGCCTCGGCCAGCAGGTCGGCCAGCATGACGCGGGCCAGTCCGGTGCGTCGGGCCTCGGGCACCACGCCGACGGTCAGGATCTCGGCCGCGTCCTGCACGACCATCACCCCGGCCCAGCCGAGCAGCGCCCCGTCCTCGGTCTCGACGGCGACGTAGTGCCGGTGCCGGGTGTCGGCGAGTTCGGAGAGGTAGCCGTTGCGGCTCCACGCCTCCGTGCCGAACATCGCCCGCTCGTGCGGCATCAGCGCGTCGACGTGGGCGGCGGTCATGGGTACCAGCCGGGTGATCGCGTGCGTCATTGCGAGACGGTCTTCGGGGCGCCGGGCACGACGGCGTCGGGGCGCCGGAGGTACAGGGGGACGAGCGGCTCACCGAGAGCACCGCTCTCGATCCGTTCGCGGGCGAGGCGGACGAGCGCGCCCGGCTCGGGGTGCTGTTCGGGACGGCGCCGCAGCCCCGGCCAGTCGTACAAGTCGGTACCAGCAACCGCGGTCAGCCCGGCGGTCGGCACGACGTCCGGACGGTCGACCCCGAGCTCGCCGTCGCGGCGGCCATGGGCGTAGCGCGCGAAGTACACCTCGCGCCGGCGGGCGTCAGTGGCGACGAGCAGTGCCGGCTCGTCCGCACACGCCTCGGCGATCGCGTCCAGCGAGCAGACGCCGTACGCCGGAATGCCGAGCGCGTCGGCGAACGCGGCCGCGGTGACCAGCCCGACCCGCAGGCTCGTGTACGGGCCGGGGCCGGTGCCCACCACGACCGCGCCGACCTGGCGGGCGGCGATGCCCGCGTCGTGCAGGCAGGCGTCGATGCCCGGCGCGAGCAGCTCGCCGTGCCCGCGCGCGGCGATGGGCGACCGGACGGCAACGAGCGCGACCTCCGGACCGACCGAGACGACGCCGGTCGTCACGGCCGGCGAGGAGGTGTCGATCGCCAGTACGAACACGGTGCTTCAGCCTAGTTCGGCCAGCCGGGTGGCCCAGTCGCCCCCGTGCGGGACGAGCGTCGCGACCCGCTCCTCGGTGTCGTCGCGCCGCTCGAGGACGATCTCCAGCCGCGCCTCGGCCAGCTGCTCGACCAGCCCGGCGCCCCACTCGACGACGGTCACCGAGTCGGCCGCCGAGACGTCCAGATCGAGGTCGTCCACCTCGTCCAGGGAGCCGAGCCGGTAGGCGTCGACGTGCACCAGCGCGGGCCCGTCCGCCGACGCCGCGGGATGCACCCGCGCGATGACGAACGTCGGCGACGCGATCCGGCCCTGCACCCCCATGCCGGCGCCGATGCCCTGCACCAGCGCGGTCTTGCCGGCCCCGAGCGGACCGGTGAGCACGACGAGGTCACCGGCGCGCAGCCTCGCCCCGAGCCGGGCGCCGAGCGCTTTCGTGTCGTCGACGGTGGGCAGTTCGAGCTTCATGACACGTAGGTGCGCTCGACCCGGGGGCCGATGCGGGTGACGATCTCGTAGTGGATGGTGCCGGCCGCGTCGGCCCAGTGCTGCGCGGTCGGTTCGCCGTCCCTACCGGAGCCGAACAGGACGACCGGATCGCCCGGCGCGACGTCGAGGTCTCCGACGTCCACGATCACCTGGTCCATGCAGACCCGGCCGGCGATCGGGAAGCGGTGGCCGTTGACCCAGACCGGTCCCTTGTTGCCGGCGTGCCGCGGCACGCCGTCGGCGTAGCCGAGGGGGACGAGCACGAGCGTCGTCTCCCGCGTGGTCGTGTACTCGTGGCCGTACGACACGCCCTCGCCGGCGCGCACGCGCTTCACCCCGGCCGCCGCGGCGCGCAGTGTCATCGCCGGCACGAGCCCGAAGTCGTCCCCGGCGATCGGCGACAGCCCGTACACGGCGATGCCCGGCCGCACGAGGTCGAAGTGCGCCTCGGGCAGGGTGAGCGTCGCGGCCGAGTTGGCGAGGTGGCGCAGCTCCGGTTCGAGGCCGGCCCGCCGGGCGACGTCGACGGCCTCACCGAAGGCGTCGATCTGCCGCGCGATCGTCGGATGGCCCGGCTCGTCGGCGTACGCGAAGTGCGACCACACGCCGACGACCCGCACCTCGTTCGCCGCTTCGGCCTTCGCGGCGGCGGTCACGAGCTCGGGCCAGTCGGTGACGTAGCTCCCGTTGCGCGACAGCCCGGTGTCGATCTTCAGGTGGACGCGGGCGGTGCGGCCGGCCTCCCGGGCGGCGGCCCGCACGGTGTCGAGCTGCCACTGGCTGCTCACCGACAGGTCGACGTCGGCCGCGAGGGCCCGGGCCACCGTCGCGGTCTCGCCGGGCGTCCACAGCCACGACAGCAGGGGGACGTCCACCCCGGCGGCGCGCAGGGCGACCGCCTCGTCCACGATCGCGGTGCCGAGCCAGGTCGCGCCGCCGGCCAGCGCGGCTCGGGCCGAGGGCACCAGGCCGTGGCCGTAGCCGTCCGCCTTGACGACGGCCATGAGCGCGGCCGACGTGCCCGCCTTCATGCGGGCGACGTTGTCGCTGATCGCGGCGAGGTCGATGACGGCTTCGGTGCGCGGCACGCCGACCATTGTCGCGTACGCGATAGTGACCGCGTGACCGAACGCCACCGGCTCAGCGTGCTGCGCGACGCGGAGGGCGCCGGCCGCGTCACCAACGTCGAGCTCTTCTTCGACCTCGTCTACGTCTTCGCGGTCACCCAGCTGTCGACGGTGCTGGTGCACCACCCGAGCGCGACCGGCGTGCTGCACGTCGCCGTGCTGCTCGCGCTGGTGTGGCAGCTGTGGGTGTACACGACCTGGGCGCTGAACTACCTCGACCCGGATCGCCCCCCGGCCCGGGTCATGCTGCTGCTGCTCATGCTGGGCAGCCTGGTGCTGTCGGCGGCCCTCCCGTACGCGTTCTCCGGCCACGGGCGGCTGGTGGCGTTCACGTACGTCTCGATGCAGGTCGGCCGCGTGCTGTTCGTCATCTGGACGCTGCGGGGCGAGCAGTTGCGGATGGTGTTCGTCCGCATCCTGCCGTGGACGCTGGCCAGCAGCGCGATCGTCGTGGCCGGCGCCTACCTGCCGGCCACGCCGCGCGCGCTGTGCTGGGCGGCCGCGATCGGGGTCGACTTCGCCGGCTCGTCCATCGGCTTCGCCGTGCCCGGGATCGGCCGCTCGGCCACCACCGACTGGACGATCAGCGGCAGCCACTTCGCCGAGCGCTGCCAGGCGTTCGTCCTCATCGCACTCGGTGAGTCGATCGTCGTCATCGGCGCCCGGCTGGAGCTCGAGCACCCGTCCACCCGCAACGTGGTGGCCTTCGCCATCGCGTTCGCCGGCGCGGTCGCCCTGTGGTGGATCTACTTCGACCGCGCGGCCGAGGACAGCGCCCGCGCGATCGCGACGTCGGACGATCCCGGGCGGCTGGCCCGCAACGCCTTCCACCAGGTGCACCCGCTGATCGTCGGCGGCATCATCGTGGCCGCGGCGGGCGACGAGCTCGTGCTCGAGCACCTGCACGGGCACCTCGAGGGCACGGCCGCCGCGCTGGTACTCGGTGGCCCGGCCCTGTTCCTGCTCGGCCACGCGGTCTTCAAGGCGCTCGTGTGGCGGGTGGTGTCGTGGCCGCGGGTGGCCGGCGTGGCGGTGCTCGCGGCCGGGGGGCTGGCGGCGCGGCACGTGTCCGGGCTCGTGCTCGCCGGCGGGGTGCTGGCGGTGCTGGTCGCAGTGGCCGCGGCCGACCGGCTGGGGCACCCGGCCGCGGGCTGAGGGAGCGTGTGGCGTCCACGGCGCGCGGCCCCCACACTGCTGACCATGGGCATGATCACCGAGGGCCAGATCCTGCGGGCGACCGAGCAGACCAACGAACTCCTGGCGCAGCTGGTCGCCGAGCAGCAGCGCACCAACCAGCTGCTCGAAGCCCTGCTCCGCGCGACCCCGACGCCCGCCGCTGGCACCGGCTGAGCGGGTAGGTCTCAGCCGCGACGGACGGCCGCGAGTGCCGGCCGCAGCGCCTCGAGGACGTCGACCGCTGACGGTGGCCCGCCGGCGGCCGCGAGCTGGCCGGCGACGCCGTGCACGTACGCGGCGGTGGCCGCGGCCAGTGGCGCCTCCAGCCCGCCGGCCAGCAGCGAGCCGAGCAGCCCGGAGAGGACGTCACCGCTGCCGGCGGTGGCCAGCCACGGCGTGCCGGTGGGGTTGATCCAGGCGCGGCCGTCCGGGGCGGCGACGATCGTCGCGGCGCCCTTGAGCAGGACGGTCGCGCCGAGCTGCCGCGCCGCCGTCTGCGCGCTGGCCAGCCGGTCGGCCGACGGGCCGTCGGCGATACGGGCGAACTCGCGGTCGTGGGGCGTGAGGACGGTCGGGGCCCGGCGGTCGCGCAGCAACTCGGGGTGTTGCCCGAGCAGGGTGATGCCGTCAGCGTCGACGATCACCGGCACGTCGGTGGCGAGCACGGCGGCCAGCAGGCGGTGGGCGTCCTCATCGGTGCCCATGCCGGGCCCGACCACCCAGCTCTGTACCCGCAACTGCTCCGGGTCGGCGCCGGACTGCACCACGACCTCGGGGTACCGTGCGCGGATCGCGTCACCGGCGCCGCCGGCGTACCGCACGTATCCGGCGCCGCCCACGGCCGCCGACCCCGTCGCCAGCACCCCGGCGCCCGGGTAGGCCGGCGACCCGGCCGACGCCCACGGCCCCGCGGGTGTACTTGTCCGAGGACTCGTCGGGGTCGGGGAGCAGGCCGGCGACGTCCGCCGCTTCGAGGACGACCGTGGTGGCTGGCGGCAACGTCTCGTCCAACCCGATGTCGACCAGCCGCAGCTCGCCCACGTGCGCCAGGCCGGCGCCGCTGACCAGCCCCGGCTTGAGCGCGCCGAAGGTGACCGTGACGTCGGCCCGGACGGCCGGCCCGGCGACCTCGCCGGTGCCGGCCGCGACGCCGGAGGGCACGTCGACGGCGACGGTCGGGTACGCCTCGGCGGCGGCGGCGAGTTCGACGGCCGGTCCGCGCAACGCGCCCTGCCCGCCGATGCCGACGATGCCGTCCACCACGAGGTCGGCGCCGGACAGCGATTCGGGAGCCGCCGGCGCGACCCGCCCATCGGCTCGCTGCAGCGCGGCAAGACCGCCTTGGTGCACGCGGTCGGGCGCGAGCAGCAGCGCTCGCACGGCCGCGCCGCGGCGGGCCAGGGCGGCGCCGGCGTAGAGCGCGTCGCCGCCGTTGTTGCCGGCGCCCACGAGCAGGACGACCCGCGCGCCGTACGTGCGGCCCAGCAGGCGGGCGCACTCGACGGCGAGGCCCGCGGCCGCCCGGGCCATCAACGCCCCGTCGGGCTGGCGCGCCATCAGCGCGTCCTCGGCCGCCCGGATCCGTTCGACGGTGTAGACCCCTCGCACGCCTCCCAGCTTGGCGCACCCGGCGCGTCCCCGGCACACCCGCCCCGGCCAGCCCACCCACTACGTCTGCGCATATTTGCTCTGCTCACCACTACTGAGCATTTGCCTACCCCGGGTGAGCAGAGCAAATATCGGAAGGCGCAGTGTGGGAGCCCCGGAATCCGGGGCTTCCAGGCCCGCGGCGACCGCCCGGTCGCCCACAGAGCAAGGTCGAGAAACTAACGCCGACCACAAAAGGCCGCCCGAAATGCGCGCGGTCAGCCCTCGGCGATCACCGTCGCGGCGGCGATGCCGCCGTCGTGCGACATCGACAGGTGGAACCGGCGCACTCCCAGCGAATCGGCCCGCGCCTGCACCGTCCCGCGCACCGCGAGCGACGGACGGCCGGCGTCGTCGACCAGCACCTCGGCGTCCGTCCAGTGCATGCCGCCGCCGGCGCCGAGCGACTTGGCCAGCGCCTCCTTGGCGGCGAAGCGGGCCGCGAGCGACTCGGCCGTTCGCGGCTCCCCGGAGGCCGTCACCTGCTCGGCCGCGGTGAACAGCCGGCCGGCCAGCGACGGGGTGCGACGCAGCGAGTCGGCGAACCGCTCGACCGGGACGACGTCAATCCCGACGCCGACGACGCTCATGACACCACCCGCGGCTTCCCCTCCGGTTCAGTCATTTCCGGCGCGCGAAAATGACTGAACCGGAGGGGAAGACGAGGTTGGGGCACCACGCGCTCAGGCGGTCGGCGACGCGACCGGCGTGCCCTCCCCCGGCGCGGGCGCGTAGTCCGACAGGTGGCCGGGGAACGCCGACTTGCCCGGGTTGAGGTAGGCGAACGCGTTGTTCACCGCGGTCGCGACCTCGCCGAAGCCGGTCGCGATCAACTTGACCTTGCCCTCGTAGTCGACGATGTCGCCGGCGGCGTAGATGCCCGGCACGTTGGTCGCTCCGGCGGTGTTGACCATGATCTGGCGCTTCTGGATGTCCAGGCCCCACTCCATCAGCGGCCCGAGGTTGGCGGTGAAGCCGAGCGCCGCGATGAGCTTGTCGCAGGACAGCGTGACCGGTGCGTCCGAGCCGGTGACCGTCACGTCGACCTCGGTGACGTCCGGGTCGCCGCGCACCGCTGACACCTGCGCCTCAGTGATGATCCGCACCGACGACGCCTTCAGCAGCTCGACCGAGTGCTGGTGCCCGCGGAACTCGTTGCGCCGGTGGACGATCGTCACCGACTTGCCGATCGACTCGAGCATGAGGGCCCAGTCGAGGGCCGAGTCGCCCCCGCCGACGACCACGATGTCCTGCCCGGCGTACGCCTCGGGGTCGGGCACGAAGTGGACGAGCCCACGGCCGAGGTACTCCCCGCCGGTCGGCAGCGGCCGCGGGGTGAAGGTCCCGATGCCGCCGGTGATCACGATCGCGCGCGTCTCGATGCGGTGCCCGGACGCCGTGGTGATCGCGAAGCCGCCGTCGCCCCGCTCGAGCCCGACGGCCTGGTGGCCGAGCATGTACTTCGGGTTGAACGGCGCGGCCTGCGCGAGCAGCTGCTCGACGAGCGTCCGGCCCTTGATCGCCGGGAAGCCGGCGACGTCGAAGATCGCCTTCTCGGGGTACATCGCGGTGATCTGGCCGCCGGGCTCTTCGAGCGAGTCGAGGACGGCGGTCGACATCAGCCGCACGCCGGCGTAGTAGGCGCCGAACAGGCCGACCGGCCCCGCACCGACGATGACCAGATCAACCGACGTTGGCGTACTCACGCCCGCACCCTACCGAGGGACCGCAGCGCCCCGCGCCGACACGGCCGGACCGAACTACTCGCGCGGCCGACCCGGCAGCAGCCCGGCCACCATCGTCTCGATCGTGCTGCGCAACTGCGCCTCGGCCGCGGCCGGCGCGCCGAGCATCCCCTTCAACTCGAGGGACGCGTGCCCGTGCACCACCGACCACAGCTGGCGCGTGATGAGCCCGGCGTCCCGGCCCAGGCGCCGCTGCCGCAGCGCGCGCTCGACCGCGTCCTGCACCCGCGCGCTGGAGCGGAACACGTACTCGATCAGCTCCGGAGGAGGGACGAACTGCGGGGCGGCGCGCTCCATCAGCAACCCGTACATCGCCGGCGAGGCAAGCGCGCCGGCCCGGTAGGCGAGGGCGAGCGGGACGATCTCCTCGGCCGCGTCCGCGCAGCGGGGCACCTGTTCGTGACGGCGCACCAGCTCCTCGGCCCCGCGCCGGAACAGCTCGCCCAGCACCCCGTTCATGCCGTCGAACAGGCTGTAGATCGCCCGGGTGCTGACCTCCACCTCGGCCGCGAGGCGGCGGGCGCTGAGCGCCCCGATCCCCTCGGCGTGCAGGATCCCCGCCGCCGCGGCGAGCAGCCGCTCGCGGGTCTGCTCGTCGTGTTCACGCGGACGCCCCACCACTCTTCCCAAACTACTGCAACGCTGTTACGTTACGCCGTAATGAAATGCGAGGAGGCCGTCATGGCATGCGACGTGATCGTCGTCGGGGGCCGGGTCGCCGGTGCGAGCACCGCCCTCCTGCTCGCCCGTGCGGGGCTCGACGTCGTGGTGCTCGAACGGGCTCACCTGCCCAGCGACACCCTCTCGAGCCACCAGTTGCAGGTGCCCGGCGTAGCCCGACTCGCCCGCTGGGGGCTGCTCGACGGGCTGCTCGCCACGGGCGCTCCGGCGACGCGCGAGGTGCGCTTCGCCACCGGCGAGGCGGTCATCGAAGCCCGCATGCCGCGGGTCGGCGACGTCGATTTCCTGCTCAGCCCGCGCCGCACGGTGCTCGACTCGCTACTGCTCGAGGCGGCGCAGGAGGCGGGCGCCAAGGTGCGGGAGGGAGCGAGCGTCGAGGAGCTGGTCGAGCAGGACGGGCGGGTCGCCGGCGTTCGGTACCGCCTGCGGGGCACCGGCGGGGGTGGCGAGGAGCGGGCGAAGGTGGTCGTCGGCGCTGACGGCCGGCATTCGACGGTCGCCCGGCTCGCCGGCGCGACCGCGTACCGGCAGCGGCCGGCGACCGCCGTCGCCGCCTACGCCTACTGGTCGGCCCCCGGTTGGGCGGGCGGCGAGATTTCGTCCCAGGATGCGGCGCTGGCCGGCGCGTGGCCCACCCACGGGGACGAGGTCGTCTCGTTCGTCTCCCTGCCGGCCGCCCGCTGGGACGAGCTGCGGGCCGACCCGGAGGGCACGCTGCGCGCCGCGCTCGCCGGCGCCGGCGCGGTCGGCGAGCGCCTCCGTGGGGCCGAACTCGCCGGTCCGGTGCGCTGCACGAACGACCTCGACGGGGCCGTCCGCGTGCCGTTCGGTCCGGGATGGGTGCTGGTCGGCGACGCCGGCCTGGTCATGGATCCGATCACCGGTCTGGGGATGGGTCACGCATTGCGCGACGCCGAGCTGGTCGCGGCGGCCGTGAGCACTGCTCTCGGAAACGGAGGACGGTTGGCCCGCGCACTGCGCGGCTACCAGAAGCAGCGCGACCGCGAAACGCTGCCGTTCTTCGACATGACCGGCGGGTTGGCGCAGTTCCGTCCCCGGCCGGCCGCCGAGCGCCGCCTGTTCGCCGCGATAGCGGACGATCCGGCGGCCGGTGACCGGTTCGTCGCCGCCATCACGGGCGCCACGCCGGTCAGCGGCTTCTTCAACCCGGTCGGCCTGAGCCGCCTCGTCGGGCTGCGGGGCATGCTCGAACTCGCGCGCTCACGCCCGCGGTGAGCATCACTCCACCGTGACGGACTTCGCGAGGTTGCGCGGCTTGTCCACGTCGTGCCCCCGGGCCTGCGCGATCTCGGCCGCGAGCACCTGCAACGGCACCGTCGTCACGAACGGCGTCAGCAGCGTCGGCACCCGCGGCACGGTGATGAAGTGCGCCGCGAGATCCCGCGCCGCGGTGTCCGACTCCTCGGAGATCACGATCGTCCGCGCGCCCCGCGCCCGGATCTCGGCCACGTTGGAGAGCATCTTCTGGTGCAGCACCGGACGGCCGGTGGGTGAGGGCATCACGACGACGACCGGTAGGCCCTCCTCGATCAGCGCGATCGGACCGTGCTTCAGCTCGCCGGCCGGGAACCCCTCCGCGTGCATGTACGCCAGCTCCTTGAGCTTCAGCGCACCCTCCAGCGCGACCGGGTACCCGACGTGCCGGCCGAGGAACAGCACCGCCTTGCTACCGGCGATGTCCCGGGCCAGCTCGCGCACCGGCTCGACGGTCTGCAGCACCTCTTCGATCGCCCGTGGCACCGAGCACAGCGTCTCGTACTCGCGCACGATCTCGTCGCCGTACTTCGTGCCGCGCGCCTGCGCGAGCGCGAGCCCGACGAGCTCGACCGCCGCCACCTGGGCCAGGAACGTCTTGGTCGCCGCGACCCCGATCTCCGGGCCGGCGTGGGTGTAGAGCACGGCGTCCGACTCGCGCGGGATCTGCGCGCCGTTGGTGTTGCAGATCGCCAGGACACGCGCCCGCTGCTCGGACGCGTGCCGGGCCGCTTCCAGCGTGTCGGCCGTCTCCCCCGACTGGCTGATGGGCACGACGAGGGTCTGCCGGTCGAGGACGGGGTCGCGGTAGCGGAACTCCGAGGCCATCTCGACCTCGACCGGGATCCGCGTCCAGTGCTCGATCGCCTGCTTGCCGATCAGGGCCGAGTGGTAGGCCGTCCCGCAGGCGACGATGAACACCTTGTCGATGTCCCGCAGCTCCTGGGTGTCCAGCCGCTGCTCGTCCAGGACGATCTGCCCGTCGATCAGGTGACCCAGCAGCGTGTCGCGCACCGCCGCCGGCTGCTCCTGGATCTCCTTGAGCATGAAGTACTCGTAGCCGCCCTTCTCGGCGGCGGTGAGGTCCCAGTCGATCCGGAACGGCTTGCCCT
>Ga0068855_100003736_pt1 | contig 18604 bp, 11 predicted proteins | sample KBSCornC52_FD_66592 | JGI IMG/M metagenome (GOLD analysis project Ga0068855, IMG submission 66592) | Corn rhizosphere microbial communities from Kellogg Biological Station, Michigan, USA - KBS Corn C5-2 | ecosystem: Host-associated > Plants > Roots > Rhizosphere > Soil ...
CAAGCTGGTGCTCAAGGCCATCGAATCGCCGCTGCGCGAGATCGTGTTCAACGCCGGCGACGAAGCCAGCGTGGTCGTTGCCGCCGTCCTGGCCGGCAAGGGCAACCACGGCTACAACGCGGCCAACGGCACGTACGGCGACATGATCGAGATGGGCATCCTGGACCCGACGAAGGTCACCCGCACTGCACTGCAGAACGCCGCGTCCGTCGCGTCGCTGATGCTGACGACCGAGTGCATGGTCTCCGAGTCGCCCAAGGAAGACGCACCCGCCATGGGCGGCGGCGGCATGGGTGGCATGGGCGGCATGGGCGGCATGGACATGTGATGTCCGCTGCCGGGCGCCTCGGCGCCCGGCGCCGTCGCTTCGCGACACCACGACAAGGGACTGCTTTGCGCAGTCCCTTTTTTTTCATTCGTCGCCGGCCTGCTGCATTTCACCGCCCGGCCATCCCGCTTCGAGCACGCCTGACCACGCCTCGGTTGCAACGGCGTGCGCGTCTCGCTCGATCAGGTCGCCGTGGGAGAGCACGATGCGTTGGAAATCCCAGGCCAGGATGCGCCGGAGGGATTCGGCCGCGGCCTTCCGGTCGCTCCAGCCCATGCGGTATTCCGGCGCGGGCCGGGGGCGGTTCCACATGCGCAACACGTACTTGAACAGGAACTTCAGGGCCCCGCCCACATGCAAGCTGCGGTCGGTGAAGTTCTCGATGAGATCGACGAGTATCAACGTGCGGCTGGCACGGTGAAACATCGCGACCTCGCGCATGAGGCGGCTGCCTCGCACGAGCACCTGGTCGATCTCCGCGGCCCATTGCGCGGGCGCCTCGTCGCCCAGGACGCCCTCGTATCCCAGGCCGGGGTTCCTGCGCTCGACGCCAGGGCATATCCAGGTCCTTGCCCCTGGAAACGCGGCCTGGGCGGTGGCAGCGTACAGGTGATGGAAGTTTCCAGGGGCCACGATATGGGCGACGGGCCCGAGCGCCGAGAGGTCCTCGGCCAGCGCCGCCGTGATGTTGCAGGGCGAATGCAGCATCAGTTCACCGGAGGCGAGGCGGATCACCGTCATTCGCGCCGCGAACCGCGTACCCGCCAATTGCACGGGATACGCGCAGAGCCATATCCGATCCTGGACGTAGGGCGTGAGCGGCATCGCGGTCATTCGGAGGCCTCTGTACAGGTCGCTTGATCGATCAGCAGTGCAGATGTCCGGCTGCGCCGTCGCGTGCATCCTGCGGACTTGCCACCGCGGCGCTGGCGCCTTGCCGTGTCGACGGCTTGCGCCCCGCCGGCCATGGACCGCAAGAATAGACGCCCCGCAAGCCTGCGCGTGCGTGCGCAGCCCTTGCGCCTCACTTGCACCCCGCCGTCAGCCGTTCGTTGGCATGGTTGAACGGGTCGTACTGCGCGCGCGGCGTGGGCACCAGGCGAAAGCAACCGCCGTGGACGTGCACCTCGGTCACGCCGCCGGCCAGCTGCAGCTCCTCGTAGGGCGCCTCGTCGCCGCCGAGCCGCGCAAGCGCCGACGCCCTCGGCGGCGCGGCGAGCTGCTGCGCGAGCGTGGGCTTGCCGCCCGCGACGTTCGCGCGCAACTGCTCGCGCGAGAGCGTGAGGTCCAAGGGCTGCGACGCGGCGCTGGCAGGTGTTTCGGCGGCGTTCGCGGCCTGCGCGATCGGCGGCGAATCCGGTACCGGCAGCCGTATCGCGCCAGGCTCGACCGCCTCGCGCACGGGCGCGCGCTGACGGGCGACGCGCGCGCTCGTCACGCGCGGCACGGGCAGCGGCGCGGGCGCGGCGCGGGGCGTGGACGGGCGTGGCTGCCAGATCATCGCCTCGACCACCCGCTCCACGCCACGTTCGTGGCGCAGGCCCGTGCGCCACATCGTCGCCACGAGCGCGACGTGCGCCAGCGCGGCCAACGTGAACACCGCACGCCGCCGGCCGCGGCCCGCCCCCCGCCATCGCTGCATTGCCTCTCCCCGGTTTCTTGTCGCCCATGGACTCCGGTGGTGCCGCCAGGTTCCGTCGGGTTGCCGGCAGAATGCGCCCCATGCGTTTCCGTCTCGTGACTCGCGCGTTGCTGCTCGCCTGCGCGCTGCCCGTCGCCGCCCTGGCCCAGCCCGCCGCGCCGATGGCGCCCGCGTCGAGCGTCCAGCCGGCGTCCGCACCGCTGCCACGCCATGCCGACGGCAGCCGCCCGCGCATCGGCCTCGTGCTCTCGGGCGGCGGAGCGCGCGGGCTGGCGCACGTGGGCGTGCTCAAGGCGCTGGAGCGCGCGCACGTGCGCGTCGACGCGATCGCGGGCACGTCCATGGGCGCGATCGTCGGCGGCCTGTACGCGAGCGGCATGAGCGCCGACCAGCTCGAGACGGAGCTGCGCCGCATCGACTGGGACGCGCTGTTCGCGCCGCGCGTGGCGCGGCCCCTGCTCTCGCAGCGGCGCAAGGAGGAGGACTTCGAGATCGCCACGGGCATCGAGTTCGGCGTGCACGACGGCCAGCTGGGCGCGCCGCAGGGCGCCCTGTCCAGCCGCGGCCTGGAGCTGCTGCTGCGCCGCCTCACGCTGCCCGTGCGCCACGTGCACGACTTCGACCGGCTGCCCATCCCGTTCCGCGCGGTGGCCACCGACATGGAGACGGGCAAGCCCGTCATCCTCGCCAAAGGCGACCTGGCCGTGGCGCTGCGTTCGAGCATGAGCGTGCCGGGCGTGTTCGCGCCCACGGAGGTCGAAGGCCGCCTGCTGGGCGATGGCGGACTGGTGGACAACCTGCCGGTGGACGTCGCGCGCGCGATGGGCGTGGACGTCGTCATCGTCGCCAACATCGGCACGCCGCTGTCGGGGCGCGAGTCGCTGGGGTCGGTGCTCGGCCTGACCGAGCAGATGATCGCGATCCTCACGGAGCAGAACGTCGAGCGCAGCATCGCCACGCTCAAGCCCGCCGACCTGCTGCTCGCGCCCGACCTGGGCAAGCTCACGTCCAGCGATTTCAGCCGCGTCGATGAACTGATCCGCCTCGGCGACGCCTATGCCCAGGCCCAGGCCGCGCGCCTGGCCGCGTACGCGTCGCCCGACGCGGCGTACGCGCAGTGGGCCGCCGCGCACGTGCAGCCGCAGATGGAGCCCACGCCGCTGCTGGCCGTGCAGTTCGCGGGCTCGCTACAGACCAACCCGGGCCGCTTCGAGGCCAAGCTGCAGTCGCAGGCCGGCGAGCTGTTCGAAACGAAGAAGGCCGAGGCCGACGCGCGCCGCCTGGCCGCCAGCGGCGACTACACGCGCGCCGACTACCGCCTCGTGCAAGGCCCCGCCGGCGAGACCTTGCTGTTCGACCTGCAGGACAAGCCCTGGGGCCCGAACTACCTGCGCGCGGGCCTGGACCTGCACGCCGACTTCAGCGGCCACAGCGGCTTTGACGTCAAGCTGAGCCACAACCACCACTGGCTCACCGAGAACGGCACCGAGTGGCGCAACTTCATCCAGGTGGGCGAGCGGCCGGCGATCTTCTCGGAGATCTACCATCCGCTGCTGCGCAACATCGACGACCGCTCGGACTGGTTCGCCGCCGTCTACCTGTCCGGCGACCGCCAGCACCGCTCCGTCTATGCCGGCGAGGACGGGGCCGAGATCGCGCAGTTCCTGCGCTCCACCGGCCAGGTCGGCGCCGACCTGGGGCTGCCCTTCGGACGGCTGGGCGAGCTGCGTGCGGGCTTCCTGCACCTGACGACGTCGACCACGCCGACGCTCCTGTCCGCCCAGTGGACGGGCCCGACGCAGGCGCAGGTCTGGCAGGAGGACGGCCTGCGCGTGCGTGGCGTCATCGACCAGCTGGACTACGTCAACTTCCCCACCAGCGGCTACCGCCTCGTCGGCGAAGGCGTGACGGGCACGCGGCACCTGCAACGCCAGCACAGCGAGCACATGGCGCGCGGGTCGGTGGAGGGCACGATCGTCGACACCTTCGGTCGCAGCACCTTCGAGCTGCACGGCGCGCTGAAGCTGGCCGACGAGAACTCGCTGCTGGTCGTCGACCAGTACACGCTGGGCGGTTTCCAGCAGTTGTCCGGCTACCGTCCCGACCAGTTGTCCGGCAACGCCGTGCTGTTCGGCCGCCTGAACTGGTACACGCGGCTGGCCAACTCGCCGGTGTTCGCGCGCGGCTTCTACGTCGGCGCGTCGCTGGAGGCCGGCAACGCATGGACCGATCGCTCGGCGATGGGGCTCGCGCACCTGCGCGGCGGCGGCAGCGTCTACCTGGGCGCGGACACCGGACTCGGCCCGATGTACCTGGGCATCACCTACGCGCCACGCGGCGAGCTGGGCGTGGCGCTGTTCATCGGCCGGCCCTAGCGGGCGCGCGGCGCGTCGATGCGCGCGCATGGCAGGCGGCTGCCGGAAGGGTCGGGCCTCTCCTCGGATCGCGCGCGGTGCATGCCGCCAGCCGCGGCCTCGAACGCGATCCGAGGGCAGGCCTGACCCCGGTTTCGCTGGCGATCGGGGTCAGGCCTGTCTTCCGCCCGCGGCAGGGACCCCCGGCGTTGCTCGACGCCTCGACGCGGTCGTCAGAGAGGCCAGACCCCTCCTGCATCGGTTCGGCTCAGGTGGCGTCGTCGGTGTCGGTGTCGGTGTCGGTGTCGGTGTCGGTGTCGGTGTCGGTGTCGGTGTCGGCGTCGCCGACGCCCTCGTCGCCCTCGGCCGGCATCGGCGGCAGCTCGAAGTGCACGCGTTCGGGCATCGCCTTCTTCCAGGCGAGCAGCTGTTCGGCTGCGTCGTCGACGCCGATGCGGCGCAGCGAGGAGAACAGCGTGACGCCGATGTCCGAATCCTCGGTCGAGAACTCGCCCAGCACGGCGCTCGCCGCGTCCACCGCCGCCTTGGACTCGCTCTTGGTGAGCTTGTCGGCCTTGGTCAGGAGCACCAGCAGCTTGACCTCGCCGGTGCGCACGCGCTGGGCGATGAACGCCATCAGCTGCAGGTCCAGCGGCGTGAAGCCGTGCCGGCTGTCGACCATCAGCACGACGCCGAACAGCGCGCGCCGCACCTCCAGGTAGTCGGCCATCACCTTCTGCCACACCAGCTTCTTGCCGCGGCCGACGGCGGCGTAGCCGTAGCCGGGCAGGTCGGCGAAGAAGGCGTCGGGCGCCTCGCGCGGGCCCAGCGTGAACAGGTTGATCAGCTGCGTGCGGCCGGGCGTCTTGGACGCGAAGGCGAGCTGGCGCTGCTGGGCCAGCGTGTTGATGGCGGACGACTTGCCGGCGTTGCTGCGGCCCACGAAGGCCACCTCGGGCATGTCGCCCTGGGGCAACTGCACGATCTTGCCGGCGGAGGTCAGGAACTTGGCCGTGTGCAGCCAACCCAGCCCTTCCTTGGCCTCTTCCGAGACCACGACCGGCTTCTGGTGGGCAGGGGCCGCCGCGGTTCGCGGGGATGAGGGTTTGCGCGGAGGCCGGAGATGGGTCATGGCGCATTGTAAAATCCCCAGGTTTGCTCCTTCCAAAAAGCCTTTGAAGGGTTCGTCGAGATGAAGTCCTTGTGCGTTGTTGCCCTGGCGGCCCTGTTCGCCACCTCCGTGATGGCCGACGAAGCGAAGGGGCCGGCCAAGCCGGACCTGGCCAAAGGGGAGTCGATCTCGAAGACGGTCTGCGCCGCCTGCCACACCGCGGATGGCTCGCGCGGCATCCCCACCAACCCCATCCTGCAGGGCCAGCACGCGGACTACCTTGCCAAGCAGCTCACCGAGTTCAAGGCGGGCAAGCGCGACAACGCCGTGATGAAGCCGATGGCCTCCACGCTGTCGGAAGACGACATGCGCAATGTGGCGGCGTTCTATGCCTCCAAGGCGGCCAAGCCCGGCCAGTCCAAGCACAAGGAGTCGGTGGCCCTGGGCGAGAGGATCTGGCGCGGCGGCATCGCCGACAAGCAGGTGCCCGCCTGCGCCGGCTGTCACGGCCCCGCCGGTGCCGGCGTCCCCGCCCAGTACGCCCGCCTGGCGGGCCAGCATGCCGAGTACGTCAGCAGCCAGCTGGAGCTGTTCCGCTCCGGCAAGCGCGCGAACAGCCCGCAGATGGCCACCATCGCCGCGCGCATGAGCGACGCGGAGATCGCGGCGGTCTCGGACTACGTCGAAGGCCTGAACACGGCCCGTTGACCGGGCGGGCGGCGCTCGCGCCGGCCTCCCGGCACGGGCGTCCGCAGTCGTGGCGCGCCACGCGCCAGCGCCGGCCACCCTGACCGGCTGCGGCCGCCCGTCGGCACGGTCGTGCCCCGGCGCGCCGGCGACCTCGCTATGATGGCCCGATGCCGTTCATCCGCCGCAACGCCTCCGGAGCCGTCGACAGCCTGCATCGCCGCGACGAGGGCGGCGGCGAGTTCCTGCCCGACGACCATCCCGAGGTGCGCGCCTTCATCGGCGCCGCCCCGCCCTCGCCGGACCAGAACTTCGCGACGCTGGACGCCGACTTCATCCGCGTGATCGAGGACGTCATCGACGCGCTGATCTCCAAGAACGTCATCAACATCACCGACCTGCCCCAGGAAGCCCAGACCAAGCTGTTCGGCCGCAAGGGCTATCGGCAGCGCGCCGCCAAGGACGCGCTCAAGCTGTTCGGGGACGACGAGGAGCTCTGAGCCGTGGCGCTGCCGGAACGGATTCGCGAGGCCGCGCGGTAGCCCGTCGGATCAGGCGGCGCCCGGTTCGGCGTCAAGATCGACGCCCAGCTCCGACGCCAGCCGCTGCACCTGCGCGCGCAGGCGCTCGAGCTCGCCCTTCATCCGCTGCTGCTCGGCACGCATCGCGGCGACCTCCGACAGGCCCAGCGCCGCGTCCGACAACGGCGTGCCGGGCCCCGCGGACGCCGCGGCCGGCGCGGCGTCGGCCACCGGGCCGGAGAGAAGATGCGCCCAGCGCGACTCACGCGCGCCCGGCGCGCGACTGAGCTTCACCACGAAGGGCGGCTCGTGCGTGGCCATCTCGTCGAGGAAGCCCTCGACGGACGAGATGTCGGCAAAGCGGTGCAGGCGCTCGGTGTTCAGGCGCAGCTCGGCGGCGGTCTGCGGGCCGCGCAGCATCATCATCGCCAGCAGCGCGACGCTCTGGCCCGGCAGCTTCAGCACGCGCGCGACGTTGTGCTCGAAGCGCGGCACGCGGCTGCCGGAGCCTTCGAGCACCAGGTGCTGCGACTTCAGGGTGTCGAGCGCGGCGAGCACGTCGTTCTCGCCGGCGTTGATCACCGGATCGCGCGCCGTCTTCTGGTTGCAGCCGAGCGTGAGCGCGTTCAGGCTCAGCGGATAGCTGTCGGGCACCGTGTGCTGCTTCTCGACGAGCACGCCGAGGATGCGGGTCTCGAGCAGCGAGAGCGTCGGGATGGTCATGGCGCGAGTATCGCTCGCCTCAGGGGAGGGTGAAACGTCCGGTGTCGCGCGGGGCGCGGACGCCGTCGTGGCTGCGCGCGGCGGAGCGGCGTGGCAGGTCGTCGCCCTTCGGGAGGACGCTGCGGCCCGGCCGGGGTGGATCCTGCGACTGCGCGCAGGATGACACGGGGTGGGCGATGCGGCAGCGACACGTCGCGCGCAGGCATGCCGTTCGTCGCATCGTGCGACAGCGTTTTTCATGTCGTGCGACGCTGTTCGTCGCATCGCGCGATGGCGTTCGCCGCACCACGCGACAACGATCCGTCGCGCGCAGCGCCAACGCCGTCATCCTGCGCGTAGCGAAGCGAAGTCGCAGGATCCACCGCCGCACGTTGAAACGCCCCGCGGGCCAGCGGCCGGCGGGGCGGAGCGGGCGAAAGTGCCTGGCTTTACTTCGTGAGATCGAGCGCGCCGGTCAGGTCGCCCATTGCCGGGGCGCCATTGGCCTTGAGCGCGTCGTCGCGGGTCTTCAGGCCGGCAAGCGTGTCCAGGCCGAAGCGGCGGGTGATCAGGCGCAGCACCGATGCCGTGTCGTACTGCGTGTGGTCGACCGTGCCGGCCTTGGAGTACGGCGAGATGATCAGCGCCGGAATGCGCGTGCCGGGGCCGATCTTGTCACCCTTGGGCGGCGCCACGTGGTCCCACAGCCCGCCGTTCTCGTCGTAGGTGATCACGATGACCATGTTCTTCCACTGCGGGCTGGCCTTGAGCTTGGCCACCACGTCGGCGATCTTCTGGTCGGCGTTGGTGATGTTGGCGTAGCCGGGGTGCTGGTTGTACAGGCCTTCGGGCTTGTAGAACGCGACCGGGGGCAGCGTGCCGGCCGCGGCGTCGGCCACCAGGTCCGTGTAGTCCTTCAGGTGGTTCGCGCGGTCGGTCGCGTGCGTGACCGGGTCCATGTTCGCGAAGTAGTTGAACGCCTGGTGGTGCGGCTGGAAGTCGACCGCGGCGGTGGACGCCACGCCGTTGGTGTCGCCCGCATAGATCACCGAGCGCTTGACGGCCGGATCCTGCATGCCGTCGTTGGCGGCCGAGTTCCACGAGCCGGCATACCACTTCCAGTCGACGCTCCTGGCCGTCAGCAGGTCGCCGATGTTGGTCTGCGTCTGCGCCGGCAGCGTGGTGGCGGCGGCCGGGTTGGCGTACCTGGCATCGTTGCCGGCGAGGTCGGCCGGGGCGTTGCCGCTGGGCTGGAACGGAGCCTGCATCGTGTTGACGGCGTAGTACTTGTTGTCGCCGAAGTAGTTCAGCGGCGCGATGTTGCCGCTCTGCAGCGTCGGCTTGGCCGTCATCGTCGACGACGCCGACGTCGCGGCCGGCACCAGGCTGGTGGAGAAGCTGCCGTCCGCGTTCAGGGCGACGTTGTTGACCGTCATCTTGTTGGCGGTGACGGTGGCGGCGTCGACCGTCGGCGCGCACGCGCAGACCAGGTACTGGTGGTTCAGGAACGACCCGCCGAAGGCGCCCTGGAAGAAGTTGTCGGCCAGCGTGTATTGCTGCGCGAGCTTGTACAGCGGCGAGGCGCTGTAGTCGAAATTGCCCATCACCAGGCTGCCCGAGTCGGCCCAGGCGACGAACTTGTCGTTCTTGCCGCCGTCGATCTGCATCTGGTTCTCGAAGAAGCGGTGGTACAGGTCGCGCGTGACCATGTCGCCCGTGATCGTGACGCCGGCGCTCGTCTTGTAGGCGGTGGCGATGTTGAACGGCGCGTTGGGCAGGCCCGCGCTCTGGGCCTCGGTCACCGTCGCGCCCTGGCCGCCCATCAGCACGCCGCCCCAGGTGGGCGGCAGGGTGGCGAGCGCGGAACCGTCGCGATCGACCTGCGGGATGTAGGCGGACGTCGTCTTGCCGGTGGCGTCGACGACCGTGCCCAGGCCGTTGGCGCCCGGGAAGTTGCCGTACAGGTTGTCGAACGAACGGTTCTCGGCGTAGATCACGACGATGTTCTGGACCTTGCTCTTGAGCGCCGTGGTGGTGTCGACCGGTGCGGGGTCGCTGCTGTCGTTGCAGGCGGTCAGCGTGAGCACGGCGGCGAGGGCCAGCGGGGTCAGCAGGGCGATGGGCTTGATGCGGTTCTTCATTGGTGTGGGCCTCCAGAGCGGCAACGGATGACGTAGCTCGACAGCATCGTCGGCGTGTGTGACAGCCCGAAGAAGGCAGGTGCAATCCAGGCATTCCACTCGGGCGTGCGAGGGTTGTCACACGGCCGCCACACAGCGTCGCTAGCCTGCCCGCTCCGTCCTCGACCCGCCCCTGTCGCTCCTGCCGTGAACCGCGCCTCCTCGCTCGCCAAGCTGACCCTGCTGATCCTGTTCCTCGCCGCCGCGGCGCTCGCCCATTGGGTCCGGGCCTCCACCGCGACGCCCGCGCCGCCGGCTGCCGAGGTCCCGTTCTACGCGACCAAGTTCGAGCAGCGCCCTGACGTGAAGACGCTGACGACGCTCGGTCGCGCGTTGTTTTCCGACCCGTCGCTGTCGACGTCGGGCGCGATGTCGTGCGCGACCTGCCACGATCCGGCGCACGCCTACGGGCCGGCCAACCACCTGGCCGTGCAGCGCGGCGGCGCCGACGGCACGCTGCCGGGCCTGCGCGCCGTGCCTTCGCTGAAATACCGCCAGGCGATCCCGCCCTTCTCGGAGCGCTTCTTCGACAACGACGGCAACGACGCCGTGGACCAGGGCCCCACCGGCGGGTTCGACTGGGACGGCCGTGCCGACTCCGTGCACGAGCAGGCCGCCGGCCCGCTGCTGTCGCCGTTCGAGATGGGCAATGCGAGCCGGGCGGCCGTGCTCGCCCGCCTGCGCGCCTCGCCCAACGCCGCAGCGCTGCGCGCGGCCTTCGGTGCGCACCTGTTCGACGAGCCGCAGCGGGCATGGAACGCGCTGGTGCTCTCGCTGGAGGTGTTCCAGCAGAGCCCGCAGGACTTCTATCCCTACGATAGCAAGTACGACGCGTTCCTGCGCGGCAAGGCGACGTTGACACCGCAGGAGGCGCGCGGCCGGGCGGTTTTCGACGATGCCCGCAAGGGCAACTGCGCGTCGTGCCATGTCAGCACCGTCAAGCGCGGCGCGTTCCCGCAGTTCACCGACGACGGCCTGATCGCCATCGGCGTGCCGCGCAACCCCGCCATCCCCGCCAACGCGCAGCCGGGATTCCGCGACCTGGGCGCCTGCGGCCCGCTGCGCACCGACCTGAAGGCGCGCGACGACTACTGCGGCCGTTTCCGCACGCCGTCGCTGCGCAACGTGGCATTGCGCGGCGTGTTCTTCCACAACGGCGTGTACACCCGGCTCGCCGACGCCGTGCGCTTCTACGCGCTGCGCGACGCCGAACCGGCGCGCATCTACGGCAAGGGCCGCTACGACGACCTGCCTGCGAAGTACCAGGGCAACCTCAACATCGAGGCGCCGTTCGGCGGCAGGCGCGGGGACAAGCCGCGCATGACCGACGCCGAGATCGCGGATGTCGTCGCCTTCCTCGGCACGCTGACCGACGGCTACGTGGCGCCGGCGGCCGGCCCGGCCGCGGCGCCGGCGCAGCAGCACTGAGGACGCGCTCGGGTGCGGCACCGGGCACGCGCACAGCTGCGCCTGCGAACGGCATCCACGAGGGGAAGGCCGTCATCCTGCGACTGCGCTTCGCTTCGCGCAGGATGACGGCTCAGAGCCTGGCTGGTGGCGCTACCCGCCCAGCGCCCAGGTCGCGCGCACCGGCACGTGCGGCTCGACGTGGCTCGTCAGGAGGATGACCTGCTCGCCCGCGGCGGCGCGCTCCGCCAGCGTCCCGGACAGGTGCCTGGCCGACGCGACGTCCAGCGCATTGAAGGGTTCGTCCAGCAACAGCAGCTTGACGGGCAGCGCCAGCGCGAGGGCCAGCAGCGTCTTGCGCTGCTGCCCCAGCGAGGCCTCGCGCAGCGGCGTCGCGAGCGCCGCCTCCAGTCCGAGCGCGTCGACCTGCTCGCGCAGGCGCGCGGCGTCGATGCCGCCGTAGGCGCCCGACACGAATCCCAGGCATTCGGCGATGGTCAGCCAGGGCGTGGGCGGCGGGTCGCTGAGGCACCAGAACGTCTGCTGGCGCCACGCCAGCGGCGCGACGCGGTCGCCCGCGGCATAGCGACATCCGTCCAGCTCGAACGAACCATGGCGCGGCGCCAGCGCGCCGGCCAGCAGCCGCAGCAGCGTCGATTTCCCGCTGCCGTTGGCGCCCTGCACCCACGTGACGCCCGCGCCGGCGCGGGCGCAAAAGCCTTCGAACAGCCAGCGCCGGCCATAGGCAAAGACCAGGTGGTCGATGGTCAGTTCCACAATTCGCTCCCGACAGCCGTCAGCAATCCCGTGCACACCGCCCACAAGCCGACATGCGCCTCGCGGCGGGACGCCGGGATCGCCGTCATCACGGCGGGCGTCGCCACCAGGCCCAGCGCGAACGCCGCCAGGGGCACGCCACGCCAGGGCCGCGTCGCGAGCGCCAGCAGCACCGCGGCGGCGCCGGCCACCAGCATCGGCAGGCACACGACCACGCGCGCGCGCCAGCGCCAGCCGCGCGCGACCGGCAGCGACACGAGCCACGGCGCAAGCGCGTCCAGGTGCGGTTCCATCGCGCGTTGCAGGCGCTCGGTGAGCGCGATCGCCAGGATGCTGAACATCAGGGCCCAGGCCGCACCAGGCACCCCGGGCCACCATCCCTGCGTCCACGCGACGGCCAGCGCGACCGATGCCGCGACGCCCGCGGCCAGCGGGCGCGCCCCCGGAACGAGGGCGTCGCGCCACGCCGGCCACCACAGCAGTGCCGCGAACTGCCCCGGCCGCGCCGCAAGCAGGACCTCGGGCGCGGGCGCGGGTGCCATGCGCGCCGCGCGCACGAGCCCGCCGCGCCGCTGCCATGCGAGCGCCGCGGCCCCGAGCCCGCACGACGCGAGCCACGACCCGGCCAGCGACACGAGCGACCACGGCAGCGCCTGCAGCCACCACGCCGGCCGGTGCAGCGCGAACACGAGCACCGACAAGGCATACAGCGCGGCCAGCGGCGCCAGCAGCACCGCGCTGACCGCCACGTCCGACCACGCGAGTGCCCGCGCCGTCAACGGCAGGCAGCGCAGCTGCACGCACCAGGCTTCGGGCAACAGCCGACGCCGCAGCGCCCACAGGGGCCACGCCGCGAGCATGGCCTGCGCCAGCCACAGCGCGAGCCCGGTCCGCCAGGGCAAGGTCACTGCCTTCATCGGCGGCACGCCGGCCCATGCGAGCGCCGCGAAGCTGGCGATGAAGATCGGCCCCGACACGCCCATCATGATCGGCAGCGCCTCCTTGAGCGAACGCAGCAGTTCGCGCAGCACTTCGCGCGTGCGTTCGAGGCGGACGGGGATGAGGGCGGGCTTCAGGGTGGGCGTCCTGCGGGCGAGTCGCGATGGGAGCGACCGGCGATCGAGAAGTTCCGTGGCACGCCGCTGCCCAAGGTGTCTGGCATCGCCTCGATCGCGCTGCAGACTCCACCGATGAACGTCGCGGCAACCCGCGATCGAGGGGGTGCCTGACGCCTTCGGCAGCGCCCCGGCGCGGGCCGGGGCGCGTCCCTCCGCGCGCGTGCGCCTACTTGCGCGCCAGCACCGGCCCCAGCGCCAGCCCCGTATGCGTGCGCCTGGCCACCAGATGCTCCGGCGTCCCCTCCGCCACCAGCCGGCCGCCGGCGGAGCCGCCTTCGGGGCCCATGTCGATCACCCAGTCGGCTTCGGCGATGACGTCCAGGTCGTGCTCGATGACGACCACGCTGTGGCCGCCGTCGGTCAGGCGGTGCAGCACCTTGATCAGGCGGGCGACGTCGGCCATGTGCAGGCCGACGGTGGGTTCGTCCAGCACGTACAGCGTATGCGGTGCCTTCTGGCCGCGGCGGCCCACCTCGTCGCGCACCTTGCTCAGCTCCGTCACCAGCTTGATGCGCTGCGCCTCGCCGCCGGACAGCGTCGGCGATGGCTGGCCGAGCGTCAGGTAGCCCAGGCCGACGTCCTGCAGCAGCTGCAGCGGATGTGCGATGGACGGCATGCTGGCGAAGAACTCCACCGCCTCGTCGACTTCCATCTGCAGCACGTCGCCGATCGACTTGCCGCGCCACGTCACCGCCAGCGTCGCCGGGTTGAAGCGCGCGCCGTGGCACAGGTCGCAGGGCACCTTCACGTCGGGCAGGAAGCTCATCTCGATGGTGCGCACGCCCTGGCCCTCGCAGCCCGGGCAGCGGCCGCCGTTGGCGCCGCCGGTGTTGAAGCTGAAGCGCCCGGCGGCGTAGCCGCGCGCCTTGGCCTCCAGCGTCTCGGCGAACAGCTTGCGGATGGCATCCCAGAAGCCGATGTAGGTGGCCGGGCAGGAGCGCGGGGTCTTGCCGATGGGCGTCTGGTCGACCTCCAGCACGCGGTCGACCGAGTGCCAGCCCTCGACCGATTCGCAGCCCACCGGCGCCGCCTTGCCACGGCTCGAGACGAGCGCCGCCACGCTGGCCAGCAGCACGTCGCGCGCGATCGTGCTCTTGCCCGAGCCGCTGACGCCCGTGATGGCCACCAGGCGCTGCAGCGGCACCCGCACCGGCATGCCCTGCAGGTTGTGCAGCTTCGCGCCGAAGATCGTCAAGTGCGTATCTTTCACGGCCCCGCTCGCTCCGCTCGCAACCCCCGAGGGGTTCGTCGACTCGCTCCGGAGCGGCCGAGCGCTCGCCGGCGGCGCGCCCGCGTCGTCGGCGGCGAAGGCCACCGCGCGGCGCGGCTGCATCGGGTGCGTCTGCGGATGCGCGAGCGCCCGACCGGTCACCGACAGCGGGTTGGCCGACAGGTCGGCCGCCGTGCCCTGGGCCACCAGCTGGCCGCCACGCTTGCCGGCGCCCGGGCCGATGTCGATCAGGTGGTCGGCCCGGCGGATGGTGTCCTCGTCGTGCTCCACCACCACCAGCGTGTTGCCCTGCGAGCCCAGGCGTGCAAGCGCGTCCAGCAGGATCTTGTTGTCGCGCGGATGCAGGCCGATCGTCGGCTCGTCGAGCACGTAGCAGACGCCCTGCAGGTTCGAGCCCAGCTGCGCCGCCAGGCGGATGCGCTGCGCCTCGCCGCCCGAGAGCGTGGGCGCCGCGCGATCGAGCGTCAGGTAGTTCAGGCCCACGTCCTCCAGGAAGACCAGGCGGCTGCGGATCTCGCTGACGACGTCGCGCGCGATGTCCGCGTCCCGGCCCGACAGGCGCAGCGATTCGACCCACTTGCGCACGTCGCTCACCGCCCATTGCGCGACGTCGGTGATCGCCTGGTTCTCGAAGCGGATCGCGCGCGGCGCCGGCGCGAGGCGGGCACCGTGGCACTCGGGGCACGCGGCGTCCTGCAGCTCCTCGGCGTCGGGCTCCTTGGTGATGAAGGCCTGCTCGCGGCCGCGTTCGTTCTCGTCCTGCACGGAATCGTCGAACTGCGCGCGCTGTTCGCGTGTCAGCGCCAGGCCCGTGCCCACGCAATGCGGGCACCAGCCGTGCTTGCTGTTGTACGAGAACATGCGCGGGTCGGGCTCGCCGTAGCTGGTGCCGCAGGTCGGGCACGCGCGCTTGGTGGAGAACACCTTCACGGCGCCGATGCCCAGCGTCGAGTGGCCCAGCTCCATCGCCTCGTCCAGGCCATCCAGCGGCGTGAGCAGGTGCAACACGCCCTTGCCGATGTCCAGCGCCTTGGCCAGCAGCGCGCGCAACTCGGCCTCGCGCTCCGGCGCGATGACCAGGTCGCCCACCGGCAGCTCCAGCGTGTGCTCCTTGAAGCGATCCAGGCGCGGCCACGGGTCCACCTTCAGGAACTCGCCGTCCACGCGCAGGTGCGAGTGGCCGCGGGCCTTGGCCCACTTGGCCAGGTCGGTGTAGACGCCCTTGCGCGCCACCACCAGCGGCGCAAGCAGGCCCACGTGCTGGCCGCGGTAGTCGCGCAGCAGCTGCGCGGCGATGCTCTCGACGCTCTGGGGCTTGACCGGGCTGCCGTCGTTGACGCAGTGCTGGATGCCCAGCTTGACCCACAGCAGGCGCAGGAAGTGCCACACCTCGGTGGTGGTCGCCACGGTGCTCTTGCGGCCGCCGCGGGACAGCCGCTGCTCGATGGCCACGGTCGGCGGGATGCCGTAGACGGCGTCCACCTCGGGACGGCCGGCCGGCTGCACGATGCTGCGCGCATAGGCGTTCAGCGATTCGAGGTAGCGCCGCTGGCCCTCGTTGAACAGGATGTCGAACGCGAGCGTGGACTTGCCCGAGCCCGACACGCCGGTCACCACCGTGAACTTGCCGCGCGGGATGTCGACGTCGAGCGACTTGAGGTTGTGCTCGCGCGCATTGACGATGCGGATCACCTCGTCGCTGGCAGTGCCCGACGCGCGCCGCCGCTTGCTCACCAGCGACTGCAGGCTGGGCCCGTCGTTCGTGGCGTCGCGCTGCAGGTCGGCCGCGGCATAGCGCGCGTGCTTCTCGTGCGCGACGTCGGCCGCCGCATGGCGCTCCAGTCCCAGCGTCTGCTCGTAGTCGCGCAGTGCGCGGCCCGTGTGCGAACGCGGGTTGGCCTTGAGGTCTTCCGGCGTGCCCACGCCCACCAGCTCGCCGCCGGCCTCGCCGCCTTCGGGCCCGAGGTCCACCAGCCAGTCGGCCGAGCGGATCACGTCCAGGTTGTGCTCGATGACGATCAGCGAGTGCCCGGCCTCCAGCAGCCGGCGCAGCGAGCGCATCAGCTTGGCGATGTCGTCGAAGTGCAGGCCCGTGGTCGGCTCGTCGAACAGGAACAGCGTGCCCTTGCGGGCGGCCGGCTGCTGCGGCCCCTGCGCGGCCTCGGCCAGGAACCCGGCCAGCTTCAGGCGCTGGGCCTCGCCGCCCGACAGCGTGGGCACCGGCTGGCCCAGCTTCACGTAGTCGAGGCCCACGTCGACGATGGGCTGGAGCCGGCGGATCACCTCGCGATCGTCCGCGAACAGCTGGACGGCTTCACTGACCGTGAGCTCCAGCACGTCGGCGATCGACAGCTGGCGGTCGCGGCGCACCAGGCGCGCGTCCAGCATCTCGGCGCGGAAGCGCTTGCCGTCGCAGTCGGGGCAGCGCAGGTAGACGTCCGACAGGAACTGCATCTCGACATGCTCGAAGCCCGAGCCGCCGCAGGTGGGGCAGCGGCCGTCGCCGGCGTTGAACGAGAACATGCCCGCGCCGTAGTTGCGCTCGATGGCCACCGGCGTGGTGGCGAACAGCTTGCGGATCTCGTCGAACGCGCCGACGTAGCTGGCCGGGTTCGAGCGCGCCGTCTTGCCGATCGGGCTCTGGTCGACGAACACGGCTTCGGACAGCCAGTCCGTCCCCAGCAGCGCCGCGTGCTTGCCGGGCGTCTCGGTGGGCTTGCCGAAGTGGCGCTCGAGCGCGGGGAACAGCACGTCCTGCATCAGCGTGCTCTTGCCCGAACCGCTGACGCCGGTGACCACGACCAGCTTCTGCAGCGGGAATTCGACAGTGACGTCACGCAGGTTGTGCTCGCTCGCGCCCTGCAGGATCAGCCGCGGCGTCGATTCGCTCACCGCGCGGCGGATGCCCATGCCCACCTGCTTGCGCGCGCCCAGGTAGGCGCCGGTGAGCGTGTCGGCGTTCTTCGCGCCGTCCGGGTCGCCGTCGAACACGATCTGCCCGCCGCGTTCGCCGGGGCCGGGGCCCATGTCGATCAGGCGGTCGGCGGCCAGCATCACGGCCGGGTCGTGCTCCACCACCACCAGCGTGTTGCCGGCGTCGCGCAGGCGCTGCATGGCCTCGACGATGCGGTGCATGTCGCGCGGATGCAGGCCGATCGACGGCTCGTCCAGCACGAACAGGGTGTTGACCAGCGAGGTGCCCAACGCCGTCGTGAGGTTGATGCGCTGCACCTCGCCACCCGAGAGCGTGCGGCTCTGGCGATCCAGCGTGAGGTAGCCGATGCCCACGTCGTTGAGGTACTTCAGGCGCGTGCGGATCTCGTCCATCAGCAGCTTGAGCGCTTCATCGGGCAGGTCGGCCGGCGTCTCGAGCGTGTCGAAGAACTTGCGAAGACGCTCGATCGACAGCAGCATCATGTCGTGCAGGCCCAGGCCGGGCAGCGCCTCGAGCTGCGCGCGCGTCCAGTCGGTGCCGCGCGGCAGGTTGCGCCGCGACGGCGGCAGCACCGCGTCGGCCTGCTCCTTGGTGCCCACGCGCCACAACTGCGCCTCCAGCTTCAGGCGCGCGCCCTCGCACGCCGGGCACGTCGTGTAGCTGCGGTACTTGGACAGCAGCACGCGGATGTGCATCTTGTACGCCTTGGACTCCAGGTACTCGAAGAAGCGCTTGATGCCGTACCACTGCTTGTTCCAGTTGCCGTTCCAGTTCGGCGAGCCGTCGATCACCCAGTGGCGCTGCGCCTCGCTCAGCTGGCTCCACGCGGTGTCGCGCGGGATGCCGGCGTCGCCCGCGTACTTCATCAGGTCTTCCTGGATCTCTTTCCAGGCCGGCGTCTGGATCGACTTGATCGCGCCGTTGCGCAGCGTCTTCTTCTCGTCCGGGATGACCAGGCCCCAGTCCACGCCGATCACGCGCCCGAAGCCGCGGCAGGTCTCGCAGGCGCCGAACGCCGAGTTGAACGAGAACAGCGCGGGCTGGGGGTCGCCGTAGCGCAGGTCGCTCTCGGGGCAGTGCAGGCCCGTGGACCAGCGCCAGCGGATGCCGGGGTCCGCGGCCTCCGCGTTCTCCGGCAGCACGTCCACGTTGAGCCGGCCCTGGCCGCGCTTGAGCGCCAGCTCGATGGCCTCGACCACGCGCACCTTCTCGACGTTGCCGACGCGGAAGCGGTCGGCCACGACGTCGAGCAGCTTGCGCTCGCCGCCCTGGTCGTCCTTGATCGTGCGCTCGCCGTGGATGCGCGTGAAGCCGCTGGACGACAGCCATTGCGCGACCTCCTCGGCCGTGGTGTTGGCGGGCAGCTCGACCGGGAACGTGACCGCCACGCGCGGATCGCCCTGCGCCGCGGCACGCTGCACCAAGTCGGCGTAGATCGTGTCGGGCGTGTCGTGGCGCACCGGCAGCGCGGTGACGCGGTCGAACAGCGCGGCGGCGCGGCCGAACAGCAGCTTGAGGTGGTCGTTCAGCTCCGTCATCGTGCCGACCGTGGAGCGCGAGCTGCGCACCGGGTTGGTCTGGTCGATGGCGATGGCGGGCGGCACGCCTTCC